>OIDP01000866.1_pt1 | contig 11529 bp, 7 predicted proteins | sample 1581591 | NCBI WGS metagenome assembly OIDP01 (sample SAMEA3882552, study PRJEB24775) | human gut metagenome | biome: human-associated habitat; feature: intestine environment; material: feces | place: Netherlands | collected 2009/2010 | reverse complement strand
AGGCTGTCAGGAGTTTCAGAAAAATGCCCTTTTTGCCCCAGTTGTTCTTTTATCAATAAACTATAAATGAGCAAATTTGAAAAATTGCACAAAACTACACTGCGAATTTCATAAATGAATCAAAATCATTGCTTTCCTTTGCGCATTGAAAAAGATAACGATACTTTTCCAGCTGAATGGTATCACAGATTTCGTGATATCCAGTTTCAAACGAACAGAACCTACCAGTACCCACTGCACACATGAAATGTGCCAGTGACATAAGTAGCCAGTACCTTTTGATTCCCTGTGCAGAACGGATTTGATAGCTGTCCAGCGCCAGTTTATCCTTACATTGGCGGAAAAACACCTCAATTGGCCACCTGCATACGTAATTGTCCAGGATTTCATTTGTGGATAAAGACACATCCATGCAAAGGAAGGCCCTTAGTGCTTTCGGTTTTCCAAATGCTTTTTCGGGATAGGCTGTCGAATTATTTAATAATAATCCGGTGGGTACATTTGATGCAATACTTATGGATATTATGATGCCGGTAATGGATGGATTGACAGCGACTAAAGCAATTCGGGCATTAAATCGACCAGATGCAGGAATAATTCCGATTATTGCAATGACTGCCAATGCTTTTGCAGAAGATGTACAAAGATGTTTAGATTCAGGAATGAACGCACATTTAGCTAAACCTTTGGATATTGAAAAAGTGAAAAAAAAACGATTTGTGAACATACAATTGAATTATATAATAAAGAGTAAAAGAATGTAATTACTCTGTTAGTAAATTGACACAAGTTGGCTGTAGAGTATAATTATAGTAAAAGTACAGCAGAAGCTGTCGCAAAGATATTTATAAAAATGTTGTGGAGGTATTGAACGTTAATGAATGTAAAATTAAAATCTGGAAGCAAGCAAGCGACTGTAGCCTGGAGGGTGGGAGAAAGATGAAGAAGTGCAAATTAGTACAGAATATAAGAAATTTCAAATTTTGTTACATTATATTTTGCACAATTATATGTTTTATTGTTTTATCCGTTCCTACATTTGCCAAAGAAAACTCTGACAATGTTATCCGGGTAGGATCTTTTGAAGAAACTTATAATACCGTCAATGAAAAGGGAGAAAGAAGCGGCTATGGTTATGAGTATCTTCAAGATATTGCAGGTTATGCAGGATGGACATATAAATACATAACAAGTGATTGGAAAAACTGCTTTACACAGTTGGAAAATGGAGAGATTGATATTCTTGGTGGCATTTCCTATACAGACGAACGTGCTGAAAATATGCTTTTTTCCGATATGCCTATGGGGGAAGAGAAATACTACATCTATACGGATGCATCCAATATGGATCTTACGGCAGGAAATTTGGATTCTTTTGAGGGAAAAAATATTGGTGTGTCTAAAGATAATATAGTGGAGGATGTGCTTAATGAATGGGAATCAAAATATGGTCTGCATACGAAGCATATCAATGTTTCTACAACCACAGAAATTATGGACAAACTGTCGAAACATGAAATTGACTGCTTCGTTTCGGTAGAAGAATCCCGTTGGGAAGAATCGGATATTTCACCGCTTACAAGTATTGGAGAGACAGAAATCTATTTCGCTATAAATCCAGAACGTCCGGATATCAAAGAAGCACTGGATAGTGCTATGCGCAGAATCAAGGATGACAACCCATTTTACACAGATGATCTCTACAGGCGTTATCTTTCTGCACAGAGCAGCTCGTTTCTTTCAAAAGAAGAAAGGGAGTGGATCAGGCAACATGGTGCAATCCGGATAGGGTATCTGAATCAGGATGGAGGTATCAGCAGTGTAGATCCATCAACAGGTAAACTGACAGGTGTTATTACAGATTATGTGGATCTTGCAGAAAATTGTCTGCAAGGTCAGACTCTGGAATTTGAATTAAATGGATATAATACAAGAAGTGAACTGCTTCAGGCATTGCAGGATGGAAAAATAGACCTGATTTTTCATGCAAACCAGAATCCATACTTTGCAGAAACAAATGGATTTGCTTTGTCGGATACGCTATTGACTCTCAATATGGCAGCAATTACGGCAAAGGATTCTTTTGATGAAAATAAAGAGAATATAGTTGCCGTTGAAAAAGATGATTTTGCATTGAAAGCATATCTTTCATACAATTATCCGCAATGGAAGGTTGTGGAATATGAAACATCAGATGCAGCAGTAAAAGCAATGCAGAAAGGGGAGACGGATTGTATTGTAAGCAATTCAGGTACTGTTTCAGACTATTTGAAAAATAATAAGCTTCATAGTGTTTTCCTGACAAAAGAAGCTGATGTTCCATTTGCTATTCAGCAGGGAGAACCGGTTCTTTTGTCCATTCTGAATAAAACACTGACATCTATGCCTACAACTCAATTTTCAGGTGCAGTAGTTTCGTATAATGCTTCCTCACGAAAAGTTACAGCGAAGGATTTTATTCAGGACAATTTACTGACAGTTTCACTTATCGCTGGAATTTCTTTTTTCGTTGTTCTGTGTATAATTCTTGATTCTTTGAAAAAATCAAAACGTGCGGAAGAAAAATCCAAGAAGTCTGCTGAGCAGGCATTGAAGCTGAATCAGGAGCTTGAAGAAAAACAGCAGGAATTACAAAATGCACTTGTAGAAGCACAGAGTGCCAATAAGGCTAAGACTTCCTTTTTAAATAACATGTCTCATGACATCAGGACACCGATCAATGGTATTATTGGTATGCTTACGATTCTTGAGAAAAGCGGAAATGATGCTGAGCGGGCAAAGGATTGCATGAATAAAATACATGAGTCATCGAAACTGCTACTATCATTGATAAATGATGTTTTAGATATGGCAAAGTTAGAATCAGATACAGTGGTTTTTGGTGATGAATCCATCAATCTGGATCAGGTATGTCAGGAAATCACGGAGTCACTATCTTTTCAGGCAGAAGAAAAAGGACTTCATGTTATAGGAGAACATGATGATTACAGTGGTATATATGTTTGGAGCAATGCAGTTCATCTGAAAAAAATATTGATGAATCTGTTTACAAACAGTATGAAGTACAATAAGGTGAATGGTTTTATTTACATGAGTATGAGAACGATTGAAAGATCAGAAGATCACATGACATGTGAATTTAAAATAAAAGATAATGGAATTGGAATGTCAGAAGAATTTATAAAAAATGAATTGTTTACTCCATTTGTACAGGCAGATAATTCCCCACGTTCTGATTATAATGGGACAGGTCTGGGAATGCCTATTGTGAAACAACTTGTAGAAAAGATGGGCGGAACCATAACAGTTGAAAGCAAGCTTGGTGAAGGAAGCTGTTTTACTGTAATACTTCCATTTAAAATTGATACGAATGCACGGCCAGAAGAAAAAGAAGATTTTGATGCAGATATATCAGATATCCGGGTATTGCTGGTTGAAGATAATGAGCTGAATGTGGAAATAGCAGAATTTATGCTGACGGAAAATGGAGCTAAAGTAGAAACAGTGAACAATGGGTTAGAAGCTGTTCAGCATTTTGAAGCTTCCGAACCGGGAACATACGATGTTATTTTAATGGATGTTATGATGCCGGTGATGGATGGTCTTACTGCTGCAAGAACAATAAGAGACCTGGAACGGCAGGATGCAAAAATAATCCCTATCATTGCTATGACTGCAAATGCATTTAGGGAAGATGCAGAAAAGTGTATGGAAGCAGGAATGAACGCACATCTTGCAAAGCCGTTGGATGATGAAAAAATTAAGCAGACCATAAGCGAAGAGTTGAGAAAGCAAAATGCCTGTCATGAATGATTATGAGGCAACCGCAGCAATCAGGAGCCTTCCAGATGCATGGGAAAAGCAGACAGGAAACATAGAGAGAGGATTTTGTTATGACAGAAATTAATTTATTTCCGAAGCAACCGCAGTCTGTGACTGTTTTGGTTTTTATAACTGTGCTGATCGTTCTGCTTCTTATCCTGACTGTAATGGTACATATGAGGAACAGAAAACTGAAACGTATGCTGGAAGAACAGATGGCAGAACGACGGCTTTTGGACAAAATATGTTCAGACTTTACTGCTGTCTATTATGTCGAATTAAATAGCGGTTTCTTTGAGATGCTGCATATAAACGACGGAACCAATGCAAAAAAAATGAATCTGAAACAGTGTGATAATTTCAATTATGCTGCTGACCAATATGCGGTCCAGTATCTGTATGGGAAAGAAAGACAGGAATTTAAGGAGTGGATTTCGACGGGGCATCTGAAGGAACAGCTTTCCAGGAAGGAGCGCATTACCTATCATTACAGAAGCAAACCGAATCCGAATCAGCATGAATTTTTTGAGGCACAGGCAGTCAAAATATACCAGGATGAGAAACATTTTTTCGCACTGGTGGGTTTCCGGCATATCGATGATATTATGGAAAAAGAAACTACCATCCAGAATCAATTAAAGCAGGCACTGGACGAGACACGGCTGAGTAATGAAATAATCTCAGCAATTGCTAAGAGTTACTGTTCTATCTACAGGATTGATGTGCAGAAAGATTTTTTTGAAGAGATATCAAATGACAGTGAAATACACAAACTGACAGGAAACAGAGGCAGTGCATCGGAGAAACTGTATCAGCTTTGTGATACAATGGTTGCACCGGAATACCGCTCGCTGATCCGTCCATTTCTGGATATCTCTACACTTTCAGCAAGATTGAAGGCGGAAGAATACATTTCCACAGAATACCGTATGTGTGATGGCAGTTGGCACAGAATGCTTTTTACTGTAAAAAAAGGGATGAGTCTGGAAATGTAACCCATGTTTGTAAAATACGTGAAGAGTTGAGAAGTTTTTGTATTAAATTAAAATTAGATAAAAGGCATGTGAAATACGATGATGAAAAATAACTATATAAAACAAAAAAGAAAAGATCAAAATCCGGTAAATCATTGGAAAATTTTTGAGGGACGGTTGGTATTCCTTCTGGCAATGGTGATTTTGTTTGTTGTTGCATATACTTTTATTTTACAACAAGCATATACCAAAACTGCTCTGAAAACAGAAATTGAACGAGATATTTCCAGTGCAGATGCGGTTCATAAGCTGGTAAATGACAGACTGGGACGAAAAGATTTTAATGAAATAAAAAGTAAAGCTGATGAGAATACAGAACTATTCAAGAATATGTCGACATATATGAATGAAATCAGAACGCTGAATTCTACGAGATATATTTACACAGCAACCAGAAATGAAGACGGTAGATTGATTTACGTTGTAGACGGACTGGATCCATCGGCTGGTGACGTCAGACATCCGGGAGATCCGATTGAAAAGGAGATGGTTCCTTATATAGAAAAAGCACTTTCTGGAAAAACAGTATATTCTCAGGATATTGTTGATACAACATGGGGGCCTATTTTTACAGCCTGTTATCCTGTGACAGCGGAAGATGAATCTAATGAAGTGATAGGTGCTTTCTGCATAGAAATGGATATGCAGAAAGCGTATGGAATGGTTGAGAAGACGAATAAGTTAAGTATTGTACTGGGATGCATTACAGCGTGTATTTTGGTAATATTATGTACCTGTGGATATTCTGTATATAAGAAGCAAAAAGAAAATGAGCAGAAACAGCAAAAACTGTTGCAGGAAGCTGCAAGACTGGCCGATTCAGCTAATAAAGCAAAATCAACATTTCTATTTAATATGTCTCATGATATTCGTACCCCTATGAATGCAATCATTGGATATGCAGAATTGGGAGAGAAACATTTAAAGGAGCCAACTATATTAGAGGATTACTTTGAAAAAATATTATTGTGCGGAAAGAAAATGCTGCATTTGATTGATAACATTCTTGAATTAGCACGAATCGAAAACAACCAAGCAACGCTGGATGAAACAATAACAGATGTTTCTAAAAACTTTGATTTATGTATTGATATGTTTAGGAAACCGATAGAAGAAAAACATCAAACACTGAAAGTCAATAAGAACATTCGATATCCATACCTGCATATGGATGATGCAAGATCATCTGAAATTACGATTAATATTTTGAGTAATGCTGTGAAATACACGGGTGAAGGCGGTAACATAAGCTGTACATTGAACCAATATCCCGGCGAAAAAGAAGGTTGGAGTGTATTAGAGCTTATCATAGCAGACAACGGAATCGGAATGTCAGAAGAATTCCAAAAACATATTTTTGAATCATTTTCACAGGAACGATCTTCGTCAGACAGCGGAATAGAAGGTAGCGGACTTGGCATGGGAATCGTGAAGAAACTGGTGGATTTAATGAATGGCAAGATCACAGTTCAGAGCAAACCGGGAGCAGGTTCTACTTTTACAATCACGCTTCCATTAAAAATAGCAAATGCGGAAGAAAGGAATCCGAAACATGCAGACGGTCAGTTGAATATCAAAAAACTGGAAGGAAAAAGGGTTCTTCTGGTAGAAGATAATGACTTGAACGCAGAAATTGCAACGGAACTTTTGACGGAAGAGGGAATCATGATAGAAAGAGCGGAGAACGGCGTTGCATGTATTGATATGTTTAACAAAGCAAAGCAAAATTACTACAGTCTGATTCTGATGGATATTCAGATGCCGATTATGAACGGATATGAAGCATCCAGGAGAATTCGAGAACTGAAAGACGGTAACAAATCGCAGATTCCAATTGTTGCAATGACAGCAAATGCGTTTGAAGAAGATAAGAAGATGGCTTTGGCAAGTGGCATGAATGATCATGTTGCAAAACCAATAGATATGAATGTATTATTGCCGACTATTATGAAATATATGTAAAGGAAGAAAGAAGGACACTGATTTTGTAGTCAGTGTTCTTCTTACATATCAGTCGACTAAAGAAAAACATTTTATAGTTGTACATTATCTCGTTGAGAAGGGTAAAGCTGTGATTTCATAACCTATTTCTTATTTTTCGGTATTCTCTCGGCGAATATCCTTTCAACTTGTGAAAAAGCCGGCTGAAATAAAGCTGGTTATCATATCCGACAATCTTAGAAATCTCATTGATGGAATAAGTTGTTGTTTCAAGTAACATCTGAGCATTGTTGATGCGGATTCCCACAATGAATTGCATTGGTGTAGAACCGGTATATTTTTTGAAATTTCGGATAAACCAGCTGACACTCATGCCTCGTGAGGCAGCATAATCATCAATATTGATATTTTGATTGTAGTTTTCACTGAAAAAGGTAACAGCATTATCCATCTCATGATCAAGATATTCATTTTTTAATATGTGCTCTCTTGTCAGTTCCCGGTGGAAACTGATCAGAAGATGACGTAGCAAAAGGACAAGCATTTCCTCATAATTGTCTTGACAGCGTTGGAGCTCGATAATGATACGTTTGAAAATTTGTTCATATTCATTAGATGTACCCACTTGAAAGACACGTTCTTTATCCGGAAATCCATATTGACGTAAGATATTTTTTACATTGCTTCCTGTGAAGTGAATCCAGTATACTTCTGTCTTATCTTCTCCGTAATATTCATATTTTTGGAGTTCTTTCGGTCTGTACAGTACAATGTTGCCGGCTGGAACAATCGTTTCATTATTTACATTATCAAAATGAAAATGCCCACAACCAGCAGTGATATATATAATCTGATAATCCAGACGACCCTTTGGACGGTAGGTCGGAAGTTTGGGATGTCTGGAAAGACGGTAAGTACCACAGCTACCTACAATCAGCGGACGACTTTTGTCTTTGAAATCCATATGTGAGTGGTTCAAATAACCGGTGTTCAAATACATAGGACAGCACCTCTTTTCGTACTTTTTATCATTGTATCATTTAGTGCATATTTTGTCTAATCCAATTCATAGACATATTTTGCGAATTAGGATAAGCTATATATAACATAACTAAGGAACGTAAACAAAAAGTAAAGTATAAGGTTTGCTTTAGGGAAACAAAGAACAAAAAAGTATATGTATTGGAGGAGAGCTATTTATGATCGTACCACGTTATTATGAAAATCTAAGCGTACTGCACGAAAACACAATGCCAGCCAGAGCCTATTATATTCCGGCATCCAGAAGAATGGATAACTTGGTGGAACACAGAGAAGAGTCAGATCGTATGCAGTTATTGAATGGAACTTGGAAATTCCAGTATTTTAACAGCATCTATGACATTCAGGATTCTTTCTTTGAGAAGAATTATGATACAGAAAATTTTGATGAGATTCAGGTTCCAAGTGTATGGCAGATGGCTGGATATGATACACATCAGTATACAAACATCCGGTATCCATTTCCGTTTGATCCACCATATGTGCCACAGGACATTCCGTGTGGAGCCTATGTACATACTTTTGAGTACAGTAGAGATGAGAAAGCGCCAAAATCTTTTTTGAACTTTGAAGGAGTAGACAGTTGCTTTTACGTATGGATCAATGGCTCTTACATAGGATACAGCCAGGTTTCGCATATGACCAGTGAGTTTGATGTTACCGATGTACTTCAGGATGGAACGAATACGGTGGCAGTGTTGGTAATGAAGTGGTGTGATGGTTCCTATTTGGAAGATCAGGACAAATTCCGTATGAGTGGTATTTTCCGGGATGTGTACATTTTGAAACGCCCAAAACAGGCAATCAGTGATTATCATATTAAAACAAGAATTGAGGATATGCTTGCGAAAGTAGAAATTGAAATGAAATTCTACTCTCCGTTAAATGTAAAAATTTCGATTGAAGATAGAAACGGAGCAGTTGTAGCACTAGGAAGTATTGCTGAAGAAGGAACAGCTGTATTAGAAATCGCAAGTCCGGAACTTTGGAATACAGAAAATCCATATCTATATAAACTGATTCTTGAAACAGAGAATGAAGTAATTGTAGATCACATTGCATTAAGAAAGATAGAGATTAAAGACCAGGTTATTTATTTAAATGGACAGAAGATTAAATTCCGTGGTGTCAATCGACATGATTCTGATCCGGTTACTGGATTTACAATCAATCCGGAACAGATTACAACCGATCTTACGTTAATGAAGCAGCATAATTTTAATGCGATCCGTTCCAGCCACTATCCGAACGCACCATTTTTCTATGAAATGTGTGACAAGTATGGATTCATGGTAATAGATGAAGCAGATATTGAAGCTCATGGTCCATTTATGATCTACAGAAAAGAAGACACCGATTACAATCGGTTCAAACGATGGAATGAGAAGATTGCAGATGATCCGGTATGGGAAGAGGCAATCGTTGATCGCGTAAAACTCATGGTGGAACGTGACAAAAACCGTTTCTGTATTGTTATGTGGTCAATGGGAAATGAGAGTGCTTATGGCTGCAACTTTGAAAAAGCACTGGAATGGACAAAGAATTTTGATCCAGACCGTATCACACAATATGAGAGTGCAAGATACCGTAATTATGATGAAACATATGATTACAGCAATCTGGATGTGTACAGCCGGATGTACCCAGCGCTTTCCGAAATTCAGGAATATCTGGATGGGAAACGGAAAACATTCGATTTGCCTTTGGCACCGGAAGGAACCCCTTTCCAGAAACAGGTATGGCAGGAACTCAGAAAAATCCCTTATGGGCAGACAGCTACCTATGGGGAAATTGCTGCCGCTGTGGGCATCCCCAAAGGGGCAAGAGCCATCGGACGTGCCAACCATGAAAATCCCATTGCCATCCTCATTCCCTGCCATCGTGTGGTAGGGGCAAACGGTAAGCTCACAGGCTATGCCGCTGGCATTGAAATCAAAAAAGCCCTGCTGACCATTGAGCAGGGAGAACAACTGAAGATTCGGGAATAAACTGTAGCAAAACTAAGGTTTACATTTTTCAAGAACGCGGAAGGGTTTGGGGAACAATGGGTCAACACATTTGCTCCGCAAATGCCAGCCATAAATGGCTGTCCGCATGTCTTGCGGTGTGGAGTTCCCCAACTGGAATCCGCAGTCGGAATTTACTTCCGACGAGGAAAACAGCACGTTTCAAGGCATTTTTATGCCGATGGAACGTACTGTTTATACATACAGTAACCTCGTCAAAATCCTGATTTTGACGAAGGGTGTCGACTTTTTCGACACCCTCATGCCGTGGTTTCCCACGGCAAATCTCATTCTGCCTGATGTTTTTCTTTTTCTTCGGATTCTTCAAAATCGTCCATTTCATCCATTTCTTCTGGTTCATCATCTTCAAAGAAGTCCAAAGTTTCCTGCTGGATTTCAGCCAGCATTTTCTCGGCATCCTCAGGAGAAAAATCTTCAGCGGCAGCGATCTGTCCTGCCAATGTTTCTTCCTGTTGAATCTGTTCCTGTTCTGCTGTAGTCACATCACCGATGGACTGGATTTTTTCCTTGGGTGTTTCCACCTGTTCCAGTGTGAGCTGGTCATCCATAGGTGCATAGCGGCGTTTGAAGAAGGGTTTGAATTTGACTTTCACCACTTTTTCATGTTCCGGTTTATAGGACTGTTCCTGTGCCATTTTCACTGCCTGTTTTTCTTCATCGGACAGCATATAAATGCTGACACCCATTTCGATGGGTTTGGCATAGGTAAAGGAACCCGTGCGGCTATGGATACCGTTGAGGACAACGCCGTTATCTTCCCCATCCAGCAATGCCAGAGCGAAGCAAAGGTTGCCGCCCATTTCTTCGAAGGGATTATAGCGGATGAGCCCAACTTTCTGGATTTTGGATTTATCGGTTTTATCCATGTCCGTTACCATATCCAGCAGTTTATCGTATTTTTCTTCGATGCCTTTTACAGTATCGAAATATTCCTGAATTTTCATTTCCAAGTTATGGGGTGGTCGGCGGCTGGTTCCCATAAAAATGTCATACCGTTTTGGTGCATCGGTAACAAGAATGTCGTTCTCATAATATCTGACGATATGTTGTACACCCTTTTCGGACAGGTCGTTCAGAATCTTGATCTCTGAAACGATGTTGTTCAGCATCTGTGAGAAATAGCTGTCCGCCTTGGACACATCTCCACCCATGGAGTTCAGCACGGAATAATACTGTTTTTCTGTCGGGATTGTGATGTGTTTCAGTGCTCGGACATACTGTCCGGCCGCATTTGTTTTCACGACCTTATACACGGTGCCGAATGTACCCGAATCGATTTTTTCGCTCACCGTGTAGCCCAGGATCGTTTTTCCAACCAGGTTTGTCTGTGCCACAAAATCACTCCTCAAGAGGCACCAATATCACAGTTGCATTATCTGCATATTGCGATGATATGGCTTCATTTATAAGTTGTTTTCCTACAAGTTCAAGGTTCTTTTCTGCGCGCAGGATCTCCGCAATGCGCACATCCGGAACAAAATCAGAGATGCCATCGCTGCACAAAAGCACGATTCCATCTTTCCGGTTAGGATAGTATTCATCTGCCTGCAGAACATAGCCGCTTTGCCCATAACCAATATACCGGCTCAGATTTTTTCGGGCGGGAAAAGTCGAAAGTTCTTTTCGGGTCAGTAGCCCAAGATCCAGCATTCGCTGCCCTTCGG
>OIDP01000864.1_pt1 | contig 11557 bp, 9 predicted proteins | sample 1581591 | NCBI WGS metagenome assembly OIDP01 (sample SAMEA3882552, study PRJEB24775) | human gut metagenome | biome: human-associated habitat; feature: intestine environment; material: feces | place: Netherlands | collected 2009/2010 | reverse complement strand
CCGGCGGCACCATCCTCTACAAGGCCCACCAGTGCCTGGAGATGATCACCATCGACAAGGATACCGCCCACATGAAGAGCAAGCTGGCGGTGGACTTCGCGGACCTGGTGTACAACGGCAAGTGGTTCACCCCCCTGCGGGAGGCCCTCAGCGCCTTCGCTGACAAGACCCAGGAGCACGTCACCGGCAGCGTGAAGCTGAAGCTGTATAAGGGCAACATGATAACGGCCTCTATCACCTCGCCCGAGTCTCTGTACTCCGAGGAACTGGTGACCTTCAACGAGAGCAGCTATGACCAGACCAACGCCACCGGCTTCATCAACCTGTGGGGCCTGCCCGACACAGTGCTGGCACTGCGGGAGCAGGGGAAGCTCTGAGAGATTTCGGAGGGGAGCGGGCTCCCCTCCGAGCCGCCCCACCACCAGTCCTCAGACTGGTGAACGCTGCCCAGGGCGGCTGGGGCAAAGTATTTTCGGCAGGTACACGCCCTGCCGAAAATGTTTTCAATATGCCCGGCGGGGAGAGGCAAGACCATTACAAGACCACAGGGGCGGGGCGGAGAGGCTTCTTCGCCCTGCGTCTGCCATGAAAGGAACAACAGCTTATGAAACTCTGGGGCGGACGCTTTCAAAAAGACACCGACCTGCTGGTGAATGAACTCAACGCCTCCATCAGCTTTGACCAGCGGCTGTACAGGGAGGACATTACCGGCTCCATGGCCCACGCCGCCATGCTGGCGGACTGCGGCATCATCTCCAAAGAGGACGCCGCCGCCATCACCAGCGGTCTGGAGGACATTCTGGCAGACATCGAGGCGGGGAAGGCGGCATTCACCGCCGACAACGAGGACATCCACATGAACGTGGAGGCCCTGCTCACCGCCCGGATCGGCGACGCGGGGAAGCGGCTCCACACTGCCCGCAGCCGCAATGACCAGGTGGCCCTGGACTTCCGGATGTATGTCCGGGAGCAGATCCCCGTCATCGTGGGGCAGCTGCTGGAGCTGGAGACGGTCCTCTGCCGTCAGGCGAAGAAGCACCAGACCGCCGTGATGCCCGGCTACACCCATCTCCAGCGGGCGCAGCCCATCTCCTTTGCCCAGCATCTGATGGCCTATGCCGCCATGTTCCGCCGGGACGTGACCCGGCTGGAGGACTGCGGGGCCCGGCTGGACGAGTGTCCCCTGGGATCCGGCGCCCTGGCGGGCACAACCTATCCCATCGACCGGTGGGAGACGGCAAAGGCCCTGGGCTTCGCCGCACCCATGGGCAACTCCCTGGACGGCGTCAGCGACCGGGACTACGCGCTGGAGCTTTTGAGCAGCCTGTCCATTTTGATGATGCACCTGAGCCGCTTCGCCGAGGAGGTCATCCTCTGGTGCAGCTGGGAGTTCAAGTTCATCGAGCTGGACGACGCCTATGCCACTGGCTCCTCCATCATGCCCCAGAAGAAGAACCCGGACGTGGCGGAGCTGGTCCGGGGCAAGACGGGCCGGGAGCCTGCTGACCGTCATGAAGGGCCTGCCTCTGGCATACAACAAGGACATGCAGGAGGACAAGGAGCCGGTGTTCGACGCCGTGGACACGGTGGAGATGTGCCTGCCGGTGTTCGCCGCCATGCTGGACACCATGACCGTCCGGACGGACAATATGCGGAAGGCCGCCGGCCACGGCTTCATCAACGCCACCGACTGCGCCGACTACCTGACGAAAAAGGGGATGCCCTTCCGGGACGCCTACACCGTCACCGGCCATCTGGTGGCCCAGTGCACGGCCCGGGGCAAGACATTGGAGGAGCTGACGCTGGAGGAGCTGAAGGCTGTCTCCGAGCTCTTCGAGGCGGACGTGTATGACGCGCTGAACCTGGAGAACTGTATGGCCCTGCGGAGCAGCTACGGCGGCCCGGCGGTGGCGGAGACCGCAAGGCAGATCGGGGAGATCGAACAGTTCATTCAGAAGATCAAAGAGAACAGATAAAAGGATAAAAGATAGGCAGATCCGGTAATATCTCTTATCCCTTATCTTCACTGGGGTGATGATATGAAACCAAAGGTCTACATCGACGGAAAGGACGGCACCACCGGCCTGCAAATCTATGACCGGCTGGCGGCGCGGGACGACATCGGCCTGCTGCTGATCGACGAGGCGAAGCGGAAGGACCCGGACGAACGGAAACGGCTGATGGCGGAAGCGGACATCGTGTTTTTGTGCCTGCCGGACGCGGCGGCTGTGGAGGCCGTGGCCCTGGCGGAGGGCTCCGGCGCCCGGATGATCGACGCATCCACCGCCCACCGGACGGCGCCGGGCTGGGTCTACGGCTTCCCGGAGCTGCGGCCCGGCCAGCGGGAGGCCATCGCGGGGGCCCGATATGTGGCCAACCCCGGCTGCCACGCCACGGGGTTCATCTCCATTGTCGCGCCGCTGGTTCAGGCGGGGCTGCTGTCCGCGGACGCGGACCTGTGCTGCTTCTCCCTCACCGGCTACTCCGGCGGCGGGAAGAAAATGATCGCCCAGTACGAGGCGGCGGAGAAGGCAGAGAGCCTTTACAGCCCCGGCCTCTACGGCCTGACCCAGGCCCACAAGCACCTGCCGGAGATGCAGAAGCTCTGCGGCCTGAAAAAGCCCCCGGTGTTCACGCCCATCGTGGATGACTACTACAAGGGCATGGCTGCCACAGTGCCCCTGCACAGGAGTCAGCTGACGGGGGAGGCCACCCTCCATCAGGTGTGGCAGGCGCTGGCGGACCACTACGCCGGGGAAAAGCTGGTCCATGTGGCCCCGGAGGGGAGCGCGGACGCAGGATCCAAGCTGTACGGCAACGCCAGAGCCGGGGACAACGGCCTGACCCTGGTGGCGGCGGGAAATGACGAGCGATTCACCATCACCGCCCTGTTCGACAACCTGGGGAAAGGGGCCTCCGGCGCGGCGGTGCAGAACATGAACATTATGCTGGGATTTGAGGAGACCGCTGGACTGCTGTGAGGCAAAAGTGAAGAAAAGAGATAAGGGATAGGCGCGCCCTGATTTTGGCGGGGGAGAGATGTCCCTTATCTGTTGAAGAGAGGATGATACGATGCTGAACTTCATCACCGGCGGCGTGTGCGCCGCCCAGGGCTTCCGGGCCGGGGGCATCCACGTGGGGGTCAAGACCCACGCGGCCTGGAAAAAGGACGTGGCGCTGATCGTGTCCGACGAGGACTGCGCCTGCGCCGCTGTGTATACGAAAAACGCCGTGAAGGCCGCCCACATCCATGTGGACAAGCGCCATCTGGCGGACGGAAAGGCCCGGGCTGCCGTTATCAACAGCGGCAACGCCAACGCCTGCGCCCCCATGGGAGAGGAAAACGCGGAGCGGGTCTGCGCGGCGGCAGGCAAGGCCCTGGGCTGCCGGCCGGAGGATGTGGTGGTAGCCGCCACCGGCGTCATCGGTCAGACGCTGAACGTGGCGGTCATCGAGCAGGGGATGCCGGAGCTGTGCGCGGCGGCGGCCCACACGGCGGCGGGCAGCGACGCGGCCGCCCACGCCATCATGACCACGGACACCGTCAAGAAGGAGCTGGCAGTGGAGACCGTTATCGGCGGCAAGACCGTCCGGATGGGCGGCATCGCCAAGGGTTCCGGCATGATCCACCCCAACATGGGCACCATGCTGTGCTTCCTGACCACCGACTGCGCCATCTCCTCGGAGATGATCAAGTCCGCCCTGCTGGAGACCGTTCAGGTCAGCTTCAACCGCATCAGCGTGGACGGAGACACCTCCACCAACGACACGTGCTGCGTCCTGGCCAACGGCTTGGCGGGGAACCCTGTCATCACGGAGAAGGGGCCGGACTACGACGCCTTTGTGGAGGCCCTGCGCGCCCTGTGTGTGGAGCTGGCGAAAAAGATGGCCTCCGACGGGGAGGGCGCTACCCACCTCATCACCTGCACCGTCACCGGAGCCGGGAGCGAGCAGAGTGCTGAGACCGTCGCCAAATCCGTGATCGGCTCCGCCCTCACCAAGGCGGCCATCTTCGGTGCGGACGCCAACTGGGGCCGGGTGCTGTGCGCCATGGGCTATTCCGGGGAGGACTTCAATCCGGACAAGGTGGATGTGGCCTTCCAGAGTCAGGCGGGCAGCGTCCAGGTGTGCGCCAAGGGCCGGGGGCTGGATTTTGATGAAGATCTGGCCAAGAGGGTCCTGACGGAGCACGATGTCACCATTGCCATCACCATGGGCGAGGGAGATAGCAGCTGCACCTGCTGGGGGTGCGACCTCACCTATGAGTATGTGAAGATCAACGGGGATTACCGGACGTAAACCGGGATGCCCGATAGTGCCCTTGCGGGGAGCGGAGATGGGCCGCTGTCCGGCGGCCTATCCGCACCCCGTAGCGGGTGCATCTGTCCAGTCATCATAGCTGCCATTCCCGCGTCCCATGGGACACCTCCTCCCCCTCCGGCGGAATCCCGCCGATTTTCAAGAAAAGAGTTGATGTTACGATGTCCTCCCACGCACAGCAGGCGCGGACGCTTGTGGAAGCCCTGCCCTATATCCAGAAATTCACCGGCAAGACCATCGTGGTCAAGTACGGCGGCAACGCCATGGTGTCCGACGAACTCCGCCGGGCTGTCATGTGCGACATCATCCTGCTGTCCCTGGTTGGCATTCGGGTGGTGGTGGTCCACGGCGGCGGGCCGGAGATCAGCGAGATGCTGAAGAAGCTCGGCCACGAAAGCCGGTTTGTGGACGGCCTGCGCTATACCGACGCCGAGACCATGGACGTGGTCCAGTCCGTCCTCTGCGGCAAGGTCAACAAGAATCTGGTGGCCCAGCTGAACCGGCTGGGGGGCCAGGCCATCGGCCTGTGCGGCATGGATGGGCAGCTGTTCCAGGCGGAGCAGCTGGACGAGAAGTACGGCCTGGTGGGAAAGATCACGGGTGTGAATCCGGAGCCGGTGGAAAACGCCCTGCTCAGCGGCTATATCCCCGTGGTGTCCACCGTGGCCCAGGGCGTGGACGCGGATACCGCCTACAACATCAACGCGGATACCGCCGCCTCCAAGCTGGCAGCCGCCATGGGGGCGGAGAAGCTGATCCTGCTGACGGACGTGCGGGGCCTGCTGCGCAATCCCAGGGACGAGGAGACGCTGATCCACGTGGTCCACACCTACGACGTGCCGGGCCTGGTGGCCCAGGGCATCATCTCCGGGGGCATGATCCCCAAGATGGAGTGCTGTGTGGACGCCATCGCCGGCGGCGTGGAGCGGGTCCACATCCTGGACGGACGCATTCCCCATTCCATTCTCATTGAGCTCCTCAGTGATGAGGGCATCGGCACCATGTTGAAAAAGGAGGACTGATCCCATGACCAGCCAAGAGATCAAGGCCCTGACCGGGCAGTACATCATGAACACTTACGGCCGCTTCCCGGTGGCCATCGACCATGGACAGGGCGCCACGCTCTACGACCCCGAGGGCAACGCCTACATCGACTTCACCAGCGGCATCGGCGTCAGCGATCTGGGCTATGGTTGTCAGCCCTGGGTGGACGCCATCGCCAAGCAGGCGGGGAAGATCGGCCACACCTCCAACCTGTTCTACACTGAGCCACCGGCCCGGCTGGCGGAGATCCTCTGCAAGCGGACCGGCATGAGCAGCGTATTCTTCGCCAACGGCGGCGGCGAGGCCAACGAGGGCATGATTAAGCTGGCGAGAAAGTACAGCTTCGACAAGTACGGCAGGGGCCGTGCCGCCATCGTCACTCTGAACAACTCCTTCCACGGCCGCACCATCACCACCCTGACGGCCACCGGCCAGGACGTGTTCCACAACTATTTCTTCCCCTTCACCGAGGGGTTCCGGTATGCCGACGCCAACGACCTTGCCTCCCTGGAGGCCGCAGCGGGGGACGACGTGTGTGCCGTCATGATGGAGCTGGTCCAGGGCGAGGGCGGCGTGCTGCCCCTGGACCGTGACTATGTGAAGGCCGTTGCCAGACTGTGCGCGGAGAAGGACTGGCTGCTGCTGGTGGACGAGGTCCAGACCGGCGTAGGGCGGACGGGCAGCCTCTTCGCCTTCCAGCAGTACGGCATTTTGCCGGACGTGGCGTCCTTCGCCAAGGGCATTGCCGGGGGACTGCCCATGAGCGGCATTCTGGCCAATGAGAAATGCCGGGACGTGCTGGGCCCCGGCACTCACGCCACCACCTTCGGCGCCAATCCGGTGTGCGCTGCCGCCGGTCTGGTGGTGCAGGAGACGCTGACGGACGCGTTTCTGGAGGACGTCCGGGCCAAGGGCACGTATCTGCGTAACCAGATCGAGGCGCTGGACCTGCCCTGCTTCGGCGCCACCCGGGGCATGGGGCTGATGATCGGCATCCAGGTGAAGGACGGCTGGACCAATAAGGAGATCGCAAGCAAGCTGATCGAAAACGGCCTGCTGGTGCTGACCGCCGGACCGAGTATGCGGCTGCTGCCGCCTCTTGTGATCTCCCAAGAGGAGATGGACCAGGGGCTGGAGATCCTGAAAAAGACGCTCTCCTGAATCTGTCTTTTTCGCTCCGGCCGGGGACCTGCTGCGCCCCGCCGTGACTCCGGCACTTACACGAACACCCGCTATAACTCTAACACTAACACTAACTATAACCCTAACTATAACCCTAACTATAACCGGAGAATTTTACACAATTTTCCCGGACTAAATGATAAAAGCGCCCATGGCGGGACAGAGAGGAGACACCCATGGAAAACCACACCCATTTTTTAAAGCTCCTGGACTTTACCCCGGCGGAGATCCAGCAGTTCCTGGACACCGCAGCAGATCTGAAGGCCAAAAAGAAGGCCGGCATTCCCCACCGGTATCTGGAGGGGAAGAACGTGGCTCTGATCTTCGAAAAAACCTCCACCCGGACCCGGTGTGCCTTTGAGGTGGCCTGCCAGGACTTAGGCATGGGTTCCACCTACCTGGGTCCCACTGGCAGCCAAATCGGTGTGAAGGAGTCCATCGCCGACACCGCCCGGGTGCTGGGCCGGATGTACGACGGCATCGAGTACCGGGGCTTCGGACAGGAAATTGTGGAGGAGCTGGCAAACTACGCTGAGGTGCCGGTGTTCAACGGCCTCACCAATGAGTTCCACCCCACCCAGATCCTGGCAGACTTCCTGACCATCCAGGAGCACTTCGGGAGACTCAAGGGCATCAAGCTGGTGTATCTGGGGGACGCCCGGTTCAATATGGGCAATAGTCTGATGGTGGGCTGCGCCAAGATGGGGATGCACTTTGTGGCCTGCGCCCCAAAGGCGTACATGCCGGACCAGAAGCTGATCGATACCTGCTTACGTCTCGCCGCCGAGACCGGCGCGGTGCTGGAGTTCATTGAAGACCCCATGGAAGCTGTCAAGAACGCCGACGTGCTGTACACGGACGTTTGGGTCTCCATGGGGGAGCCGATGGAGGTCTGGCAGGAGCGCATTGCCGCCCTGGCGCCCTATCAGGTGACAAAGGCCCTGATGGACAACGCCGGGCCCCAGTGCAGGTTCATGCACTGCCTGCCCGCCTACCATGACCACAAGACCAAGGTGGGGAAAGAGATGGGCGAGAAGTTCGGACGGGAGACCATGGAGGTCACCGACGAGGTGTTCGAGTCCCCGGCCTCCATCGTCTTTGACGAGGCGGAGAACCGGATGCACACCATCAAGGCCGTCATGTATGAGCTGATGAAGTGAGAGAACGAAACAGTGCCCCGGAGTATCAAAACTCCGGGGCGCTGTTATGCGTCGTCAAAGCAGATCCCCCGGCTGCCAGTCGGCGGGCAGATCCTGCGGGGTTTGGACGTTCCCGCTCTGGTCGAGCCTGTAAGCGCACAGAATGGTCCATGTGGTCTGGCCGTGGTCATCGGTGATGCAGACGGCGGCTGTCAGGGTTTCCCCGGGCAGGAGTTCACAGGTGAAGGTGTAATCCGTCCAGTTATACATTTCCACAAACCCGGCCTCTGCCCACAGATCCAAGGCCTCCGGAACGGGGACGGACGATTCCGGGACTGTCTCCTGATTTCGGTAGAAGCAGATTTCCACCTGAGACGGGGAGGGGCTGAAATGGGTGTTGCCTCCATGAGAGATGGAAAGGGACAACCCGCCCAGCGTGAGTTTCTTGCTGGTCTGCGGCCAGGAATCGCTCTGGAAATCTCTCCACTGGTTGGCCCAGTCGGTTTGGCTGAACCCACCCCACACATCCAGCCGGAAATTTCCGGGCAGACAGTCGTACAAGGTTTCCAACTGGTCGGCGGCAGTGACGCCATCCGTGGTGAGGGATGCGGAGAGAAGGATTTCCTGATCCATGGGAAGGGTCCAATTCTGAGCGGTGAAGGTTCCGTTTTTCCCAGAGGCCTCCGCAGAAAACTGCCGGCCGTCCGAGAGAAGGGCGGTGAAGAGGGCGGTGGTGTTGTCCTGCCAGCTTTTGGCCTGGGCCGACACCTGAAGGGTCACAGTCCCCGCTGCCAGGTCGTAGTCCGTAACCCGCGCCTGGGAAACCGCAAAAAGATTGGAATCCTCATCCAGGAGATCCCGGATCTGCCCGGCAAGTGCCCCAATCTGGCCGCTGACGCTGCTCTCGATACCGTACACCTGAGACTGGACTTGATCCAGGCGGCTGCCAAGGGCGGAAAGGCCGCTGCCCAAAGCCAGCGCCGCCGTCAAAGCCGCGCCGCAAATCCCGGCGCTTACGGCGATTTTTTTCTTCCGGCTCCACCTGGGGTTCTGGACGACCTGGGCCGCGTCAAGATATTTTTTTGCGATGGCCTCCACCGCCGCCAGCTCCCGGTCGGTCAGCTCCCCCGCCGGGGCGGTGCCCTCCACGCCTTCACCGGGGGCTTCCGGGGCATCTTTTTCGGAACGGTCCTCCGCCGCTTCCGGCTCTACTCCCAGCAGGGCGCCGATGGTGACGCCAAAGATCCGGCTCATGGCGATCAGGTTCTCCAGTTCCGGCACGGCGGCGTCCGCCTCCCACTTGCTCACCGCCTGGCGGCTGACGCCCAGCCGCTCCCCCAGGGATTCCTGAGAGAGGCCGGCGGCCTTTCGGGCCTCCTGGATGCGGCGGCCCAGGGTCTGCTGCTCCCGCATGGTATCAACTCCTTTGCCCTCACCATACCAGAGAGCGGGAAAAAGCGCAACCACCGGCGGGTTTCCCGGATGTCAACCACGGGTTGCGGATGGGAAAAAGAAAATAATTTCCCCTGAATCTCCTGAAAAAACAAATAAAAAATCTCTGCTTGACAACAATTTTTTATTGTTCTATGGTAAGGGCAGAGCTGCCGGCGGCTCCTGACAGAACTGGAAGGAGCGAATACACATGAATCATTTGACCTTGCGGGGCACCCACCGGGAGATGGGCTTTCAGTGGGGCGCCCGGCTGGCGGAGCGCGGCCTGCGCCTGCTGGACCATGTGCCCTTTCCCCTGGAGGCGGAGCGGCGGGCCTTTGCGGCTGCCTGCCGCCCGGCGTATGCGCGCCATTTCCCCGCCGCCCTGGAGGAGCTGGAGGGGCTGGCGGCGGGGCAGAACTGCCGGCAGGAGGACTTGGAGACGGGCCTCTTCACCACCTACGCCCTGCCGCCCGCCTGCGGCTGTTCCTGCCTGGCGGTGTCTAACGGGAACGGGGTGTTCTTCGGCCGGAACAGTGATTTCCTGACGGCGCTGGAGCCGGACTACACCCATGTGACATACGGATTTTCCGACAGGGCGATCCCCTTTACAGGGAACACCACCTCGTTCGTGCAGATGGAGGACGCCGTCAACGCCCGGGGACTGGCCATCGGGCTCACCTCTGTCTACACGCCCAGGCCCCGGCCGGGCCTGAACGCCGGCATGGTTCTGCGGCTGCTGGCGGAGACCTGCGCCGCCGTGCCGGAGGCCCTGGCCCGCCTGCGGGCGCTGCCCCTGGCCTCCTGCCAGACGCTGACGCTGGCGGATGCCGCCGGGGACATTGCCGTGGCGGAGTGCAGCCCGGAGGGGATGCGGGTGGAGCGTCCCGGCTCGGCCGGGCCCTTCGTCTGCGCCGCGAATCTCTTTCGCTCGGACCTGGCGGTCCCGCTGCCGCCGGGGCTGGACACCTGGCGGGCGGAGGAACGGTATGACACGATGCGCCGCTTCCTGGAGCGGGAGGGGGAGACACTGGACCTCTCCGGCGTCCGGGCCCTGCTGGCGGGGGAGAAGGGCTTTCTCTGCCAGTATGACCGGTCCGCCGGGCGGGATACCGTCTGGTCCGTGGCCTGTGACCTGTCCCGGCAGAACTGCCTGCTGGCGGAGGGCAACCCGGGGCGGACGCCTTTCCGTCCGACGCCGGTCCCGGAGGCGGCAGGGACCCGCCCTTGACACACCCCTCCGCCCCGCATACAATAGAACAGAAATGAACTTCGCAAAGGAGTGTGACGGATATGGAGCGTTCCGCTGGCATCCTGCTGCCGGTGTTCTCCCTGCCGGGGGCATACGGCATCGGCTCCCTGGGCCGGGAGGCCCGGGCCTTTGCCGAATTTCTCCACAACGCCGGGCAGAGGTGGTGGCAGGTGCTGCCGGTGGGGCCCACCGGAGCGGGGAACTCCCCCTACACCAGCGAGTCCACCTTCGCCGGGAACCCGCTGCTCATCGACCTGGAGGACCTGCGGGACCGGGGCCTGCTGACGGAGGCGGAGTTGTCCGCCGCCCGGGTGCCGGAGGGAGCGCCCATCGACTACGCCGCCCTCTATGAGAGCCGGGAGGCGCTGCTGCGGCGGGCCTTCTCCCGGCTGGGCGGCGCGGAGGCCCAGTCCGTGCGGGACTTTGCCGCCGCCAATCCCTGGCTGGGGGAGTACGCCCTGTACCGGGCGCTCAAGGCCCGCTTCGGCCAGACGGCCTGGTTCGACTGGCCGGACAAGGACCTCCTGAACCACGACCCGGCGGCGCTGGCGGCCGCCCGGCAGGAGCTGGCGGAGGATATCGCTTTTCACCAGGCGGTGCAGTTCTGGTTCTTCTCCCAGTGGAAGGCCCTGAAGGACCACGCCAACGGCCTGGGGGTGCGGATCATCGGGGATCTGCCCATCTATGTGTCCCTGGACAGCGCCGACGTGTGGAGCGAGCGGAGGGAGTTCCTGCTGGACAAGGCGGGGCGGCCCAGCCGGGTGGCGGGCGTGCCGCCGGACTACTTCTCGGAGGAGGGCCAGCTGTGGGGCAACCCCCTCTACCGCTGGGACGTGATGAAGGAGGACGGCTACGCCTGGTGGATCAAGCGCATCAAGGCGAACCTCTCCATGTACGATGTGCTGCGCATCGACCACTTCCGGGGGTTGGAGAGCTACTACGCCATCCCCTACGGGGACACCACCGCCCGCAACGGCCGCTGGCGCAAGGGCCCCGGCATGGACTTCATCCGGGCCATCAACCAGAACGTGGAGAACGCCGCCATCATCGCCGAGGACCTGGGCTTCCTTACCCCCGCGGTAAAGCGCCTGCTGAAAAACAGCGGCTACCCCGGCATGAAGGTGCTGCAGTTTGCCTTTGACCCCAACGAGGACAGCAGCTACCTGCCCCACTATTACCCCCACAACTG
>OIDP01000863.1_pt1 | contig 11562 bp, 10 predicted proteins | sample 1581591 | NCBI WGS metagenome assembly OIDP01 (sample SAMEA3882552, study PRJEB24775) | human gut metagenome | biome: human-associated habitat; feature: intestine environment; material: feces | place: Netherlands | collected 2009/2010 | reverse complement strand
ACTATCTGCGTGCTCTTACCGGTAAGAAAGCAAGAATTAAAGAAAAAAGAGTTAACGGTTAATCCCAAACTCCTATTTCTAAATAAAAAAGGGAAGCCAATTGATTCGGTTTCCCTTTTTTAATGTCTCAAATACCTCACCCCACGGAATGGAATTATTCGTCTTACGGAACGGACAAATGTCCCTTCGCCCGCTATCCCGTATGAATAAAAAATGCGAAAAGCAAAGGGAGTACAAGCAAACCTGCATTTTCTACAAGCATTTTCTTTATTCGTGAGATTAATAAAGATTTTTCATTATAGTAAAAAAAACGTTTGATACGGTTGAAAACTTTGTTTGACGTATATCAAAAAAATACCGCCCAGCCGAGAAATCATATTCCGGCAGGGCGGCTATATTTTCAATCAAAGACTGAGCTTATTTAATATCTCTCAACTCCCAGCCCAACGCACTGGCTCCCAGCACAGCAGCATCAGAGTCTTTCAGTTCGGACATCATCAATTTGGCCTTGCCCTTGTAAATCATCAGGATATTGTCATCAATAGCTTTCTGGATAGGCTTGAAGATGTAATCTCCGGACTTAGCCAACCCACCGAACAGAATAATTGCTTCGGGACTGGAGAAAGCAATGAAGTCTGCAATAGCCTCTCCCAGAATAGTACCGGTAAAGTCAAAAATATCCTGTGCCAGCTTGTCACCCTGAACGGCTGCATCGTACACATCTTTAGAGGTGATGTTTTCGGCCGGAATGGAACGCAACAAACTCGGTTCGGTACGTGCAGTGAGGAACTCACGTGCAGTACGCGCCACACCGGTAGCCGAACAGTAAGTTTCCAGACAGCCGTGGCGACCGCATCCGCAGAGACGACCGTTTTCGCGACGTATGATAGTATGTCCCAACTCTCCGGCAAAACCGTCGTGTCCGTATACCATTTGTCCGTTGATAACGATACCGCTGCCTACACCCGTACCCAGCGTTATCATGATGAAGTCTTTCATACCGCGTGCAGCGCCGTAGGTCATTTCACCGATAGCAGCGGCATTGGCGTCATTAGTCAGTGCCGTAGGGATGCCCAAACGTTCTTCAAACATGGCTGCCAAAGGAATTACTCCTTTCCACGGAAGATTCGGGGCAAACTCGATTGTACCGCTATAATAGTTGCCGTTAGGAGCACCGATACCGATACCTTTTATTTTATCAACACCGCCATTCGCGATAATCAGCGGAAGAAGATTCTTGCATACTTCGTCTACGTAATTGTCCGCCTCATCATAAGCTCCCGTCTTGATGGAACCACTTGCAAGAATAGTGCCACGTGCATCTACGATACCAAAGACGGTGTTCGTTCCGCCTATGTCAATCCCCACTACATAGGGTTTTTCCATGTTTGAATTCATGATATTTACTTTTTTGTTTAAAGGGTTAGTTATAACATTAATGGTTACAAATTACACAAAGAAAAACGACACTGCAAAATCTTTTTTTAAAAAACTTCACGTCAATTGCAACTTTTCGTCACATAGCTGCGTCTAATAGTTAAAATCAATAAGAACAAAGCTATAAACAGGAAAAACGTGATACAACTGAAAGACATCAACAAGACCTATAATAACGGAGCACCGCTACACGTACTCAAAGGCATTGACCTTGATATCCGAAAAGGAGAGTTCGTCTCTATTATGGGAGCGTCAGGCTCCGGAAAATCCACGCTCCTCAACATCTTAGGCATTCTGGACAACTACGATACAGGAGAATATTACCTGAACGGTACGCTTATCAAGAACCTGAGCGAAAACAAAGCCGCCGAATACCGCAACCGTATGATTGGCTTTATCTTCCAGTCATTCAATCTGATTTCCTTCAAGGATGCAGTAGAGAATGTGGCTCTACCTCTCTTCTATCAAGGAGTAAGCCGCCGGAAGCGTAACGCTATGGCGTTGGAATATCTGGAACGCCTGGGGCTGAAAGAGTGGGCTCACCACATGCCCAACGAAATGTCCGGCGGACAGAAGCAGCGTGTAGCCATTGCCCGTGCATTGATTACCCGCCCCCAGATTATCCTTGCCGACGAACCGACCGGTGCTCTCGACAGCAAGACTTCCGTAGAGGTCATGCAAATTCTGAAAGACTTGCATGAAACGGGCATGACCATCGTGGTCGTAACCCACGAGAGCGGCGTTGCCAATCAGACAGACAAGATTATCCACATTAAAGACGGTGTGATAGGAAGCATTGAAGAGAACCTGAATCACGACGCATCGCCATTCGGCAAGGACGGTTTCATGAAATAACGGACACTGCCGCGTCATTACATTAATCTCCTATCGCTTTATAACATCACTTACAGTAATCATGATAGACCTTTGGCAAGAAATATACGGTACAATCAAGCGTAACAAGTTGCGCACGTTCCTCACCGGTTTTGCAGTGGCGTGGGGCATCTTTATGCTTATCGTACTGCTGGGAGCAGGCAACGGCATCATCCATGCTTTCGAACAAAACGCATCCGAACGCGCATTGAACTCCATCCGCCTGGGCGGTGGCTGGACCACCCAATCGTACGAAGGCTTGAAAGAAGGACGGCGTATCCAACTGAAAAACAAAGACCTCGCCGCAACCGAAAAATACTTTCCCGACAATATCATCACTGCCGGCGCCACCCTGCGGCAGGGAGATGCAAACATCAGCTTCGGACAAGAATACATCAATATCTCGCTGATGGGCGTACACCCGAACTACGTAGAGTCCGAAGCCATCAAGACCGCAAGCGGACGCTTTATCAACCGGAACGATGTGAAAGAACGGCGGAAAGTTATCATTCTTCATAAAAAGTCGGCAGAAATTCTTTTCGGAAAGTCACGTACGGAACCAGTCGGCCGGTTTGTCAATGCAGGCGGTGTAGCCTACCGGGTAGTCGGATTGTACGAAGACCAGGGAGACCAAAGCAGCCTGGCCTTTATCCCCTTCTCCACCATGCAAACCATCTATAACAAAGGCGATAAACTCAACAACATCATCTTCACCACCAAAAATCTGACGAGCGAAGCGGCCAACGAAACCTTTGAGAAAGAGTACCGTAAAGTCATTGCCGCCAACCACCGTTTCGACCCGGAAGATGAAGGCGCAATATGGATATGGAACCGCTTTACACAATACATACAGACACAGAACGTAGCCGGCTTGTTGCGTACCGCCATTTGGGTGATAGGTATTTTTACCCTGCTGAGCGGCATCGTAGGCGTATCGAATATCATGCTGATTACCGTCAAGGAACGCACACGCGAGTTCGGCATACGCAAAGCGCTGGGTGCAAAGCCTTTTTCCATCCTTCGGCTGATTATTGTGGAAAGCGTTACGATTACCACTTTTTTCGGCTACATCGGCATGGTGGCAGGCATCGGAGTAACGGAATGGATGAATTCCGCCTTCGGCACACAAACAGCGGATGCGGGTATGTTTCAAGCCAGGATGTTCTCGGACCCCACAGTGGATATCGGCATTGCCATACAGGCTACATTGACTCTGATTGTCGCAGGTACGCTTGCCGGATTCTTCCCGGCTAAAAAGGCGGTAAGCATCAGTCCCATCGAAGCACTTAGAGCAGATTAAACGATTATGAGAATAGACATGGATACATGCGAGGAAATCCTCGTTACGATAACAAGAAACAAGACACGCAGTCTACTGACGGCGTTCGGTGTATTCTGGGGCATCTTCATGCTTGTGGCACTTATTGGCGGCGGACAAGGCATGCAGGAACAAATGAAAGCGCAATTTGAAGGTTTCGCTACAAACTCCGGATTTATTGCAGCGCAAAAGACAAGCGAGGCCTACAAAGGATTTCGTAAAGGACGCTGGTGGGATCTGGAAATGGAAGATGTGGAACGGGTACGCAGCATCGACGGAATAAAAACGGCCACTCCTTCATTTGCCTTATGGGGACAGACAGCCGTTTACGGAGAAAACAAATACGAATGCAGCGTCAAAGGTCTATACCCCGAATATGAACAGATAGAACATCAGGAAATGACGTACGGCCGCTTTATCAATGACGTGGATATACGTGAGGCGCGCAAGGTATGCGTCATTGGCAAACGCGTGTACGAAAGCCTCTTCAAGCCGGGCGAGGACCCTTGCGGAAAATATATCAGGGTAAACGGCATTTATTACCGTGTTATCGGCATGTGCTCTTCCGAGGGCAATGTGAACATACAGGGACAGGCTTCGGAAGCGGTTACCCTACCCTTCACAACGATGCAGCAGACATATAATCTGGGACAAAGAATAGATGTAGTCTGTTTTATCATGAAACCGGGAGTGAAGGTTAAGGACGTAGAACCGGAAATAGAACATCGCATCAAAGCCGCCCATTACATCTCGCCGGACGACAAACAGGCAATCATGTTCCTCAATGCAGAAGCCATGTTTTCCATGATGGACACACTGATGACAGGTACCCGCATCCTTATCTGGATGGTGGGCTTGGGAACCTTGTTTGCCGGAGCTATCGGCGTATCCAATATCATGATGGTAACGGTAAAGGAACGCACTACGGAAATAGGCATACGGCGTGCCATCGGTGCCCGTCCCAAAGATATTCTGCAACAAATCCTTTCGGAAAGTATGGTACTGACTACCGTAGCCGGCATGGCAGGTATCTCTTTTGCCGTACTTATACTGCAAATACTGGAAAGCGCAGCGAATGATCCCGGAGTCATCAAGACCCATTATCAAGTCTCCTTCGGACTGGCTATCGGCACTTGCGCCCTTCTCATTGCATTAGGGATGCTGGCAGGACTGGCACCTGCTTACCGCGCAATGGCCATCAAACCTATCGAAGCGATAAGGGATGAGTAAAAAACGGCAAGGTAACAGACTGATAAAACGATAGAAAAATAAAACAATAATACAATAAAGATGAAAACAAAGAAGTATCTGAAAATCGCATCACTGGCGGTAGTAGCTGCCATATTTATCTGGACATTCGTGTTTTTGTACCGGAAATCCCAGCCCACTGTAAAGGTATATGAGACCATCGTTCCGGAAACAGCCGATTTGGAAAAGACAACCGTAGCCACCGGAAAAGTGGAGCCCAGAGATGAAGTGCTTATCAAGCCGCAAATATCCGGTATCATTTCCGAAGTATATAAAGAAGCCGGACAAAGCGTCAAGCAAGGCGAAGTGATTGCCAAAGTAAAGGTTATCCCCGAACTGGGCACGCTGAACTCTGCCGAAAGCCGCGTCCGTCTGGCAGAAATCAATGCCAAACAAGCCGAAACGGACTTTGCCCGTGTCGAGAAGTTGTTTAATGACAAACTCATCAGCAACGAAGAATACGAAAAGGGGGAAGTGAACGTAAAACAGGCACGGGAGGAATTGCAAACAGCCAAAGACAATCTGGAAATCGTAAAGGAAGGTATCACCAAGAACAGCGCTTCATTCAGCAGCACATTGATTCGTTCCACCATTACCGGACTGATTCTGGACGTACCTATCAAAGTCGGCAACTCCGTTATCATGAGCAATACGTTCAACGACGGAACAACAATCGCCACGGTTGCCAATATGAATGACCTCATCTTCCGGGGCAACCTGGATGAGACCGAGGTAGGCCGCGTACACGAAGGCATGCCGGTAAAGCTGACTATCGGTGCATTGCAAAACCTCTCGTTCAACGCCGTACTGGAATACATATCTCCGAAAGGCGTAGAAGAAAACGGAGCCAACCAATTCGAAATCAAAGCGGCCATCCAGGCGCCGGACAGCGTACAAATCCGTTCCGGCTATTCCGCCAATGCGGAAATTGTGCTGGAACGTGCCCTCAAGACGCTCGCCCTGCCGGAAAGTACGGTTGAATTCAGTGGAGACAGCACCTTTGTATATGTACTGACCGACAGTGTACCTCAACAGAAGTTCAAACGCCAACAGATAGAAGTAGGCATGAGCGACGGTATCAAAATTGCCGTCAAAAGCGGCCTGACTGCCAAAGACAAAGTGCGTGGCGCTGAGAAAAAAGATAAATAACCGTTATACTTAGAAGAAGCAAAAACGCCATGAAGAAAAAGATACTTATATATATGGCCGTTCTGGCTTGCATACAAGTTCAGGCGCAAGACCGCTGGTCGCTACGTCAATGTATAGACTACGCCATCGAGCATAATATCGACATCCGCCGGACAGCCAATGCAGCCGAACAAAGCAATGTTGAAGTGAATACCGCCAAATGGGCACGACTGCCGAACCTTAATGCCAGTGCCGGACAAAACTGGAACTGGGGACGCACGCAGACCGCTATCAAGGACGAGAGTACCGGTGATTACTCCACCGTATATGTCAACACAGGCAGTCACGGTACAAATATGTCCGTTTCCACCAGTATTCCACTGTTTACCGGACTCGAGATACCCAACCAGTATGCTTTGGCCAAATTAAACCTAAAAGCCGCTCTTGCCGACTTGGAGAAAGCCAAAGAAGATATCTCCATCAATATAGCCTCAGCCTACTTACAGGTACTGTTCAACGAAGAACTGCACCGGGTTTCTTTAGGACAAGTAGAACTGAGCAAAGAACAATGCAACCGCATAGAGCGGCTGGCAGAAGTAGGGAAAGCTTCTCCGGCAGAAGTTGCCGAAGCCAAAGCACGTGTAGCGCAGGATGAGATGAATGCAGTACAGACGGGCAATAACTATCAACTGGCATTGCTCGACCTCAGCCAGCTTATCGAACTGGAAACACCGGAAGGTTTCCTCTTGGAAAATCCTGCCGCAACAATAGAACTTATCCCATTGGCTTCTCCGGACGAAATATATCAGTTAGCATTAGGTTGCAAGGCCTCAATACAAGCTGCACAGTATCGTCTGGAAGGAAGTAAACACAGTATCCGAATCGCCCAAAGCGGTTACTATCCGCAACTGACTCTCAACGGGAGTCTCGGTACGAATTATTATTCGACAATCAACCGCACTTTCAGCCAGCAAATGAGTGATAATTTCAACAAATACATCGGTTTTAATCTGAGTGTTCCCATCTTTAACAGACTGGCTACACGCAACCGGGTACGTACAGCCCGCCTGCAACGTGAAAACTACTCCTTGCAACTGGATAATGCCAAGAAGGACCTCTACAAAGAAATTCAGCAGGCATGGTACAATGCGGCAGCATCCGAAAGCAAGTACACAAGCAGCAGCGCGGCAGCCTCGGCAAGCGAAGCATCGTTTAAGCTGATGAGCGAGAAATACGAAAACGGGAAAGCGAACGCCGTAGAATACAATGAGGCCAAGCAGAACCTGATGAAAGCACAATCCGATGAACTACAAGCCAAATACGAGTACCTGTTCCGTACCAAGATACTGGACTTTTATAAAGGAGAGCCTATCGAATAAATATAATTTTAGTTGTTGTGTGTTTGTAAGGAGATGAACACTTTTTATTTATTTTCTTTTCAGGCACGGACTACACGGAAAACACAGATTTTCTTTACTTCTTTTTCCGTGAATTCCGTGCCTGAAAGAAATCATCAGGTATATTGAAGTATCCCCCGTTTATCAGTTATAAATACACATGGATAAGCGTTTAATTTCGTCTTGACGTTTCTTTACCTCTTTCTGACGAGCGGGAAGAAGAACGTGTTGTACGCGTAGAGGATGAAGAAGAGTTGCTGCGCCGTCTTATGCTTTCGTTTTCCTTCTGAATACTCTGCCCGCGTTTAGGAGCATTTACTTCCTTCTTAGTATCGGAACGGCGTACCGGACTGTTGGTAGCAGGACGGCGATTGGACTGTTCCACGTTAGGGCGCGTACCGGAATTGGGACGGATATGAACCGAACCGAAATCCGAACGCCGGCTTGTATGGTACGATTTATTATCACGGATACGGAAAGAGCCGTTATAGGTAGGATGGTTATGTCTGCCCCGGTAATAGCTTACATTATGATAATGAACACGGTTATGTCCGCCACAGTAAGTACGATAATGATAAGGACGCGGATAGTAGAAATGATTCGGATTGGTATAAGTAACATAAATCCGGAAAGACCAATGCCCGCCACTCACATAAATCGGACGGAAGAAGTAGGCAGCCTGCATGAAACGGGAATACTGTCTGCGGCTCAATACCCAGCGTAAATCGTCATTGCGTATATCCAGATAATCGTAATACCGATTCAACGCCCATTCTTCACCCCTCAGCACATCATCCATCAGATAACGTACACCTGAAATAAAGTCATAATTAATTTCATATACATCATTATACTGAGCCGTATTCAGATTCAGTTCATAAGCCATCTTATCCGTAAGAAAGCGTGTTTCTTTACGCACTTTACTGTTGCTCATGGCCGCATGGCAGACAGCAGTACTCATTATCACGGCAAATAACATAAATAATATTCGTTTCATGGCAGCGTTCTTTACAAGTTTATATTCCATCATTTTAGTAAAAACAAAAATAGGGGAATATTTTCCCCCATCCTTCTGTTTCTCTCTAATATGTTATAGGGAAAACCCTATTGCAGGTAGGGATTAGAGTTTTTTTGCCAGTTCAATCCCATTTTCCTGCAGCGATACCAGATGTTTTTTGTATAAATCGCCAACTGCTTTTTTAAAGGTTTTCTTGCTGACACCGAATGTATCGTAAATCTCTTCGGCAGGGCTCTTGTCATGCAAAGTGATGTGTCCGCCCTGCTCACGGATATAATCCAATAAGGTAGCAGCAAAGTCTTCCACCTTGCCCTGCCCCGGTTTCTGAAGTATCAGGTCAATCTTTCCATCCTCGCGAACCTGCTTTACATAAGCCTTCAATGTCATGCCTGTATGCAGGGGTTGAAATATCTCGCTTTCATACAGCAAACCGCTATACCGGTTTTCAATAATAGCCTTAAAACCTAAATCAGTCTTCTGCCAGATAAGTATGCTGACTTCCTGACCGGGTTCATAAGGCGCTTTTTCTCTCGAAAGATAACGGTCCACTTTGGCAGAGGCTACAATCCGGTAACTCTCATCATCCAGATGAGCATGGATTACATATTGCTTCTTCATTTTCTGTTCACGGAAAGGAACAAACAAATCTTTCATCAATCCCCAGTTAAGGAAAGCGCCGTATTGATTTATCCATGCCACTTCCAAACAGGCAAACTCACCGACCTGTACTAATGGTGTCAGTGTAGTAGCTACCAACCGTTCCTCGTTATCCAGGTAGATAAACACAGTCAGTTCATCTCCCGGCTTGCAGTTTTCGGGCACATAACGCGACGGAAGCAGAATTTCTCCTTCTTCACCACCATCCAGATACATGCCGAAATCAACCTCTTTCACTACCCTCAAAGTATTGAACTTTCCTAACTCTATACTCATACAAATTATATTTCGTAATATTTATAACAAGAACGATACGCAATAGAACACAGCCTATTCCGGCATCCTGCGCAAAGATAGCGAAAGGTGAGCGCAATACCAAGCCAAAAGCCCGCTTTTGAGCGCGGGTACTGCCGAGCCACATCCTACCTTATACAAAGATAAAGATAAGGAATAACTTTTCGCTCTAAAAGATAACTTTTTTATATAAACAACTCTTCCGGAAAACGGTTATCTTTGTAACGTAACAATCGACAAAAGCGTTTATTATTCACCTTTAAATAATATAATTATGGAATTTATTACAAACGAAAAGCTGACCATTGTAGGTGCGGCCGGTATGATCGGCTCCAACATGGCACAGACTGCAATCATGATGCACCTCACCCCGAACATCTGTTTATACGACCCTTATGCTCCCGGTCTGGAAGGTGTGGCGGAAGAAATGTTCCACTGCGGATTCGAAGGCCTGAACCTGACATTCACATCCGACATTAAAGAGGCTCTGACCAATGCCAAATATGTAGTGTCTTCCGGTGGTGCAGCCCGTAAAGCAGGTATGACCCGTGAGGATTTGCTAAAAGGAAATGCCGCCATTGCCGAAGAATTCGGTAAGAACGTGAAAGCTTACTGCCCGGATGTGAAGCACGTGGTTGTCATCTTTAACCCGGCCGATATTACCGGCCTGATTACATTATTGTACTCAGGATTGAAGCCATCTCAGGTTACAACACTGGCAGCCCTTGACAGTACCCGCCTGCGTAGCGAACTTTCCAAACATTTCGGCATTGCTCCCGATAAGATAGAGAACTGCCGTACATATGGCGGACATGGTGAACAAATGGCTGTATATGCTTCTACCGCCAAAGTAGATGGGAAACCGTTGCTGGATATCATCGGCACTCCTGCCCTGACAAAGGAAGAATGGGCAGAAATACAGACCAAAGTTACCAAAGGCGGCGCTAACATTATCGCTTTGCGCGGTCGTTCTTCTTTCCAAAGCCCTGCGTACATTTCCATAGAAATGATTGCTGCCGCCATGAGTGGAAAGCCTTTCCGCTGGCCGGCAGGCACATATGTACACAGTCACGGTTTCGACCATATCATGATGGCTATGGAAACCGAAATCAATAAGGACGGTGTGCACTACAAAGAGCTGAAAGGTACTCCCGAAGAAGAGGCTAAACTGAAAGAAAGTTACGCCCACCTCTGTAAACTACGCGACGAAGTTATAGGAATGGGCGTATTGCCGCCCATTAAAGACTGGCACAGTATCAATCCGAATATAGATTAAGCAATTACGTAGAAATCTATACTCATAAATAATACAAATATCCCCTTTGTTCTTGTTTTAAAAGCTACAAAGGGGATTTTTCTAATATTTTTCCTCAAAAAGCCTTGTAGTATAAAAAAATATCTTTATCTTTGCACCCGCAAACGGAAAAGGTGCCATAGCTCAGTTGGTAGAGCAAAGGACTGAAAATCCTTGTGTCCCCGGTTCGATTCCTGGTGGCACCACTTTTCGAAAAGGGTATCGGAATGTAGCGCAGTTGGTAGCGCACTACGTTCGGGACGTAGGGGTCGGGCGTTCGAGTCGCCTCATTCCGACACAAAAAAGGTCTGATTCTCAAAAGGAGTTAGACCTTTTTTGTTACATTCTCAATCCCCCAAACAACATTATTCTAATCCGATTCTATTATGCTTGACATCATACTGATCATATTAGGAAGTCTATGCCTCATAGTAGGCTTATTGGGATGTATCCTCCCTATAATTCCCGGACCACCCATTTCATACGCCGGTTTGTTATTACTCCATATTACAGATAAGGCGCAATTTTCTACATCGCAATTACTGATTTGGTTATTTCTGGTAGTGATAGTGCAAGTATTGGACTACTTCACTCCCATGATTGGAAGCAAATACAGCGGAGGAAGTAAATGGGGCAGTTGGGGCTGCCTGATAGGTTCAATCGTCGGAATCATCTTTCTTGGCCCGTGGGGAATTGTTATCGGTCCTTTTGGAGGAGCTTTCATCGGAGAACTCTTGGGAGACAGAAGTGCAAGGGATGCCCTAAAATCAGGTATTGGAGCACTGATTGGTTTTCTGGTAGGGACAGTGTTTAAGGTAGTAGTTTGTGGATACTTCGTGTGGTGTTTCGTAAAGGCATTGATATAATTTCACCACAGAGTGACACAGAGTCCCACAGA
>OIDP01000856.1_pt1 | contig 11612 bp, 11 predicted proteins | sample 1581591 | NCBI WGS metagenome assembly OIDP01 (sample SAMEA3882552, study PRJEB24775) | human gut metagenome | biome: human-associated habitat; feature: intestine environment; material: feces | place: Netherlands | collected 2009/2010 | reverse complement strand
ACTTTGTTGTCTTCAAGAGCCTGCTCCAGTTGCTTCTGTGTGTAATTACTCTGGGAAACCACCTGGTTATTCAGATAAAAATAACCGGCTACCAGCGCAATGATCAGCACCAGATACAGACCAATTCTGCTTGGCTGTTTATTCACTTACTTAAATCTCCTTTCAGTCTTCCCCCAGTTCCACTACTCCTATGAATGGAAGATTCCTGTATTTCTGTGCATAGTCCAGACCATAGCCAACTACAAACTCATCCGGGATGTTAAAGCAGCAATAATCAACTCTTACATCTCTGACTCTTCGCTCCGGTTTGTCCAGCAATGTACACAGACGGATGCTGTTTGGATTTCTCTGCTTCAGAATTTCGATGAGATAACTTAATGTTCTTCCTGAGTCAATGATATCCTCCACGATCAGCACGTTCTCACCTATAATGGAATCATCCAGATCTTTGATGATACGCACAATACCGGATGACTCTGTACCGTCACCGTAACTGGACACGGACATAAAATCAATAAAAACCGGGACGGTGATACGTTTTGCCAGTTCACACGCAAAAAAGCTTGCGCCTTTTAAAATACAGATGATTTTCACCGGTTCACCCTTCATATCTGCACTGATCTGTGCTCCCAGTTCTTTAATCTTTTCGTTTACCTGTTCTTCTGAAAACATCACACGAATTTTTTCACTCATTTTTTTCTTCTCCTCCATTGACGCACATGGACAGAATGCGTTTTGTCTCCTGTGTTATTTTATATGCCTCACTGATCCGCATCCCGACAACCCAGATGATCTCTTTTCCGTCTGCCAGAAGCACCAGTGAATCCCGCTGATTCTGCGGGATTTTGCTGTCAATCAGATAATCTTTCAGTTTCTTATGACCGCCTCCGGATTGCACCTGGATCCGGTCTCCGGGACGGCGTGTTCTTATCTGAACAGTATTTTTAATTTTATCATAATCAAACCATTTCGTATATGTTTTTTCCGGAATTTGTTGAAAATTTCCATCAAAAGGAAGTAATTCAGCGGTTATTTCCAGTCCGTTAAACTGCTGTGTCATACCGGAGATATCCAGTGTCTGCACCGGAATCACTCTGTCACTTTCTTTTCCGTCACCCTTCTGTTCTGTCTTTCGTATATTCCCGGATATCTTTTCTGTATAATCTGTATTTTCAGCATGATTGCTTGCCTTTTGTGGGTTACGCAGATTCTTTGTATTCTTTTTCTTCAAATAAATCTCATCATAACCGGCTTCTGCCCGCATCTGATAAGGAAGGTCACTTTGTTTTCCAACCTGTGCGGCAAACAGTGCCTGCACCTGTTCCACATGCAGCGCCGTGATATCCTTACGGCTGCCTGCCAGTTCCCCAAGCAGCCGCTGCAGGAGATTTCTCTGCAGCACACCGGGAAGATCTGCAAACCCACTGCGCCGGATCCGGATTTCCTGTGGATGCTCTGCCTCCGGCACATATTGGATCAGATGTGCCCCTGCTTCCCAGGCTGCCGCATCCAGATAGGCACATACTTCTTCCATATAGCCTGCCGTCCGCACCATATGCGGAACTGCTGCAGAATTGATCTGACGAAGCTGCGGCAGCACCTGACTGCGAATCCGGTTTCTGCTCAGGTTTTCATCCAGATTTGTGCTGTCTGTCCGGTAATCCTGGTCAAAATCCTGCAACAATTTTTCAATTTCTTCTCTGGTCAGACATAATAATGGCCGGATCAGTGTGGCTTCCACCTGTTCCAGCTTACGCACCGGCACGATACCACACAGTCCCCGGATGCCGGTTCCCCTGCTCAGATGAAATAGCAGCGTCTCCGCACAATCATCTCCGTGATGGGCCACCGCCAGACGATTTGCCCCCAGCTGCCTGCATGCCGCATAAAAGCTTTCATACCGCAGATCCCGGGCTGCCTCCTCCAGAGACTGATGCCGTGCACCGGCCCGGCCCGGAGCATCCACAGAAAAGGACAGCAGCGGAACTTCCAATGCCGCACACAGTTCTCTGACGAATGCTGCATCTGACAGGCTCTCCGCGCCCCGTATGCCATGCTCTACATGCACAGCCGACAGGGAAAATCCCATGCACTCCCGCAACTCACACAACACCCGCAGAAGACAGACAGAATCCGCTCCGCCGGACACTCCGGCCACGACATGATCTCCATTTTCTATCATATGATATTGTTCCATAAATATTTGTATTTTCTTTTGCATTCTTCTCTCCGTTCGCTACCGGCTCCAGATTCCGGCAGTCAGCACCGTCATATCGTCCCGGACACGGCCACCGGTATAGAGCAGCACCTGTTCCAGTACCAGTCTGGAAAACTCTGCCGCATTGTTTGTATCAATTCCACGGATCACCTCGCAGATGGTTTCTCCCGCATCCCGGACGTGCAGATGCTCCAGCACGCCATCCGTTACCATAATGACAAAATCTCCGTCTGCCAGCTGTTCCGTCACCTTCGGTACCTGCTGTCCCACAAACACCCCTACCGGCATGCTCTTCTGTGTGACCATCCGCACCTCTTTTCCATGACGGATAAACGTCGTGGCGGCACCAATTTTGTAAAACGCCGCCTCTCCACTGTCCAGATCCAGCCGCATAAGATCCACAGTAGAAAACAGATTATGTTCTCCATGGGTCACCATGGCGGAATTCATCATGCGCAGTGCCGTATCCGGCAAAAAACCGGCTTCCATGAATTTCTCTATTAAATCTATCACCATTTCACTCTCTTTACAAGCTGCATAACCACTTCCCATACCATCGGATACAGCCATGACACAGCAGCCGTTATCCAACATCTGAAAAGAGAAATTATCTCCGGACACCTGCTCGTCCTCCCGCACGGCACGCGCCACACCGTATCCGGCCGTCAGGCGGCTGTTCTCACAAAATATCAGTGACTGTGATTCTGTCCCCAGCAATGCCTTACTGTCTTTCGCCGGTGCAAATCCCCGTCCGCTGACACCACTGATTAGTCTGGCCATTTCCCGGACAGATATACACTTGCTGCCCCTGGTTCTTCCCTGAAACAGCACCTGCCATTTTCCATGACTGTTCTCCAGGATCCTCAGCTGCTCCACCAGCACTCCCAACTCCTTCCAGGCATAACGCATGGATGCTGTAATTTTGCCTTCCTTCGCTGTCACATCCGTCTCTTCATTCGCGCAGTCCTCCATAATATATGCCATGGCATCGAGCTGCTGTGCGATCACATCCCGGTTTTCCTGCAGCCGGTTATACCAGGCCATATTCAAATGCGCTTTTTCAAATACCAGCTGTACCTGTTCGATCAGATCTTCCCGATACGGACAGTATTCCCCCAACTCGGTGGCACGCTCCTGCACATCTGTCTCCCTGCCCCGCTGCAGTGCCTGCAGAAACCGGTACAAGATCTGATACATCGGCATAGTATCCTCTTCCCAGCAAATCGCACACTGATTACAGGACGCACAGATCCGCCCTGTCACCTCCGTCTGCATCCGTCCCAGTTCCTCTGCGGAAAAATCCTCTTTGTATCGGTTCATTTTCCGAAACGTACGGGACAGTTTTTCAAAAGATTCCGCATACTCATTCAGACGCCGGCCACCCGGTGCATACATAACCACCGGCATCTCACTCCGGGGCTCCCAGTCCGGGATCATCATAACCAGCCGACTCACCACATAGATAAAGCCGGTCACCAGAATGCCTTCGCAAATGCGGATCACAAGCCCGGAGGTCCCCGGCAGATGCAGTCCGTTCCAACACAGTCCAACCACTACCGTAACACCGCCACACAATGCTCCCGCCACATGGGTACGGCAATGCCCTGTATACTGTTCCAGCCCCCATACCAGTGCCGCACTCAATAATATAACCAGTGCATATTTGACCATCACAGACACCGGTGCCAGGAACAGCAGACCACAGATACTGCACAGAAATAACAGGCTGCGGTTCACACCACATACAAATCCCGTCATAAAAAGTGCCGGAACCAGCGGATATACTCCCGCCAGCTGAAACTGTGGCGACAACAGCGCTGCCATACACACCAGCATATGTTTCAGATTAAAATTGAATCGTCTCATTTTACATTCCTCCCTGATTTTGTTTCATTCAAGAATCTTCAGGAAGTAATTCTACGTCCGGCACCGTAAAATCTTTGTCAAATACCTGTTCGTTTTTCCGAAACATTTCGTCAAAATTCTTTCAAGGATGGAACATTTCATCGAATGGATGCACTTCATGTTTTTTAACCAAAGAGTGGATGTACTTCATGTTTTTTAAGCAAAAGAATCCTCCTGCGTTCAATTCCAACGCTTCATTTCATTTATTCTTTTCAGCGTCACCCCACACAACAGCAAAAGCCACGGAACAATATTCCATGGCTTCTTAGTATTGATAAGTATTGAATAAATCATTTTTCTTTAAATACAATCTCGTCCGGATAGGTCATGCCAAGTTTTGATTTGGCTGTATCCACAATGTACTGGTCAGACCCAACATATGCTTCCTTTTCCTGAAGCTCCGCGGAACGCTCCTGCTCATCCTTCAGCTGCGCCTGTTTGGTCTTCTCATCCTGTTTGTAACCTTCATTAACCTGATATAAATGTCCGATCTGCACGGACATGATCAGTGTCAAAACAACTACCATGCAGGAAATACAAATTTTACCTGTTCTATTTTTACTTTTCTTTCTTTGTTTCATTTTACGCATCTGCAATCTGTCCTCTAACTAAATTCTGCTGCGGAGTAGATATTAACAGAACCATTACATTCCATATACAATCCAACTCTGCCTTTCTAAAGCTTATATAAACCCATTTTAACCGCTTTCCACAATTTTTTCAATCGTTTTTTTACATATCTGTTTCTTTTTTTACAAATTTGCCTCAAACACTGTGCACATTTACCAACGGGGCTCACCATAATTTTGACAGGTTTCATAATTCCCCGAAAAAAACTCCTTACACCGCCACACAATCTCTGAAGCAGAAAGGTTCCACCCTTCACCACACCCCGGCTGCACAGCCTGCCATACAGCAGCATGCCGAGAAACATGGCCAGGATCACAAATCCCCGTACCTTGCCATCGTCCTCCTGATACAGAAATTGAAACAGCACAAAAGCACTGATCACCCAGAAAAACATATCTTCCACTGCGATCCAGACAACGCCATGTGCTGCCACTCTGCGGAAAATCCGGATCAGATCATACACCAGCAGCATACAGCAGCCAAAGAGCACCGCCTGTCCAAACAGCTGCACCTGATGTACGATCTGCACACTGCTCATTATTTAAACAGCCGCCCCAGCAGCGACTCCCCCTGGGATCCTTTTCCTTTGTTGACGTCAGAATACTGGATGGAATCAATTTTTCCAGACAGATCCACCTCGCCTTTTTCCAGAGTCAGCCGGTTCACATGCAGATCGATCCCACGGATCATCAGCATCCCCATCTCTGTTTCCAGTAAAATCTCATTAACATCAAAGGACAAGATATCCGATATTCCATTTAACGCACAGGTGCCGCGATTTGTCAAAATGACCCTGTGCTGTCTTGATGCCTGTCTCTCTTCCATATAAAAAACCTCCCTTACTGTTTCCAGTATATGGGAGGTTCTATAAAAATATGACTCCTGTTCCGGCTTATAAATAGCGGAACATTTCCTTTGCTTCTTCCTTTCGGGAAGTATCTGTCACAACCAGAACTTCTGCTCTGACAGATTTGTTTCCAAATGCGATTTCAATGATATCACCGACTTTTACATCCTGGGATGCTTTCGCCACTCGGCTGTTGACCATAACTCTTCCTGCATCACAGGCTTCATTGGCAACAGTACGCCGCTTGATCAGACGGGATACCTTCAGATATTTATCCAGACGCATGGGAAAATCCTCCTTATGGCGCGATTTGTTGGTTGGAAAAAACAAAAGGCACGACTTTCCGTCGTACCTTCTGTCTGGTGGAGACTGCTGGACTCGAACCAGTGACCTCCTGCGTGTGAAGCAGGCGCTCTAACCAGCTGAGCTAAGCCTCCATACGGATATGTGATTTTTTCTGCCCATAAGACGCCGTGCACAACGGCGTCCTATGGGATGGTGACCCGTACGGGATTCGAACCCATGTTACAGCCGTGAAAGGGCCGTGTCTTAACCACTTGACCAACGGGCCATTTGGAAGTCCATGAAGCGCCGGGGCGCTTCATGGATCTGGTAGCGGCACCTGGATTTGAACCGGGGACACTGCGGGTATGAACCGCATGCTCTAGCCAACTGAGCTATGCCGCCAAATGTCTAACCCGAACGGGCATCAATTACTATACCAGAAGGCGGCAGCGTTTGTCAAGCGTTTCTTCGAAAAAAATGAAAAATTTCAAAAAACCGGAAGCAGAGGAGAGACTCGCTGCCGCTGGCAGGGTGCCCCGAGGCCGGCAGCCCGGATACGGTGGGAATGAGGCCGGGCGGCTTCTGCCGCCCGGCACCGTCTTTTCAAAAATCCACTCATGTCATCGGGCGGCCCGGAACGCATTGTAGAGCCGGAAGAGATCCTCCAGGGCGGCGCACAGATCTGCCCGGGCGGACTGGCGGGCTACCTCCCAGGGCACGGCGCGACGGTTGGTGGACACGATAGCGGTGACGCCCTCTTGATAGGCGTCCTCCGCGCCGGGGGCCACGTCGCCCACTACGGCCACCACCGGGATCCGTGTCTGCCGGGCCCGGTGGGCGATGCCGATGACCACCTTGCCCCGAAGGCTCTGACAGTCGATACGGCCCTCGCCGGTCAGGACCGCGGTGGCACCAGGCAGCAGGGCATCGAAGCCCACGGTGTCCAGGACTGTCTCGATCCCCATCTGCAGGCGACTGCCCAGGAAGGCCATCACACCGGCTCCCATGCCGCCGGCGGCGCCAGCACCGGGAAGGTCTGCGATCTCCCGGCCCAGGTCCTGGCGGATCACCTCCGACAGGTGGCGCAGATTCCGGTCCAGACGGGTCACCATATCAGGGTCGGCCCCCTTCTGGGGGCCGAAGACGGCGCTGGCGCCATTGGGACCGCAGAGGGGGTTGTCCACATCGCACATGGTCACGATCTCCACACCGTTCAGCAGGGGGGAGCGATGGGACATGTCGATCCGGCACAGCCGGTCCAGCGTGCCGCCTACGGGGACGTACTCCGCCCCGGTGCCGTCCAGAAAGCGGACGCCCAGAGCGGCGGCACAGCCGCAGCCGCCGTCGTTGGTGGCACTGCCGCCCAGGCCCAGAATGATGCGCCTGGCGCCGTCCCGGATCGCCGCCAGAATCAGCTCTCCCACGCCGTAGGTGGTGGCTCCCTCAGCACAGAGACGGCCCTCCATCAGGGGCAGGCCTGCGGCGGCGGCCATCTCGATCACGGCGGTGTAGCCATCGGCCAGCAGACCGTAAAAACCAGAGATCTTACGAAAATCCGGACCGGTGCAGGGCACCTCTACCCGGTGGCCGCCCATGGCGGCCAGAAACGCCTCCACGCTCCCCTCGCCGCCATCCGCCACGGGAATGGAGACCACCTCTGCATCCGGCACGTGGCGCAGAAGGGCCTCCCGCATCAGCCGGCAGATCTCCAGGGAGGACATGGTCCCCTTGAAGGAGTCCGGCATGAGAATCCACTTTGACATGAGTTTCCTCCTCTCTGGATGCGCGGGGCGGGCGGAAGGCCCGCCCCGGTCCGGTCACGGGTTGACCACGTTGATGGGGGCGCCCTGAAGGTAGGCCCGCACGTTGTCCACGGTGCAGTCCATGATGCGCTGGCGGCTCTCCCTGGGGGCCCAGGAGATATGTGGGGTGAGGATGCAGTTCTTGGCGGTCAGCAGGGGGTTGTCGCCCCGGATGGGCTCTGTGGACACCACATCCAGCCCGGCGGCCGCCACCTTGCCGGAGTTCAGGGCGTCCGCCAGGTCCTGCTCCACCACCATCTGGCCCCGGCTGTTATTGATAATGATGACCCCGTCCTTCATCTTGGCGATGTTCTCCCGGTTGATGATGCCGGTGTTGAAGGGGAACAGGGGCATTTGGAGGCCCAGAACGTCGGACCGGGCGAACAGTTCGTCCAGGGAGACGTACTCCACCCCCAGCTGCAGAGCTTCGTCCCGCTGGCGCATGTCGTAGGCGATGACATGCATCCCCAGGGCCGATGCGATGGCGGCAGTGTGGATGCCGATGTTCCCGCAGCCAAGCAGGCCGTATGTCTTTCCCGCCAGCTCGATCAGGGGGTAGTCCCAGTAGCACCAGTCCGGGCACTGTTCCCATTTCCCGCTCTTTACCGTATCATTATGATAACCGATGTGATGGCAGATTTCAAGCAGCAGGGCGATGGCAAACTGGCTGACGGAATGGGTGCCGTAGACCGGCACGTTGGAGACAGGGATGCCCTTCTCTTTTGCGCAGGCTATGTCGACCACGTTATAGCCGGTGGCCAGCATGGCGATGAAGCGCATGGAGGGACAGGCGTCCATCACTCGGCGGGAGATGGGGGTCTTGTTAGTGAGGACCACCTCCGCACCGCCGATCCGGGAGATGATCTCGTCCTCATCGGTGAGGCTGGTGCGGTCGTAAACCGTCAGGTCTCCCAGCTTCTCCAATTCTCCCCAGCTGAGATCGCCGGGGTTTTCCGTGTATCCGTCCAAAATGACGATGTGCATTTCATTCCTCCTGTCTGTGTGTCCCCCGGCCCGCAGCTGATGTCGATACCCTCCCGCTCCGCCTGCCGGGTCAGATGGAACTCGATCTCCCCGGGGATCATGATCTCCCGGAAGCCCGGTGCCGTGGGGGCGGCCTTCAGCTCATCATACATGGCGTCGGTCCGGGCTTTGAAGGTTTCCAGATCCACGAATCTGCCGATGTCGATGGCGCCCATGAAGTACCCCACACCGGAGGGCTCCTTGGGATCCTCGAACATCCGGGGGATTTGGCGGCTGTTGTTGCCACCGCAGAGGCAGCAGCAGATCACGTCGATAATCAGGGCCAGGGCGTAGCCTTTGGCGCCGCCCAGGGGTGTCAGGGCACCCTTGTTGGCTACAGCGGGGTCTGTGGTGGGGCTGCCGTCCGGAGCCAGGGCCCAGTTGTCGGGAATGGACTTGCCCTCCTTCAGGGCCAGAGCGATCTTGCCCTTGGCCACGGTACTGGTGGCCATGTCCAGCACCAGATCCGGGTACTTGCCGGAGGGCACCGCCACCGTCAGGGGATTGGTGCCCAACATGGCGGTGGCACCGCCGAAGGGAGCCACCAGGGCGGGGGAGTTGCAGATGTTGAAGCCGATCATGCCCTCTGCCGCGGCCTGCATGGCGTAGAAGCCGCCGAAGCCGTAGTGAGAGGCATGATTTACGGTGCAAAAGCTGACACCGTATTCCTTGGCTCGCCGGATGCACGCCTGCATGGCGGCAGTGCCGATGGTGGAGCCCATGCCGTTGTTTCCGTCCATAGAGAACACGGCACCACTGTCCATGGTGATGGTGGGCTGGGCGGTGGCGGAGGTGCACCCCCGCTCGATGCGGGTCACATAACCGCTCAGGCGGGTCATGCCGTGGGAGCGGACGCCCCGCATGTCGCTGAACAGCAGGTTCTTCAGCAGCGTCTCGGCGTCCTGGTGGGACATACCTGCCTTCTCCGCCACCTGAATGCCGAACTGCCGCAGGGATTCGACTGTGTATTTCATGGGAAAGACCTCTTTCTACAGATGTTCTTGCTTCGGCGCAATGGCCGCCCGGCGGCGCTGCATCTCGCCCCGCCAGGCCATGATCTCTTTAGCGGTGACCCTCTCACCCCGGGCGATAGCGGCTTGACAGGGCCCCTTCAAAGCTTCCTCGGCGTCCATGGCCCGGACGCAGGCCTCTGCCAGCTGCCCGGCGATCTCCTGGGGGATGACGATGGCGCCGTGGGCATCCGCATGGATCAGGTCGCCGGGGCGGACCGTCATGCCGCAGATGTCCACCGCTGTGCCGGCCTCTACCATGTGGATGTAGGCGTGGGAGATCAGCACCTCCTTGGAGAACAGGTAGAACCCGACCCTCTTTACTTCCTCGATGTCCCGGACGCCGCCGTCGGTGATGACGCCGATGCAGCCCAGGGCCCGGTGGACCGTGGCCTGTACGTCGCCCCAAAAGGAGCCCACCGGCACCCGGTCCAGGTCTTGAATGGCTGCCACCATAGGCAGGTCGAAGTCCTCATACTGGCGGTAATACGCCTCCATCACCGCGCTGTGGGCCGGCGTGGCCGGCTGCCGGGCGGAGATGACGCCGGTGCGGGCATAGCCCACCATGGGTTTGTCGCTCATGGCGGCGCGCATCCGAAGCTCCGGCCGGGTGAAGCCCTCGGTCCGGCACCGGACACCAAAGCCCTCGATGGCGTTGCAGATGGTGGGGGTGTCAAACTGGGCCAGGGCGTCCAGCTGTTCCTGTGTCAGAAACGCCATCTCAGTACGCCCTTCCCAGCTGGTCCAGCACGGCGTGGGAGGTCTGCATCACGTTCTTGGCGCCGCTGACGATGTAGTTGAAGTCAAAGTTCATGCACATATAGTTGACACCACGGCGTATCCAGTCGGTGACGAACTTCTCGCTGCAGGCGCCGGAGACGCCGAAGAGCTTGCCGGTGCCGGCCAGGGCCTGGCCGATCTTGTCAAATTGCTCCTGCACCTCCGGGTCGTTAACGGTGTAGGTGCGCTCCGGGGTGTTCATGCTCATGGTGAAGTCGTTGGGTCCCACCACGAAGCCGCTGATGCCGGGGAGTTTGGCAATCTCCGGCAGGTCCTTTACCACGTCAATGTGCTCGATCTGTACAATGGTGAGGATATATTTGTCCGTGTCGGCCACATACGCATTCTTGTCCCAGATGCCGTAGTTGACTGCCCGGCGGGTGCCCATGCCCCGGATGCCGTCAGGGGGGTAGTGGGTGGCGGCGGCGGCCTGCTTGGCCTCTTCCAGCGAACAGACCATGGGCACCACGATGCCGTCCGCTCCCATGTCCAGGATGGCCTTGATGATGACGGGATCGTTCCAGGGCACCCGGACGATGCCGGCGGCGCCGGCGGCCCGGCAGGCCATCAGATGGTTCTGGATATCCTTGCGGTCGATGGCGCTGTGTTCGCCGTCGATCCAGATGAAGTCGAAGCCGCAGCCGGCGATCATCTCGGTGACGAAGGGGCTGTCAAAGCCCACGTGGGACCCGATGGCCAGCTTGCCGGCGGCCACTTTGTCGGTGATCTTGTGCGCATTATACATGGGAAATTCCTCCTTTAGTAATACATGAGGGCAAAAAGACGGCAGGTCCGGCCGGTCACCAGCCAGACCTGCCGCTGTGAGGACGCTGGTCAATGGAGATTACTTGAAGTAGTCGGCATAGGCCATCATCTTCTCGTTCTCTTCCTGAATGTAGGCAATAGACTCCTCGGTGTCGAGGAAATAGGGAGTCTGGTTGTAGGCGGTCTTGATCTCCTCGGCATACTCCGGCATCTCAGAGATTTCTTTGAACGCCTGGGCAAATTTCTGGCAGATGGCAGGATCGGTCCCCTTGGGGAACATGACATAGTACATCAGATCGTAGGAGAGATTCACACCCTGTTCCAGACAGGTGGGCACGTCGGGCAGG
>OIDP01000854.1_pt1 | contig 11631 bp, 9 predicted proteins | sample 1581591 | NCBI WGS metagenome assembly OIDP01 (sample SAMEA3882552, study PRJEB24775) | human gut metagenome | biome: human-associated habitat; feature: intestine environment; material: feces | place: Netherlands | collected 2009/2010 | reverse complement strand
CGAGATCTTTTCCGGAAACAAATTCGTATCCATCGGTCTTATTATTTCTGTGGTAATGGCGATCGTAGTGTGGGTACTTCTGGAAAAAACAAAATTCGGTTTTGAGCTTCGCGCAACAGGTATGAACAAAAATGCTGCAAAATACTGCGGCATGAAAGAGAAGAGAAATACCATTGTAACCATGATGATCGCTGGCGGCCTTGCAGGACTTGGCGCAGCTGTTTTCTATCTCAGCGGAATTGAAACCTGGATGGTACAGCAGACAACTGTTCCGGGCATGGGATTTAACGGAATTGCAGCAGCCTTCCTTGGCGGCCTTCATCCCATCGGAGCAATTTTTTCCTCTTATTTTATCCAGCACATTACAAGTGGTGGAAGTTATGTGGATAAGACCATGTATTGTGCACAGATCTCTGATCTGATCTCCGCGTTTATCATTTATCTGTGTGGATTTGTATTCTTCTTCAAACTCTGGTTAAACCGTTATCTCGACAGGAGAGATGAGAAAAAAGCTGCAAAAGGAGGAGAAAAATAATGTTATTATTGATTCAGTATACATTAATATTTGCTTCTGTATTGATTCTCGTAGCACTTGGCGGCTGTTTTTCCGAGCACAGCGGTGTTATCAACATTGGTCTTGAGGGAATTATGGTTATGGGTGCACTTGGCGGTGCCCTGATGATGAAATATCTTCCGGATTCCGCTCCGGCACCAGTTGTGATCCTTCTGGTGGTTCTGGCCAGTGTGCTTGTGGGAATGATATTTTCCCTGCTCCTTGGTGTGGCTGCCATTCATTTCAATGCAGACCAGACACTGGTTGGTACGGCCCTGAATCTTCTTGGACCGGCAGCAGCTGTTGTTATCGTAAGAGCCATCAACATGGCAGAAAATCCAGACAACGTTTCTTCCACAGTTGCTTACAAGGTGGCCAAGAAAGCGTTCCTGATAAGAATTGGAAAATTTGAATTCAGCTGGTTCATGCTTTTTGCACTGCTGATCCTCATTGCTTCTTATGTGGTACTTTATAAGACCAGATTTGGACTTCGTCTGATGGCATGTGGTGAGCATCCACAGGCAGCCGATTCAGTAGGTATCAATGTTTTTAAAATGCGTTACGCAGGCGTTTTGATCTCCGGCGCACTTGGCGGTCTTGGAGGACTGGTTTATATTACTGCCGGTGTAAGTGAGTGGAAATTTGAGAACGGAGTTGCCGGCTTTGGTTTCCTTGCCCTTGCTGTTATGATCTTCGGACAGTGGAAGCCGGTAAACATCGGACTGGCAGCTCTTCTGTTCGGCCTTTTCCGTGCGCTGTCAAACGTTTACACAGGATTTGATGCTCTGGTAGCACTGAAGCTTCCCAGAACATTATACAACATGTTCCCGTACATTATTTCCCTGATCGTTCTGGTGTTTGTATCCAAGAACTCCAGGGCACCGAAGGCGGAAGGCATTCCGTACGATAAAGGACAGAGGTGACACTATGAAAAACTATTCTGAAGATGCCAGCAGGCAGTATCATATCCAGGTTGCAAAGGGGGAAGTTGGACGGTATGTGATCATGCCGGGAGATCCGAAACGTTGTGTGAAAATCGCCCAGTATTTCGATAACCCGGTTCTCATTGCAGACAACAGAGAATATATCACATATACAGGAACCCTGGATGGCGTGAAAGTCAGCGTGACATCCACCGGAATCGGCGGACCATCTGCCTCCATTGCCATGGAAGAGCTTTCCCGGTGCGGCGCAGATACTTTTGTCCGCATTGGAACCTGCGGCGGTATGCAGCCTGAGGTAAAAAGCGGAGATATCGTAATTGCCACAGGTGCCATCCGTATGGAGGGAACCAGCCGGGAATATGCTCCAATCGAGTATCCGGCAGTAGCCAACTTAGACGTAACCAATGCTCTTGTTGCAGCTGCAAAAGAAAAAGGACTTTCCTGTCATACAGGTGTTGTCCAGTGCAAAGACGCTTTTTACGGACAGCATGAGCCTGAAGCAATGCCAGTTGGTTATGAGCTGCTCAACAAATGGGAGGCCTGGAAGAAAATGGGCTGTCTTGCTTCCGAAATGGAATCTGCAGCGCTTTTTATTGCAGCTGGCAAGCTTCGTGCCAGAGCTGGCTCCTGTTTCCTGGTGCTTGCAAATCAGGAAAGAGAGAAGCTGGGACTGGATAATCCGGTTGTGCATGATACAGATATGGCAATCCAGGTGGCTGTTGAAGCTGTGAGAAAGCTGATCCGGGAGGATTCGTCGAATTAAGACCGTGACATCGCAATCTGCACGCCCCACTTTGCGTTACATTTTGCCTGAATTCGATTGCCGTAGCCCATTACGGCGCCCTCATTCGGGCGAAATCTCCCACAAATTGTGACGAACATCTTGCAGTTACTTAATATTCGATGTACTAGACAATCAAATAAAGAACAGATATGAATCCTGCCAGTAAATTGCGATACAGTAATTTCGGGCAATATAAAGAGACAACAGAAATGAGGAAAATAAATGGACGTAAAAGAGATTTTAAAACATGTGGATCATACCCTTCTTCTCCAGCCATCTACCTGGGAAGAAATCAAACAGATTTGTGACGATGCGATGGAATACGGAACTGCATCTGTATGCATTCCGCCAAGCTATGTAAAACAGGCAGCAGAATACATGAATGGAAAAATGGCAGTGTGCACGGTTATCGGTTTCCCAAATGGCTACATGACAACAGCAGCCAAGGAATTTGAAACAAAAGATGCTCTTGCAAATGGTGCTTCCGAAATCGATATGGTAATCAATATCGGCTGGCTGAAAGATCAGAAATATGACCTGATTGAGAACGAGATCCGCACCTTAAAAGCTGCATGCGGTGACAAAATCCTGAAAGTTATCATTGAAACCTGCTTCCTCACAGATGAGGAAAAAATTAAAATGTGCCAGATTGTAACAGAAGCAGGCGCAGATTATATTAAGACCTCTACCGGTTTTGGCGGTGCAGGTGCAACCTTTGCAGACATTGAGCTTTTCTCCCGACATATCGGACCAAATGTAAAAATGAAAGCAGCAGGCGGAATTTCTTCCCTGGAGGATGCAGAGAAGTTCCTTGCACTTGGTGCAGACCGACTGGGAACCAGCCGGATTATAAAGATTGTAAAGAATGAGAAAGCTACAGGATATTGATTTGTTTATTGACTGTAAAGGTGAACAGATGCTGTCCCTGGAATTGGTCAGATTATAACGACGCTCATTGAGAAGAGAGTGATGTTGTCGGAGACAATCAGAAAATGTTAATGAATAAGAAAGAGGTGTGAAAATGGAAAAAGAGATGATCAACCAGCTGATTGATACAGCAATCCACCAGCTGAAATATTCCTATACACCATATTCCAATTTTAAAGTAGGCGCAGCCCTCCTTGCAAAAAATGGGCAGGTTTACACAGGCTGCAACATTGAAAATGCCGGGTACACAGCCACAAACTGTGCGGAGCGTACCGCCTTTTTTAAGGCAGTAAGCGAAGGGGTGAAGGATTTTCAGGCTATCTGTGTTGTCGGCGGTAAGGCTGGCGTGCTCACAGAATATGCAGCTCCCTGCGGCGTGTGCCGACAGGTCATGATGGAGTTTTGCAACCCGGAAACCTTCCAGGTCATTCTGGCGGTGGACAAAGAGCATTATGATGTGTATACACTAAAAGAACTCCTGCCGTTAGGCTTCGGACCTTCTAATCTGGCATGAAAGCTGCTGACTGGAGAATAGTATTATGAAGTATGTCGGAAAATGCCGAAAACAGAGTGATCTGGCATTGAATCCGGCAGTTATAAAGCAGCATAAAGAATTGCAGGAGAAAAAATTATGACAATCGAACAATTAAAAGCACTACCCAAGGCAGAGCTTCACTGTCATCTGGACGGGTCTTTAAGCCGGGAGTTCATGGAGAGCCAGCTGGGAAGAAGGGTACAGCCGGAAGAGCTTAGCGTGTCTGATGACTGCACAAGCCTTGCAGAATACCTTGAGAAATTTTCGCTTCCGGGTCAGTGTATTATGGATGAAAAAGGGCTTGAGGCAGCTGGCTACGACGTACTTCGCACCATGAGCCAGGAAAATGTACGCTACGCAGAAATCCGTTTTGCACCTCTTCTTTCAGAGACCTCCGGAATGAACTGCCGTGCTGTGATCGAGGCAGTATTAAAAGGCCTTGAGCGGGGCAGAGCAGACTTTGGAACGGAGTTTGGTGTGATTACCTGTGCCATGCGTCATCACAGCCAGGAGGACAACAGCCGGATGATAAAAACAGCCCGTGAATATCTGGGCTATGGTGTGTGTGCAGCGGATCTGGCAGGTGCGGAAGCAGCATATCCCATGGCACAGTTTATGGAGCTTTTTCAGAACACCCGTAAGCTGGAAATGCCCTTTACCCTTCATGCAGGAGAGTGTGGAAGCGTACAGAACATTGTGGATTCTGTAAAAGCGGGAGCTGGCAGGATTGGACATGGAATCGCCATGCGAGGCCATTATAATATTCAAAAAGAGCTGGCTGACAGAGGCATTGGAATTGAAATATGTCCTATCAGCAATCTTCAGACAAAAGCGGTAAACAGTCCGTCAGAATATCCCATCCGGGAATTTCTGAACACAGGATTGAAGGTTTCCATAAACACGGACAACCGTACAGTGAGCAACACAAGCCTTACCAAAGAGCTTCAGTTCATCCAGAACACGTATGGCATTCAGGAGGAAGAGATACGGCTGATGATGAAGAATGCAGTGGATACGGCATTTGCCACTGATGAGGTGAAAGCGAGATTGTATTCTGAACTGGGAATAAAAGGATAAAATATTGGAAACGAGGGATTTTATTTTGAAAAAATATGAAAGGATTTTCGTGATCGTTCTGGATTCTCTGGGAATCGGTGCCATGCCGGATTCAGAGAAATTCGGGGATGTGGGAGTGGATACATTCGGACATATTCTGGATAAAATGGGCTCCCTGGAAATACCAAATCTTAAGAAGCTTGGAATGTTAAATCTTCATCCGGCAGGAAATATGCAAGGTGTGGAGAAGCCGATTGGCCGTTACATGCGCGTAAGCGAAGCCAGCAATGGCAAGGATACCATGACCGGCCATTGGGAAATGATGGGAATTAAGACAGAGAAGCCGTTTAAGACTTTCACAGACACCGGCTTTCCGCCGGAGCTGATCGCGGAGCTGGAGAAGCGCTGCGGCAAGCGCGTGATTGGAAACAAGAGCGCCAGCGGAACGGAGATCATTGAAGAGCTTGGGGAGGAAGAAATCCATACAGGTGCCATGATCGTGTATACTTCAGCCGACTCTGTTCTTCAGATCTGCGGAAATGAGGAAACCTTTGATCTTCAGAATTTGTATCGCTGCTGCGAGATCGCAAGAGAAATTACACGGAAGGATGAATGGCGTGTAGGCCGTGTCATCGCCAGACCATACGTTGGCAAAAAGAAAGGTGAGTTCAGGCGAACAAGTAATCGTCATGACTATGCTTTGAAGCCAACAGGTCTGACTGCATTAAATGCGTTAAAGGATAATGGGCTGGATGTGATCGGTGTAGGGAAGATCAACGATATTTTCTGCGGCGAAGGAATCACAAAGACCTATCATTCTGACAGCTCCGTACACGGTATGGAGCAGACCATCCAGATCTGCAAAGAGGACTTCAGGGGACTTTGCTTTGTGAATCTGGTTGACTTCGATGCCCTGTGGGGACACAGACGAAATGTGGAAGGCTACGGCAAAGAAATCGAGAAGTTTGACAGGAATCTGGGCGTTCTTTTGGAAGAGCTTCGGGAGGATGACCTTCTTATTCTTACCGCAGACCACGGGAATGATCCCACCTATAGCGGCACTGACCATACCAGAGAGTATGTTCCCTTCCTGGCTTATTCCAAGACTATGAAAGAGGGTGGCCCCCTTGAAAACGAGGATACTTTTTCCGTTATTGGCGCATCAGTGGCAGATAATTTTGACGTGAAAATGCCGGAAGGAACTATCGGACATTCCATTCTTGAGAAATTATGCTAAAATAGAAAAGCAGCTGTTGGATAGCGGTTGTATATCCGGTGGATTGCTTGCTTTTGCGACAGAACCCGGATAGAAACAAATGATTTGCAGCACATGGCAGAAGATGAGGAAATCATATGAAACACACCTATTTACACGATGTACTTCCATTCCTTCGTGAACTGGAACGTGAGAAACAGAAACAATTTGAGGCTTATTTCCGTACTGCGCCATTATGGCTTATGGACCTGTTTCAGAGTGAGATAATGGAAGCCGGAACTACTTTTATCAGGGAAAATGAACCGGCAGATACGATTTTCTTTGTTGCCAGAGGAAGGGTAAAAGCCACTGATTACCGGATTTCCGGCATTGCCTATGATTTTATGAAGCCCATGAATCTCATTGCGCTTGGTGGTATGGAAGTGATCCTGGGACAGGATACCTACCAGACCACCCTGCAGACAGAGACAGAGTGTATTGTTACCAAGCTTCCAAGAGCGCAGTATGAGAAATGGATTTATTCAGATACGGAAGCTTTTCGCATGGAGGCAAAGCTTACCTGTGCTTCCCTGTTGGAGGAAGAGCGGCGGAACCGTCTGTACCTGTTTTTGGAAGGGGCTGACAGATTAGCTGTACTTTTTTCGGAATGGTTCGAAAAATATAACAAAAATGACATTTTATGCATCGGCGAAAGCCGGCAGAATCTGGCAGATGAGACAGGCCTTTGCCTGAAAAGCATCAGCCGCGCCATCAAGAAGTTTCAGGCAGAACAGCTGATCGTGAAAAAAGGAAATCAGATCTGTATCGACAGGAAGCAGTACGAAAGGCTGAAGCGGATTGTGGATGAGAAAATCGGCAACGTATAAACGGAACACAAGACTATAGCAAAACGCATGGTATTGAAGGCTTTCTGTTTATATGAAAATAATGTTATAAGCTGTCCTGGCGATAAGCCGGATAGCTGCAGATAAAGGAGAAGGTGTACATGAGCGATTTATATCAGAAATTAGAGACTTGCCTTGCAAGTGTTAGAAAAAAGACAGATTTTAAACCGGAAGTGGCGCTGATCCTGGGATCCGGCCTTGGAGATTATGCAGATGAGATCCAGATCGAAACTACCATTGACTATACAGAGATTGAAGGTTTTCCAACCTCCACAGTTGCAGGCCACAAAGGCAGATTTGTATTTGGATATGTGAAAAATGTGCCGGTTGTGATCATGCAGGGAAGAGTGCATTACTATGAAGGCTATCCAATGACGGATGTAGTTCTTCCCACAAGATTGATGGGCATGATGGGGGCGAAGAAGCTGTTTCTTACAAATGCTGCCGGTGGAGTGAATCCGAATTTTAAACCAGGTGATTTTATGATGATCACCGATCACATTACCACAGGAATTCCAAGTCCGCTTATCGGACCGAACATCGACGAGCTCGGCACCCGTTTCCCGGATATGAGCCAGATCTACGACCTTGAATTCCAGAAAATCGCACGGAAAGCCGCAGCCAGCCTTGATATCGACCTGATGGAAGGCGTTTATCTGCAGCTCACCGGCCCGCAGTACGAGTCCCCGCAGGAAATCGCCATGTGCCGCACCCTCGGCGCAGACGCGGTCGGCATGAGCACCGCCTGCGAAGCCATCGCTGCACGCCATATGGGCATGCGCGTCATCGGTATTTCCTGCATTACCAATCTTGCCGCCGGCATCTCCCCGCAGCCTCTGTGCCATGCGGAAGTTCAGGAGGCAGCTGACATGGTTGCACCGCAGTTCAAAAAACTCGTTGCCGCAACGATTCAGGGCATCGCAAAGACACTGTAAACACACAGCGGCGGGGGTCTGTCAAAAAAACAGGCCTCCGCCGCTGAAAACAGCACGTAAAATAAAGGAGAGATCTTTTTTGAATACACGTTTTTACAACGCCAAAATTCTCGTACTCGACGCTGAAAACCATTTTTCCATCGCCGAAGACGAACTTCATGTCACCGGCGACACCATCACCTATATCGGACCTGGTAGAAAAGCAGATCCAGATGCCGCAGAGACCACTGTCTTCGACCGCGAAATTGACGCCCGCGGCAATCTCCTGATCCCGGGCTTTAAAAACGCACACACGCACACCCCGATGACCTTCCTCCGCTCCTACGCGGACGATCTCCCGCTCCACGAATGGCTCGAGCGCCAGGTCTTCCCGAACGAGGCAAAGCTCGCCGGGGACGACGTTTACTGGCTCAATATCCTCGGCATCATGGAATATCTGACGAGCGGCATCACCTCCAATTTCGACATGTACATCCAGCAGAAAAACAGCATCGCTGCCACGGTCGACACCGGATTCCGCACCGTTCTTACCAGCGGTCTCAACAACTTCGTCGACAGCCCGGAAATTCTCGAAGAGATGTATAACTATGTCAACGAACTCTCCGACCGCACCTCGTATCTGCTCGGTTTCCACGCCGAATATACGACCGGCGGCCCGCTTCTTGAAGCCGTTGCCAAACTCGCCGAAAAATACCATTCCCCTGTCTGGACACACAACGCCGAAACAAAAAGCGAAGTCGAGGGCTGTAAAGAGCGCTGGGGACTCACCCCGACACAGCTGATGGAACGCTTAGGCATGTTCCAGTACGGAGGCGGCGGCTACCACTGCATCTGGATGGAGGACCGCGATTTTGAGATCTTCCGTGACCGGAAACTGACGGCCGTTACCAATCCCTCCTCAAACCTGAAGCTCGCCTCCGGCATCTGCCCGCTGAAGCGTTTTTACGATAACGGCATCAACCTCGCCATCGGCACCGACGGACCGGCCAGCAACAACTGCCTCGACATGTTCCGCGAAATGTTCCTGACCACCGGTCTTTCCAAAGTCCGTGAGATGGACGCCGCAGGAATCCCGGCTGATGCGATACTCTACATGGCAACCGCAGGCGGCGCACACGCGATGCAGATCGATGACTGTGACCGTCTCGCCGTTGGCAAAAAGGCGGATCTCGTCATGATTGATCTGCACCAGCCTAACATGCAGCCGGAAAATAATCTGATCAAAAACCTCGTTTACAGCGGCAGCAAACAGAACGTAAAGCTTACCATGGTAAACGGTCAAATTCTCTACGAAAACGGCGAATTCCGCATCGGCTTTGACCCGGAAGAAATTTATGCAAGATCCAACGCCATTATCCGAAGAATTTCCGGCTCGCATGCAGATAATTAGTGGATTTCACGCAGTTTTTCCTTTGCTTGACATACTTTTTTCTTTTATATTATAATGTAGCCATACATGCAGAAACGCTGTACCGATTGAAAGGAGAATACTATTATGAAAAAGAAAGTAGTTAGCTTACTGCTTGCAGCCGCCATGACAACTGCTGCACTCGCAGGATGCGGTTCCTCCAATGGATCCTCTTCCTCCGACGCATCCACAGGCGCCGATTCCACCAGCGCAACTTCCGCTTCTGCTTCCACAGACGGAGAAAAAAAAGACGCCGCAGGTGAGAAAATTGCCATGATCACAGACTCCGGAGATATCACCGACGAATCCTTCAACCAGATCACCTGGGAAACTGTATGCGCCTACGGCGATGCAAACGGCGTAGAGTACGAGTACTACAAACCGGCAGAGGATACCGATGAAGAGCGTATCAACTCCATCGATCTTGCTGTTTCCGAGGGTGCTACCGTTGTTGTAATGCCAGGTTACCTGTTCGGACCTGCCATCGCTGAAGAGCAGGACACCTATCCGGATGTAACCTTCATCGCAGTCGATGTTACCGAAGGTGATATTGTAAAAAACGGCAAAGCTGTTGATCTCGGAAAGAACGTGTACATCTGCTCCTTCGAAGAAGAGCAGGCCGGCTACCTGGCTGGATACGCTGCAGTAAAAGACGGCTACACAAGTCTTGGTTTCCTCGGCGGTATCGCTGTTCCGGCCGTTATCCGTTTCGGTTACGGTTATGTACAGGGTATCAACGCTGCTGCTGAAGAAGACGGCGTAGATGTAAACGTAAAATATTACTATGGCGGCCAGTTCTACGGCGATGACTCCATCACCGCCCGTATGGAGGGCTGGTATGCAGACGGAACACAGGTCGTATTCGCCTGCGGCGGCGGTATCTGGACATCTGCTCTGGATGCAGCTGAGACACACGACGGAAAAGTTATTGGTGTAGACGTTGACCAGCGTTCCAAAATCGGCGAGCGCTGCCTGACTTCCGCTATGAAAGGTCTTCCAAGCGCCATCAACAACGCTCTGGATTCCTACTTCAGCGGAAACTTCTCTGAACTTGGCGGAACTGCTCAGCAGCTTGGACTGAAAGACGGAGATTACATCGGCCTTCCTACCGATTCCGAATCCTGGGGATTCACAACCTTCACACAGGATCAGTATGAAACTGTACTGGCTGGTATCCGCGATGGTTCCATCGAAATCTCCAGCGATACAGAAAATCAGCCGGAAGTAGGTTCTCACGTAACCGTTGATTACATCAGCTAATGTGCATACTGTTTCTGTAACAATATGCCTTTTGGGGAAGAGAATATTATTTCTCTTCCCCTTTTTTTCTGCCATGCAAAATGCTATACTAGACATAATGAAAGCCCGCAGTTCTGCCCTGTTTTCCATATCTTCGGCAGTCCTGCAAAACCATGCTTGAAAGGGAATATGTATATGGAAAATGAGTACATTATTGAGATGTTGAACATCACCAAAGAATTCCCGGGTATCAAGGCGAACGACAACATTACATTACAGCTCAAAAAAGGAGAAATCCATGCTCTGCTTGGAGAAAACGGTGCAGGAAAATCAACCCTGATGAGTATTCTTTTTGGTCTGTATCAGCCTACCTCCGGAATCATCAAGAAGAATGGGCAGGAAGTCCATATCAACACGCCGAACGACGCCAATGATCTCAACATCGGTATGGTGCACCAGCACTTTAAGCTGGTCGAATGTTTCTCGGTTCTCGACAACATCATCCTCGGCGTAGAGCCGACCAAAGGCCTTTTCCTCGAGAAAAAGAATGCCCGTGCAAAAGTCATGGAACTGAGCGAGAAATACGGTCTGATGGTCGATCCGGACGCTCTGATCTCGGATATCACCGTCGGCATGCAGCAGCGTACCGAAATTCTGAAAATGCTCTACCGTGACAACGAAGTCCTGATCTTCGACGAGCCGACCGCGGTTCTGACGCCGCAGGAAATCGACGAGCTGATGAAGATCATGAAGAACCTCGCAAAAGAAGGAAAATCCATCCTCTTCATCACCCATAAACTCAACGAGATCATGGAAGTTGCCGACCGCTGTACGATTCTCCGCAAAGGAAAATACATCGGAACCGTCAACATCAGCGAAACTTCCAAAGAAGAGCTCTCCCGCATGATGGTCGGAAGAAACGTCAGCTTCTCCGTCAACAAAAAGCCGTCAAAACCGGGCGACACCGTTCTGAAAGTAGAGCACATGACCGTACCGAGCAAGGTGCACGGAAACAACGCCGTCAAAGATGTTTCCTTTAATGTAAGAAAAGGCGAGATTGTCTGCATCGCAGGTATCGATGGAAACGGCCAGTCCGAGTTCGTTCAGGGCCTCACGGGACTGGAAAAAGTATCCGGCGGTAAAATTCTGT
>OIDP01000848.1_pt1 | contig 11744 bp, 10 predicted proteins | sample 1581591 | NCBI WGS metagenome assembly OIDP01 (sample SAMEA3882552, study PRJEB24775) | human gut metagenome | biome: human-associated habitat; feature: intestine environment; material: feces | place: Netherlands | collected 2009/2010 | reverse complement strand
GAAACACTTGTACCATTTGTGTCGGCTGCGCTGTTTTCACTGACAACTGCATCTGTCACTACTACCTTCCCATAAGTCAATCCATATCCAAATGGGAACTGCGCCTTATTCTCCATATAGCGGTAAGTACGTCCCTTCATGGCATAATCTGTAAAATCCGGAAGCTCTTCCAGGGTATTGTAGAAGGTCACTGGTAATTTGCCGGATGGGGAGACATCTCCGAACAGTACTCTTGCGGCGGCTTTTCCACCTTCAGCACCTGGGTACCACAGAACCATCACTGCATCAAAATGTTCTTCTGCATAAGAAAGATCAATGTCACTTCCTGCCATCAAGCAAAGAACAACCGGTTTGCCGGATTCAGCCATGGCTTCCATCAGATCCAGCTGAACCTGTGGAAGCTGCAAGGTCTCTTTGTCACCGGAAGCATAGCTGTTTCCGGTATCTCCTTCTTCTCCCTCCAGTGTTTCATCAAGCCCCACGCAGAGAATTACGATATCGCTGTTTTCTGCAACGATTTTCGCTTCCGCAAGTCTGTCCTGAGTAAAAGCAAGATGCTCGGTGCGGTCGCGGAAAAGGTCACATCCTACAGAGGCAAGCACACGTACATCATCTCCAAGGTAATCCTGAATACCTTCCTGGATCGTGCAGTAGCGGGAAGCTGTACCGTGATAATTGCCTACCAGAGCCTTACGGCTGTCTGCATTTGGTCCAACGATTCCAACTGTTTTGATCTTCTCTTTGTTCAAAGGCAGGATCCCATTATTTTTCAGAAGTACGAAGCTTTCTTCAGCTGCTTTTTGGGAAAGCGCCAGATGGGCAGGTGACTCCACCTCCGAATAAGGAATTTTGTCGTATTCCGTTTCTTCAAATAATCCCAGCAGATATCTGGTAGTGAAAAGGCGGATGGCGGATTCCGTGATGGTATCCTCGGAGATCAGCCCTTTTTCATAAGCTTTCAAAATGTGAAGATAAGTGTTTCCGCAGTTCAGATCGCAGCCATTGTTCAGTGCTAATGCAGCCGACTCTGCCGGGGTGCTGGTTACCATATGATGCTCGTGGAAATCCTTGATGGCCCAGCAGTCGGAAACGAAATATCCCTGGAAGCCCCAGTCGCCGCGAAGTATTTTCTGAAGGGAAGGACTTCCGCAGCAGGGCTCTCCGTTGGTGCGATTGTAGGCACCCATGAAGCCTTCCACGTCCGCTTCTCTGGTTAAAGCTTCAAATGCCGGGAGATAAGTTTCTTCCATATCCTTCGGAGTTGCGATTGCGTCAAATTCATGGCGGATGGCCTCCGGACCGGAATGGACTGCAAAGTGCTTGGCGCAGGCAGCGGCTTTCATAACTTTGCCATCGCCCTGGAGCCCTTTTACAAAAGAGACTCCCAACTCTTTCGTAAGGTAAGGATCTTCACCGTAAGTTTCATGTCCCCGTCCCCATCTTGGATCACGGAAAATATTTACATTTGGCGACCAGAAGGTAAGACCTTTGTAAATGTCACGGTCTTCTTCCTGGGAATATGCATTGTATTTGGCACGACCTTCGGTAGCAATGGTATCTGCAATCTGTCCCAGAAGTTCGGTGTCAAAAGTGGCGCCAAGTCCAATTGCCTGCGGGAAAATTGTGGCCTGTCCGGCGCGGGCAACTCCGTGGAGCGCTTCATTCCACCAGTTGTAGGCGGGGATGCCAAGCCGCTTGATTGCAGGTGCGTCATAGCGTAGCTGACTTGCTTTTTCCTCTAAGGTCATCTGGCTGACCAGTTCGGTCGCTTTTTTTCTAGCCTTTTTTCTATCCATAATGTTTCTCCTTGTTGCGAATTCATGGTGACTGTAAAACATTGAGTCATATAAGGTTTGTGACCTGTAAATAGCAGGTTACGTTGTAAAGCGAGTGTGAGTTTTCGGGCTGCATATCATCCTTTTACTGCACCTGTGGTAAGACCTTCTACGATCTGGTTACTGAACAGTGAGTAAACAACAACGGTAGGTGCGATTGCGATAATGATCGCAGCAAACATCTGCACATAGTTGGTTGCGTAAGGACCAACGAAATAGGTCAGTGTAACCGGCAGTGTCTTTTTCATAGGATCAGAGATAAATACCATGGCAAGAAGCAGCTCGTTCCAGTTGTTGATGAAGGTCATCAGACCGGATACGAAGAAGCCGGTTCTGCAAAGTGGCAGTGCGATCCGGAAAAAGCATCCGTAGATTCCGCAGCCGTCAATGGCAGCAGCCTCGAACATTTCTCCTGGCATGGAACGGAAAAATCCGGTAAGCAGGAAAATGGTCATTGGCAGGGAGAAGGTAATATAAGGAATCATCAATCCGCCCTGGGAATTGGTAAGACCAAGTTTTGCAAATCTTACAAAAAGAGGAATCAGAACACAATGTACTGGAACCATCATTCCGATGAGGAAGAAGGTGTGCATGAATTCCGATAATTTCCAGCGCATTCTGGCGATGGCAAAAGCTGCCATAGCGCCGAAGAAAAGACTGACAATCAGGGTAGCGCCGCAGACGATGACAGAGTTTATAAGAGCGGTGCCAAGTTTTCCCATCTGCCATGCCTGCGCATAGTTTTCAAAATGAAATACTTCTGGCAGGGAAAATGGTGCGGACATAACACCAGCGTTATCTTTCAGAGATACAGACAGCATCCACAGAAGTGGAGCCAGATAAATAACTGCCAGGATCACCAGCAGGATATAAATCACTACGATTACCGGTTTTACCGGCTTTTTTGTAGCTTTTACTTTTACGTTGCTCATTTTCCCACCTCCTTATGACTCGTAAGTTTCAACTCTGATGACTTTCTTTACCAGAAGAGTTACCAGCAGGCAGAGCACCAGGAGCACCACGGAAATGGCGCTGGCGTAGCCGTATTTGAAATAGTTGAAACCTTCTGCGTAAAGCTCAGTTGCAAGGACTTCTGTTCTGTGGTTCGGACCACCCTGAGTCATATTGTAAACCAGGTCGAAGAACTTCAGGGAACCGATACAGTTCAGGGAAAGTGATGTGATCATCATTGGTTTGATCAGCGGAAGGGTGATATAGCGGAATGCTTTTACCTTTGACGCGCCGTCTATATAGGAAGCTTCATAAATGTCACGGGAAATTCCGGTGATCTGTGCCATATAAAGCATCATGTTCTGACCAAGGTACTGCCACAGGGCAACAAATGCGATAACCCACATGGGAAGTACAATAAATCCGGTAGAGTCCATCAGCCACAGAGGTCCTTCAATGCCGAATTTTGCAAGCAGATTGTTGATACCAATTCTCGGATTGAAAAGGAAGGACCAGAGAAGTCCAAGTGCTGCTGAGGAAAGTACGCATGGAAGATAATAAATGTTCTTGAAAATGTTGCGGCCTTTCGGGATGTTGGTGAGCATAACAGCAAGTAAAAGACCGAAGATCTGCTGTGTGACTGCTGAAAAGATCATGAAAAAGATGGAGTTTTTCAGGGCAATACGGAATGTGGCATCACCGAAAAACAGTTTCTTATAGTTTTTTAATCCCACAAATTCAGGGGGTGTAAGTGCTGCGTAATCGCAGAGTGAGTAGTAAACCATTTGTATCGTCGGGATGATCAGGACCAGAAGGAACATGATCAGCGCCGGGGCGATAAATACGAAAATGGCTTTTTTGTCGCGCAGAATTTTATCCATAATATCTCCTTCCGTCAAATGTGTGCGGTTTTACTACTAAAGAAAACCGAATGATAGCAAAGAATAAGCCGTTGTCTGCATGAGTATTGTATTGATTTTGGTGGGCTCGCTGACTGGCGATAACCTTTTTAGTAAAAAGACTGCCGCGGAACATGCCTTAGTCCGTTCCGCGGCAGCCATGTGCCTGGGTTTATAACTTATTTTTTATAAGGGAGGATTTATTCCCAAACGTTCTCCTCATAGAATGTCTGTACGGTCTGGAATGCTTCTTCAGGTGTCTGGTTTCCAAGGAAGATGTCAACCATTGCGTTATCAAAGCAGTCACCAGCTTCTACAGATGCAAGGGACTCATTGTAGAATCCGAATGTACCAGTTGCTTTGGCCATGATATCCTGAACGTATTTCAGCTGTGCAGGAGCTTTGTCGTAGTCGATTTCAAGGTCTTTGATGATAGGGAACTTGCCGCCGATTTCTGCTGTGTATTTCTGAGCTGTCTCGTCTGTGAACATCTTCATAAGAGCGATGGCTGCGTCCTGATGCTCTGTTGTGGAGCTCATAAGCAGGTTGTCTGTCTTAACGATCATACGGTTCGGGTCATTTGCACCGTCAATTCCAGGGAACTGGAATACACCACATTTGGACTCAAAGTCTGGGTTGTTACCATTGATCTGTGCGATTGCCCAGGAACCCTGAACCAGCATAGCTGCTTCGCCGTTATAGAAAGCTGCTGTAGCCTGGTCGTTGGAATCTCCGGCTGCTGTAGCCTGGAAATACTGGGAAAGGTCTTTTAATTTGGTGCCTGCTTCGATACAGTTCTCGTCTGTCCAGTTAGCGGTATGGTCTGCGATAGCTGCGAGGTCAACGCCCTGGCGGTCACACAGATAACCAGCGATCATGGATAAGCACCATGCGGTACCTGCGGAGCAGGAGATTGGTGTGTAGCCAGCATCCTGAAGCTTCTGGCATGCAGCGATCAGTTCGTCGTATGTGGTAGGAACTTCAACTCCGGCATCTGCGAACATCTCTGTGTTGTAGTAAACGCAGGCTGCTGCGAAGTTGGTAGGAACTGCCATGATCTTTCCGTCATAGGTCATTCTCTCGAAGATACCATCTGTAAAGGATGCGTACCAGTCTGCTTCCTGATTCTCAAGGATATCGGTAAGATCAGCTGCTGCGCCTGCATTTACATATACGTCCATGTTTGGACCAGGGTTACAGATGTAAACGTCCGGTGTCTGTCCGGCTGCGATCAGTGCGTTCAGCTTGCCATCATACTCTTCCAGGTTGGTGGTGATCGGAGTTACGTGATATTTGCCATCGTACTCTTCGTTGAAACGATCAATGACTTCTTTGTAACCTTTGGAAATAAGATCTTCCGTAGCTTCCAGGTCATCCCAGAACATCCATGTGATTTCTTCAACATCATCAGCATAAACCGGTACAGATGTAGCCAGAGTTCCAGCTGCCATTGCTGCAGCTACTAATATTGAAAGTGCTCGTTTCTTGTTCATATTGAACCTCCTTTTAAAAATTTAGATCTCGTATTTGGTAATTCTTACTATAGCAGAGATTGCCTGGGTTTTCTTTCTAATTCTTGTTTGTTTACTATCAATTATTGCTATCTAAAAGTGTACAAAAACAAGTACATGTCAAAGTATATAATTTAAAACATAGAAAATTATGCAATATAGACAAAGATAAACGATACTTATTTAGATTTAAAATATAAATTTGGCTATATATTGATAAAAAAAGCAACATTTGATACAATACAAACATATTGAAAAACGCAATATTTGAGAACTAAATGACAATATTTGATACTGACCGTCGGAAAATGATATATGTTGGGAAAATTCAAACATGCTCTGGTAAAAGGGTGAAACTCAGGAGCATTATAATAAGAATATACAGGGAAGGAGCATGGGGAAATGATACATAAGCTTAGTGGAATACATGAAACAGTAGATTTCCGGGAGGATGAGCAGGTTTGTCTCTATTATAATGATGAATACGAGAATTACCCACCGCACTGGCATACCTCCTTCGAGGTACTTATGCCAATCGTAAATGGCTATAAGGCACTGTGCGGTGGAAAGGAATACAATCTGCGTGAGGGGGATGTGCTGATTATCGGTCCGTGTATGCTTCATGAGCTTTTTGCTCCGGAAAGCGGAGAGCGGATTATTTTTCAGCCGTGTCTGAACAATATTTCTACCAAGGAGCTGAACTTGCTTACTATGATTATAACCCCGGCTACTTTGATTACACCGGAGGGGTATCCGCAGATTTATGAAAAAGTAAAAACGCTTATGCTGGAAATCAAAGAGGAATATTTCGGTGAGTCTCCCTATCTGGAAACTATGATTATTTCGAAATTCCTTGAGATTCTTACATGCGTTGGAAGACAGCGTGTAAATGCACATACTGTAGCGGGACAGCAGAAAGAAAACGGAGCAAACAGCAGGCAGAAGGAATATGTGGAGAAGTTTATCCTGGTTACAGATTATATTAACAATCATTTTGCGGAAGATTTGAGCCTGGAGGGAGTGGCTTCCCAGGCAGGATTCAGTAAGCATCATTTTTCCAGGTTTTTTAAGCAGTATACAGATTCTACGTTTTATAAGTATTTGAATCAGAAGAGAATTGAATTTGCAAAAACGTTGCTGCAGGATCCGGGAGTGAGTGTGACGGAGGTGGCATTTAAGTCAGGCTTTTCCAGTCTGTCGGCGTTTCTTAGGATGTTTAAGCTGATGAATAATTGTACGCCTACGGAGTTCAGGGAGATGTATGACAGGACGAAGATGGGGAACTAGAGCGTGTTTGAAATAGCAGGTGTCAATTTTATTTAGGTATTGATTTCTTATAGGAAGAAAATTATTATGGCATTAGAGCCTGTTTGAAAAAGCATTATTGCAAACTGCACGCCAAAATTGTGACGCACGTCTTACAGAAAGCTTTTTTCCAAACATGCTTTAGGGGATAAGCTGGTTATTCCTGACATTATAAAATGAACGAAATATATACAACAGGAGGTTCGCGAAATGATTCACGAAAAAATAGAGATTCAATTAAAAGATTCTGAGTTTAAAGCAAATTTATTTACATATTTCCTGGACAATTCACCTGAAATCGATCCGGAGAGAAAAAGACCGGTTGTGCTGATCTGTCCTGGCGGCGGCTATCAGATGACTTCTGACAGAGAGGCAGAAGCTCTTGCTGTCAGATTTATGGCAATGGGCTATCATGCTGCGATTTTGCGCTACAGCGTTGCTCCGGCACGTTTCCCGGAGGCGCTTCTTCAGCTGGCTACAGCAGTTGCAATGCTCCGTGAAAATGCAGAAAAATGGCATATTGATACAGAGAAGATCGTAGTCCAGGGTTCTTCTGCTGGTGGACATCTGGCGGCAAGCCTTGGTGTATTCTGGAACAAGCCCTTTGTTGCAGAAGCTTTGGGCATGGACTCCGAAAAGTTTCGCCCCAATGGGCTTATGCTCAGCTATCCGGTAATCACTTCTGGCGAGAAAGCACATAAGGGTTCTTTTGAAAGCGTTCTGGGAGAGGATTATGCAGATGAAGAGAAACGCAGATTCCTGTCCCTGGAATATAATGTTACGAAGGATACCCCGTCGACTTTCCTGTGGCATACAGCACCGGATGATACTGTACCGGTAGAGAACTCCCTGCTGTTTTTCCAGGCACTTCACGCTCTGGATATTCCGGCAGAATTGCATATTTATCCAGTGGGCAGTCATGGTCTGGGACTTGCCACTGCAGAAACAGCATGCCCCAATGGCTATGGAATCCAGGCAGAATGTGAGAGCTGGATTCAGCTTGCCGGTGACTGGATGAAGCACCTGTTTGAAGCGAAGGAAGTCGTAAAGGCACCTTGGGAATAAAAAGATGGGGTGTTGGTGAAATTTCCACAGTTGGTAAGAATATGAAAGTAATAGAAAATATAGATTAGGTGAGTAGAAGCTTTAAAGTCCGTTGCCTTGGGGATTCCCAGACAGTGGACTTTTTTCCTGTTCTGAAATGTGTTGCTGCAAATCATGCGTGGCGTGATTATAGCACAGAACAAAATGTACTTCAAGTATTGTTTTTACATTATTTTGCTGATATACTTTTTTTATCTTAAATATACGGGAGGTGAAAGAAATGTTGACGAAAGAAGATCTACAGGCGATTGCAGGATTGCTGGTGCCCATTGAGACACGGATTGGGAATTTGGAAAGCCGTTTCGATAATTTGGAAAGCCGCTTCGATAATTTGGAAAGCCGCTTTGACAGCTTAGAAACTCGCGTTGACAACTTCGAAAGCGAAACCAAGAGGCGCTTTGAGAATCTGGAAGCGAACTTGCGCAGCGTAGACAAGCATGTATGTGAATTGGATGCATCAGTATCAGAATTGCAAAGAAGTGTAAAAGAACTCTGGCTTCATGTGGAGAACACTACAGACTGGAAGCTTCAGGTTGTAGCAGAGAATCATTCCAATCTTTTACAAAAGCTGGAAGAACAACAAAAGAGATGGGAAACGCAGGAAAGACTTTTATTTTACGTGAACAAACATGAGAAAGACATCACCGCGATAAAGCAGAGGCTGTGTATGTGATTGACAGAACCATTCATACATAAGAATGGCTGTAGAAATACTCTCAGAAAAAATGAAATATAAAATGCATCAGAAAAACGTAATAGAAAAACAAAATAGAAAAACGAAACAGAAAAATACATATAGAGAAAGCAAATTGCAAGTAATATATCATTTTATAGAATTATAGAAATACTAAAATACAAAAGATAAATTAACACAAAGAACGAAGAAAATAAGCTTAACAATTATAATTATAAGCGTTAAATACCATACAAAACAGAATTGGTGTTCAGAGCATTCAGAAAGTCATTACCCTCTGTGCACGAATAGATAAAAGCGGGGAGTACAGCACTGTTGTTATAACATCTGTACTCCCTGATTTGTTTAAAATGTGAAAAATTTGTATTGTTTTATAATTGTCGATAGTGGGTTTGGCAAGTAGAAGGGCTTTTCATGTTGGAAATCATGAGATATCCAGTTCCGGCGGTTTATCCATCGTGTCGGAAACGTATTTCCCATTTTTCTTGCGCTGGCGGACACATTCGGTGAGCAGATATTCAATCTGCCCGTTTACGGAGCGGAAATCATCCTCCGCCCAGGCTGCAATCTGGTCATAAAGCTTGGCAGAAAGCCTGAGCGGGATCTGTTTCTTAGGCCGGGTATCTCTGGTTTCAGCCATTAGTACAGACTGCCGGAATTAACCACCGGCTGGGCATCGTGATTGCCGCACAGCACTACGAGAAGATTGGAAACCATGGCAGCTTTACGCTCCTCATCAAGCTGGACCACATTGTTTTCATTCAATCGCTCTAATGCCATTTCTACCATACCAACAGCACCGTCTACGATCATCTTTCTTGCGTCGATGATAGCGGAAGCCTGCTGTCTCTGCAGCATAACCGCTGCAATCTCAGGTGCATAAGCAAGGTAGGTGATGCGGGCTTCAATAATTTCCAGACCGGCATCTGCTACTTTCTGCTGGATTTCATCACGGATGCGTCCGGCTACGATTTCACTGGAACCGCGAAGACTTCCCTCATCTGCTACACCATCCCCAGTGGTATCTACATTGGGTGCTACGTCATAAGGGTAAATTCTCACGATATTTCGTAGCGCGCTGTCACACTGCAAGGAAAGATATTCCTTATAGTTATCTACGTTGAAAACAGCTTTCGCAGTATCTGTTACACGCCACATAACGGCAATTCCGATTTCTACCGGATTTCCCAGGCAGTCGTTGATCTTCTGACGGTTGTTATTTAAGGTCATGATCTTCAGGGAAATCTTTTTGTTTACATATGTACTGCTTGTGGAAGCGGAAGTTCCGGTGGCCAGTGTGAGAACGGATTTGGCGGCATTTCCTCCATCTACGTCACCGCTCTGGTTCAGTTTCGTCTTTGCAGCCGGGTTTACAGCTGTACAAAAAGGATTTACCCAATAGAAACCGTCATTCTTTAAAGTTCCCACATATTTGCCGAATAAGGTGAGTACAAGGGCTTCCTGCGGCTTCAGCACTTTAAGGCCAAGGAACGGGATCCATCCAAGTGAAGCCCAGATGATACCGATGACCATAAGGGGAATCTGTTCGAAGGCTGCGCCGAATATTACAGCGGCTGCGGCCACGGCATAGAGCAGAATAAACAGCACCATCATTCCCATACCATTTTTCTTGTTGTCCAAAACTTTTTCTTTCATAGCAATCCTCCTGATAATGAAAATTATCTTTTACGAGATATAAATATGATATCATTTAGATATCAAAATGTCAATACATACAAGAGAGTTATAGAAAATTTTTCGTTTTTTTCCAGGTAAACAAATCGTCGATTGACGAAAATCCACATTTTAGTGTATATAAGAGAGTAACGCAAAAGAATTATGGAGGATATCATATAGTGGACGCAAAAAGGTTTGGGGCATTTATTTCGGAAAGAAGAAAAGAGCATCATATGACACAGGCCGATCTTGCCGGAAAAGTCGGAGTGACGGATAAGGCGGTCAGCCGTTGGGAGCGGGGACTTGGATTTCCGGATATTAATACAATGGAACCATTGGCTGAGGCACTGGATGTATCACATTTGGAGCTGATGCGATCAGAAATGCAGACAACCGAAGGGGCTAACGTGAAAAAAGATGAGGCAGCAGAAAAAGATGGGACAGTAGAAATGAATGAAGCAGCAGAAAAAAACGGGATGGCAGAAAAGAGAGAGAAAGCAGAGAAAAAATACACGTCTGCAGAGGTGACTGAGATGATGCAATCAATGGAAGAAATACGAAAACAGCAACAGCATCAGGATAAAATCGCAGGCTATCTTGCGATACCGGTAATTCTGCTCATTGTGGCTGTGTTTAAATTCTCTGGTCATGCAAACCTTGGCGGTGCGTTATTTGCCGGGCTTCTTGGCGCGGGAGCTGCTGTGAGTGGATATTATCTGTGGGTGAATCGGGAAGATAAGGAAAGCAAAAGAATTTATGGATTTTTTACAATCACTCTGACCGGCATATTTTTCACAATATGTTCTTTCCTGGTTCCTGACGGATTCTGGGAACAACATAGACAGGAAGCAAGTCTCATCACATGTCTGGTGAATCTGGCGATTGTGATATACGCATTTGGATTTGCAGTAAAGAGAATGTGCAAGGAAAAAAAGAACCCGGTACTTATTGCTGTTGTGGTGGTTCTGGAGATTTTGATAACGGCGTGGACTTTACATGGCTTTGCTGCCAGGTCCATAGAAAATGCCATGGGAACCAGCAAGGGGGATGTGGCAGAACAGTACGCAACACAGCTGTTGCTCAATGAAAAAAATCTTGAAGAAGACTGGATACGGGGATATAGTTATGTTCAGATTGACCTGCATCCGGATATCTACCGTGTAGGTTTTTCCTATTATGCAGATCAAAAAGACGCAGAAGCGGGAAAAGAAAGCATATATGGCTATGATATTCAGGTGGATTCTGATTATAAAATTACGATAAAAGAAGGAAGTTCTGCAATTGGAATGGATTTGTGGAGTGAAAAAATAGAAGGGTAGATCGTATTTGAAAAAACGGGAGAAAAGAACATGAAAGTAGTAATTGCAATTGATTCATTCAAAGGGAGCATGAGTTCTATAGAAGCGGGTGAAGCTGCCGCAGCAGGCATTCGGAAAGTATATTCGGAAGCCAAGACCAAGGTTTATCCGCTGGCAGATGGCGGGGAAGGGACAGTGCGGGCACTGGCCCAGGGACTTGGGGGAAGCTTGGAGAATGTGACAGTTACTGGACCACTTGGAGCCCCGGTTGTCTGCGAATATGCAATTTGGGAGAAACGTAATATAGGCGGTTCAGGTAGAATTGATTTTGTGGGAAAAGAGATGATGGCTGTTTCAGAGAATGCTTAAAGGAGGAGAAGAGTAATGAAAGCATTACAAAAAGTAAGCAAATTTTTATCAGACTACACGTCAATTGTTGTAATCGCAATCGCAGTGGTTACATTTTTCCT
>OIDP01000839.1_pt1 | contig 11842 bp, 10 predicted proteins | sample 1581591 | NCBI WGS metagenome assembly OIDP01 (sample SAMEA3882552, study PRJEB24775) | human gut metagenome | biome: human-associated habitat; feature: intestine environment; material: feces | place: Netherlands | collected 2009/2010 | reverse complement strand
AAACTTCTGACACCGCCCGAACCGGGAGATAGGGAAAGCCTATTTGGTATTGCAGAAAATCTGGAAGAAGTGACAGAACTCTTGAAACCTGTTTGTCATCGGAGAGGAGAAGATAAAAATGCGTAAAGATCCGGCATCAGAAGTTTATGACGTTCCGCAGTACAGCTATTTCGAATTCGGAAACAATTTTACCGGGAGCTATGGAAAACTCAGCTATAAGATCACACCGGGTGAGGACTTCACCGTGCAGATCTGGCACAGCCGGCTCTGTTCTGACCTGGCAGAAATGGAAGAGGAAGGAAGTCTGGAACGATTTGCACGCGGCTGGTACTGGTGCAAGGACTGTGGTTATGAAAAACCGGAAGACTATCAATATATCGAAATTGCGAAAGTAAACCCACGCGCAGTCATCTGCATGGACAGTGCTGCATGGCTTGCCGGAATGCTGAAAGAAGAGCCGGCTACGATTGCAGTTGCAACAGCACGGACAGACCGAAAAAAAATGGATCTGGAAAATTTTGAAATCAGACGTTTTTATTTCCAGAATGCCGATGTCCCGGGCGAAATCTGTGAGAAAAAGACAGAGTTTGGTTCCTACAAATATTATTCTCCGAAGAGAACCTTCTGTGACTGTCTGCGCATGAACAACAAGATGCCGGAGGAAGTAAAAGAAGAAATCCTCACCTGGTGCCGGAAACAGAAATATTCCAAAGAAGAGATTCTGGAATACGCGAACAAGCTCCGTGCGGTAAAAAATATCGAGGAAGAGTATCAGAAATAAAATTTCACAGGAATAGATAAGGGAAACTCCCGACGGAAGATCTTATACGAGAAATTCTGCCGGGAGTTTCTGCGTGTATATCGGATGGTTACGCATACACGATTTCCTCGTATGTTCCCCTGTGTCATTCGCAAAAATCGCATAAAATGAGAAGCAAAGAGCAATACTTGACTAGCCGAACGGGAAACGCGGCGATACAATAGAGGCAACAAATTTCGGGAGGATTTTACCTATGAGTAAAGAGACGAGAGAGTATGCAAAACAGCTGGTTTCCCAGATGACGCTGGAAGAAAAAATGAGCCAGATGGTCTATCAGTCACCGGCGATCGAGCGTCTTGGCATTCCGGCATACAACTGGTGGAATGAAGCGCTGCACGGCGTGGCAAGAGCTGGTGTGGCAACGGTATTTCCGCAGGCTATTGGCCTTGCAGCAACGTTTGATAAAGAGCTGCTGCAGGAGATCGGTGATGTTGTTTCTACCGAGGGACGTGCAAAATTCAACGAGTTTTCAAGAAAAGGCGACCGCGGCATCTACAAAGGCCTGACCTTCTGGGCACCGAACGTCAACATTTTCCGTGATCCGAGATGGGGCCGCGGCCATGAGACATATGGTGAGGACCCGTATCTGACTGGTGAGCTCGGATGCGCCTACATCCGCGGATTACAGGGACCGGACCCGGATCACCCGAAGGCAGCGGCGTGTGCCAAACATTTCGCCGTCCACAGCGGCCCAGAGGCGATCCGCCATGAGTTTGACGCAAGAGTCAGCAAACATGATCTGTATGACACCTATCTGTATGCCTTCAAACGCTGTGTCAGGGATGCAAAAGTCGAGGCAGTCATGGGCGCGTATAACCGTGTCAACGGTGAACCGGCATGCGGAAGCAAGACATTGTTAAAGGACATCCTGCGCGATGAGTTCGGCTTTGAAGGCCATGTTGTCTCCGACTGCTGGGCAATCATAGATTTCCATGAGCACCACAGAGTGACCAAAAATGTAGAGGAGTCCGCAGCGCGTGCCGTCAACAACGGCTGTGACCTGAACTGCGGCGTTGCTTTCCTGCATCTGCCGAAAGCATACGAGGATGGCCTGGTATCCGAAGAGGCAATCACCGCGGCAGTTGAGCGTCTGATGGAAATCCGCATCCGCCTCGGTATGATGAAAGACTATCCGTCACCGTACGAAGATCTGTCCTACGATCTAGTCGAGTGCAAGGAGCATGTTGATCTGTCCGTCGAGGCAGCGAGAAGAAGTATGGTTCTGCTGAAAAATGAAAACAACATGCTGCCGCTCGATGTGAAGAAGATCCGCAGTATCGCCGTGATCGGACCGAACGCGAACTCGAGAGCAGCGCTGGTTGGAAACTATCAGGGAACATCGTCCAGATACATCACACCGCTGGAAGGAATTCAGCAGTATGTCGGTGATGATGTGAGAGTGACATACGCAGAGGGCTGCCATCTGTATAAAAATAAAGTCGAAGGACTCGGCGAGGACAAAGACCGTTTCAAAGAGGCTGTCATTGCCGCTGAGCACGCAGACGTTGTCGTTCTGTGCCTTGGACTTGATGCAACTGTTGAGGGCGAGGAAGGCGATGCCGGAAACGAATACGCGAGCGGCGATAAGCTGGGCCTCAATCTGCCGGGCTTACAGGAGGAACTGCTTGAGACAATCACAGCGGTTGGAAAACCGGTAGTCCTCGTTCTCTCGGCAGGAAGTGCCATCGACCTGTCCTGGGCCGAGGAGCATGTACCGGCTATTCTTGACAGCTGGTATCCGGGTGCGCGCGGCGGAAAAGCCGTGGCGGAGGCGCTGTTCGGCGATTATGCACCGAACGGAAAACTGCCGGTGACTTTCTATCAGGGAACAGAAAATCTGCCGGAGTTCACCGATTACAGCATGGCAGGACGAACCTACCGCTATACTGATAAAAATATTCTGTATCCATTTGGATATGGACTGACGTATGGAACAATTTCCTACAGCGGCGCAAAAACGGAGCAGGAGACGAGCGCGGTGCTCGACGATGTGACCGTGTGCACGAAGGTGAAGAATGAGAGTGCATATCCGCTGCATGAGAGCGTGGAGGTTTATGTGAAATACAAAAACGCACAGCCGGGTGAGCCAGGCTTCCAGTTAAAAGGCATCGCGTGCGTGGAACTGCAGGCAGGAGAAGAAAAAGAGGTTTCCGTGACACTGCATGCAAGAGATTTTGCTGTTATCACAGAGGACGGCGGATGTGTCGTACGGCCGGGCGAGTATGAAATCTCCATCGGCGGACAGCAGCCGGGCGAAAGAAGCCGCGCGCTGACAGGACGTGAGACAGAGATTCTGACGGTCAGAAAAGAAGGAAATGAAGAGAACGTCGAGTATTAAGTATTAGATAGAAATTGAAAAACGAAGAGGGAGGTGGAATCGTCTGCCTCCCTCTTTTGGTGACAGAATGGACGGCTTGGTGCGATGATCGCTGGAAATCTGCCGAACCTGCTTCATTTCCAGACCGGCGGACTGTATGGTGCTGCATCTTCGTGCACCGAAGGGAAAAGTGTCGGTTGAGGTGATGCTGAACCGTGCAAAATATTTTGACCGTACAGGAAAGGTCAACGATCATACGATTTATCTGAGCGGAAACCTCGGAAAAAATGCCCTGGAATTTGCCATGTGCCTGTCGGCAAAAGCAACGGGCGGCCGTGTGTATACCATGGGTCATACTCTGGTGATCGAAGAGGCAGAGAAGATTACCGAAAAGCTGGAGCGCGCGATGGCGCAGAGCAGAGAACACAAAATCATTCTCCTTCCGGCGCTGCCGAAGGCGTGGGATCATGGAGAAGTGAAAGGCCTGCGGCTGGTTGGAAATGCATCGATTGCACTTGCGTGGGAGAATGGAAAACTGACACGGTGTGCGGTTACGGCGGATCAGGCGTATGAAGGGGAAGTTGTGTATAGAGAGATGCGTCAAGCGGTAAAACTGGAAAAAGGTGAGACAGTTATGCTGGATGCGGTATTGCAGCTGCTTGAATCATAAACATGAAGATAGAAAATGCCGGGCAGAGAAAAATCTGTCCGGCGTTTTCAGCATATGTAAAGACTATAAGGCGATGGAGGAAAAAGAAGCTTCTTCTGCCAGCAGCAGGTGATAGTAATGCTCGGAATAGCGGCAGAGATAACCAGGCATTCCCCGATAAGAACTGGTTTCTAAAAACGCGGCTGCGACGCAGGTGCGGCATATCGGTTGCAAACGGCATTGACAGCATTGGGAACTTAGGGAAATCTTCTGTGCAGCGGCGGAAACTTTTTCCCAGGCGGAAATAAATCCAAGATCAAAAACAGGGGCGGAGATTTCGGATAACATCACACAGGGGAAAAGAAAGCCCTGCCAGTTGATGAAGAAGGAGCAGTTTCCGGCAAGACAGGAGATATGACCATTGCCCCGTGGAAAAGACAGATTGTTGACGCGGTGGATGGATTCATGAACGTACTGCCGGAAAATATCGCTGGTCAGCTGCAGTTTCAGTGTCTGCAGGGCAAGCGCAGCGGCGTCTTCCGGGTTCAGGCGGACCTGAGCATCAAAAGGAAGGGAGCGTTCCCGGACGGCGGGCATCATATAGTGATCGGCATGAACGGGGACTCCAAGCTTTTCTCCGAGAACAAAGATTTTTGGAAAATCATGCGCGTTCTTTTTAGTGACGCTACAGCTGATTTTGACATCAACGTTTCGTTCGCGGAGCAGACGGATGGCGCGGACGGTCTGATCAAAGCCCTGGGGGTAATGGCAGAGACGGTTATAGGAAGCGGCATCGGCACCGTAGAGCGTGATGTTAATGCGGCGCGGCCTGTACTCAGCAAAAAAATCAGCCCAGGATTCGCCCAGCAGGGTTCCATTGGTGTTGATGGTAAGAATCATACCCATGTTTCGAAGCTCAAGATATAGTGTTTTGAAATCAGGAAAGAGAAGTGGTTCACCGCCGGTCAGAAGAAGAAAAAGTGTACCGGCTTTTTGCATCTGCTGTGCAAGCAGAATCCATTCATCAACTGTGCGGAGTTGTCCCTGACATTCCATTTCTGAACGGGACAGACGGACATAACACATGTCGCAGTTCATATTGCAGAGTGGCAGAAGTTCAAGCGCGCCGGTAATAGGAATGTGCTGCTGGCGCGCTTTCTGGAGAAAAGAACGCTCGAAGGTGGAAGCGTCGTCCATGTAGTTCATAAAGGTTCCTCCGAAAAAAGTGGTTTGATGAACCAATTATTAATAGGTATAGTAAAGGATCGAAACGAGTGGGTTCGATCCTTTTGCTGTGGTTTGAAAAATTATTATTTAGTGGAAAAATCAGGATTTGGCGGTTTCCCAAGTATTGATGTCTAATCTGGTAGTACAATGAACGTTTGTACCATTTTCGGTCCAGATGACAACGGGTGTTGCTTCATCATCGCGGGTAGACTGGTCATCTATAAAACCACTGATAAATCCACTATCAGATTCCGCTTCATGAGTCTTGTTACAAGGATGATATCCAGAAAATTGAGCTTGAGAGCCCCAGCCTCCCCATGAGCCTTCTTTTGCGATATATTTTTTTTGCCCAGATCCATCATAATAATAAACATTATAATTATGACCGTATTGTCCAGCATCGCAGACAAATTTATAAACTTTCCCGCTATCCCCGCAGGCCGCCACATATTCATTTGCAGCAAATTCCTGAACCTCAACAACAGGTTCCATCCACTCTTTCTTCATAACGATATAACCTCCTCTAATAATGCATACCTTAAAGTATCATGCACAAAATTTAAAGCAGAATTTTGAATCGTATCTTCCGCAGCCTCATATTCCTCTAACGCCTGTGCAACGACTTCCGAAATGGTACGTGGCTGCTGAAAAGCATTCCAGAGAAATGCAGCGGTATCGTTTGGAACCATCACTGCATTCGAAATCTGACAGGCAGTCCCAACGGGAATAATCGCATATTCCCCTGCAATTTCACGCAGCAGATAATCGGAATTGACATGATATTTTTTTTCATTTATCTTTTGTAACAAATCCGACCGGGTCGGAGAAGCAATCGGTTCCATCACAAACTCCCCTCTTGCAAAATGCTGTGCCTTTTCAGGCAGAAAGTGTTTCTGCAGTCAGCAAGAAAAATATGTAGAATGTTCGCAGAAATAAATTACATTTATCATTACAAAAAGATTATAAAAGAAGAACTAGGAAAAGTCAAGTAAAAACTGGAAAAAGATGGGAATGTAATCTGCTCAAAAACGAAAAACAAATCGCTGTGTGCGGACACTCCAGCGGTATCTGTGCGTGAGCCGTCCGAGACGATTTGGAAAATCTATGGCAGCGGATATGCTGGCGGCTTATTATGACAGAAGCATAGATATCGATGCACTATTTCGGAATTTAAAAATCGGCAGAAGTGAAACATATAAAAAACATCGGAATCAGTATGATGTAATAAAAACCAATATGCAGGAATTTTTAAGCGCAACAAGCGGCATTGACGAAATGCTGCGCATGCTGAACGACTATCTGATTTTTGATCTCAGAGAGCAGTACAGTCAGGTGCGCTTCCGTGATGAAAAGAATCTGGTACAGGTAATGAAAGATCTGACATACGATAACGAAAAAGAAAACGTATCCATTCCAAACCGCGAAGTATCCCAGGAGTATATCAACGCAATCAGCAGATTTCCATTCTGCAATACAACGGTGAAAACTCGCTGTGGAAGAATATTTTTATCATTATTCTCGGTTCCTGTGTGTTCCGTGTGATCTTGGTGTACACGATTTTCGCGTATTTCCATACCATTCCGTCACTGTATCTGCTGTATATCTTTTCGTGGAGAATTACCAGTGCGGCGGAGATCCTGTATTTCCGGCATGACTATAAAACGCTGCAGATCAGTCAAAAATAAAATTACGTATTTAATTACAAAAAAAGCCACAAAGATTGACGGAGTCTCTTTTTTTTGTTATCATAAATGCGGAAAAAGGGATCGTGATACGTGGCGGAGAGAAGGGAAGATCAAGGGGAGAAAGAGGAGTTTTTGATGGAAAAAACATTTCAGACAGGGAGTTTTTCCTTCCGGCTGAAGTTTCCGGAAGAGCTGGTACTTCCGGTGGATATGGAAAAATTTTTGGTGGAAACGGATTCTGCGGATTATACATATATCATTACGGCCGTCGACATATTGCCGGAAGCGGAGGGAGAGCTGATTGTGGATCGGGTCGATCTGCAGGTGTTTCATACAAAAGAAGGATTGGAGAGCCGCCGGATCGGTGTGAAAGGAGAAGCGCGTCCTTATGCATTCTACCGTGAGACTGCGCAAAATCGTGCGGAGGTTTTCGTCGGCAGGTGGTATCTGGCAGAAGTTGAAAAGTATGAAGTTGTTTTTCTTTCCCTCCTTGCCCTGGAGCGCCGTCTGGCAGAGCAGCCGTGCCTGATTCTGCACTGTGCATACACGGAGTATCAGGGGAAAGCAATGCTCTTTTCTGCACCATCGGGAACGGGCAAAACCACACAGGCGGGACTCTGGGAACAGTACCGGGGAAGCCGTACCGTAAATGGGGATAAGGCATTGCTGGAATATGACGGCACAGCGTGGACAGCAAACGGCTGGCCGGTCTGCGGAACATCAGGAGTCTGCGAAAACAAAAAGCTCCCGGTCGGATGCATTGTAATGCTGAGCCAGGCAAAGACGAATCAGGCGTGGCGGCTGCGTCCGGCAGAGGCATTTACGAGTCTGTACGGACAGATCACCATGAACCGCTGGGACAGGGAGGGACTGGTGCACAGTCTCGACCTTCTCGAACAGCTTGCTGGAAAAGTTCCGGTGTATCATCTTGCGTGCGACATTTCAGAAGATGCGGTGAAAACGCTGGAGCAGGAGATCGGGACCGGTTCGTTCGAAAGTGAAACATATGCAGCTGCACTGCACAAAAACATGATTCAGAAAAGGGAGAAACATGCATGAAAATGATGGATACACGTGCCTATGTCGGAATGCTGAAAGAACTTGTAGAGCAGGACAGAGAAGTGCGTATGGTGATTTCCGGGAGCAGCATGGCGCCGTTTCTGATTCATGGACGCGACAGTATTTTCTTCCGAGCGCCGGAGCGGGAACTTCGGAAAGGTGATATCGTATTTTACGAGCGGCCGGGCGGACAGTTTGTCGTGCATCGGATCTGCCGCGTTCATGCAGACGGTTATGACATAATCGGGGATGCACAGACGGAAATCGAGCATCATGTGCAACGGAAGCAGATCTTTGCACGGGTGACAAAAGTGGAACGAAAAGGAAAAATACTTGTACCGGGAACGTTCTGGTGGGAGTTTTTTGCACAGGTCTGGATTCGCATTATCCCGCTTCGTCCGATTCTGATGCATGGATATGCCCGGTTATTCGGTGTGGATAAAAAGAAAAATGATGCGTGCAGAGAAAATGAAAGGAAAAGAAGATGATTACAGAAACAGAAACCGCATTCCTTGCGGTGATTCGTGCGTTTTTGACAGAAGAAAAAGCATCGCCGGCAGAAATTCAGGGGCTGACAGAAAAACAATGGAATCATCTGTTTGTCCTCGCGGCACAGCATTCGCTGCTGTCAGCGGTCTACGATGTTGTGGGAAAAACACCGGAATTTGCAGAGCTTCCGGACGAGCTTCGCAGACAGGTAAAAACGCAGGCAATGCAGAGTGTTTTGCAGCAGGTTTCGCGTACAGCGCTGTTTCTTTCCGATGAAAAGGAGCTGGAGCATCTGGGCGTGCAGCCGCTGGTGATGAAAGGAATTGTGTGCAGAAGTCTCTACCCGAAACCAGATCTGCGCCCGTCCGGGGATGAGGATCTTCTGATTTCGGCAAAGGATTTTGCAACAGTAGATGCCTGTTTTATGAGGAAGGGCTTTGTGCGGGACAAAGAAACCGCAATGCCAAATGGTGCCAAAGATGGTGATACCCCGGAAGAGATGGGCTACATTCATCCGAAAACAGGGGTCTTCTATGAAATACATACCAGGCTGTTCAGCACAGAATCCTCTGCCTATGGTTATCTGAATCGTGCATTTTCCGATGTTTTTGCGCATCCATCCAGGGTGGAAGTGCAGGGTCAGAGTATCTTTACCTTAGAAGAAACGCATCATCTTTTCTATCTTCTCTGTCACAGCTTCAAGCACTTTCTTCACGGCGGCGTTGGGATCCGTCAGATCTGTGACATGGTGCAGATGATTCATGTATATGGAAGAAAAATAGACTGGGAAATGTTCTGGCAGCTGTGCGAAGAGTATCACATGATGTGTTTCTGCATCAATCTGCTGGATATCGGCGAGCGGTATCTGGGATTTTCTTATGAGGCAAGTGGGGCAGTCCGTGCCACAAAGAAGCTTCGCCCGGATTCCGAAGCGCTTCTGATCGATATTCTCGATGCCGGTTCGTTCGGAAAATCGAGCGCGGGACGGATCCACAGTGCGAACATTACCCTGTATGCGGCAGAGACCGGGGCGGAAAAGCACATAGCAGGGGGAATCTGGAAATCGCTGGTTCCGGAAGCTTCCTATATGAAAAACAAGTATCCCTATGCGGCGAGGTATCCGTTTCTGCTCCCGGCTGCATACGTGCAGCGGATCCTGAAATGGCTGGGACAGGGAGAAAAAGAACAGAAATCGAGCATTGAAGTGGGCGCGGGACGTGTCGAGCTGCTGAAAAAATACGATATGATCCGCACCGCAGACTGGAAAAAGAGAGGAGACGCGCATGCAGGAAGAATCCAAAGAGAAAAGTAAAGACGTTTCCTTTGAGTCTCTCCGCATCCTGTCGGAGCGATGGAAAAACGGAACGTTCTCGGAAATCATCGATGACTGGAAATGGATTTTTGGCTACAGCGCGCGCTATAAGGGTGCGATTGTTTTTTATACGATTCTCGGTATCTTAAGCACTTCGCTTGGGCTTGTCGGCAGCGTGGCAGGAAAATATCTGATCGATATCATCACCGGATACCAGATACAGAAGCTCCCGCTGCTGCTTTGCATCATGATCGGAAGCACCGTGTTCAGCCTTGGGTTTGAGAGTGTCATCAACCGCATTTCAACGAAGCTTGGTATCGCCATCAATAACGACATCCAGGCGGATATTTTTGATAAAATCGTCGATGCGGACTGGCTGGAAATCAGCAAATACGCAAACGGTGACGTACTCAACCGCTTCAACGGCGACATTGGAACGGTCAGCGGCAACGCAATCAGCTGGCTCCCGACGATTATCATTGCCGTGTATCGGTTTATTGCCACCTTTTTCGTAATCCTACATTATGACTGGGTTATGGCACTGATTGCTTTTTTAAGCGCACCGTTTCTGCTTCTGATGTCCCGTTTTATGATCCGCCGTCAGCGGGAATACAGCAAAAAAGTGCGCGAGATGAGCAGCAACCTGATGAGCTTTGAGGTAGAAGCATTCTACAATTTCGATACGATCAAGTCGTTTGGCATCGCACCGTATTACAGCAAAAAGATGCGCTGGTGGCAGGGACTTTTCAAAGACATCAGCCTGAAATATAATCTGTTTACGATTAAAACCAATATCGTAATGTCTATTCTCGGGAGTGCGGTGGAGTTTACGGCGTTCGGATACTGCCTGTTCCGCCTGTGGACGCACGACATTACCTATGGAACCATGACGCTGTTCCTGCAGCAGCGGAGTAACCTTTCCGGTGCGTTTGGAAACGTAATTTCAATTATTCCGTCCTTCCTCAACAGCTCCGTCTCGGCGCACCGGATCCGTGAGCTCGTAGAGCTGCCAAAAGAAGTCCATATCCCGGAGAGTGCCGCGCTTGATCCGCTGGCAAAGGATGGCTTCCGGGTACAGATGCACGGGGCAGAATTTTCTTATATAGAAGGAAACAAAGTAATCACCAGATCGGAGTTTCAGGCCGCCCCCGGCGAGATTGTAGCGTTGGTTGGCCCGTCCGGCGAGGGAAAAACAACGATGATCCGCCTGATTCTCGGCCTTATCCGCCCGCAGGAGGGGGAAATCGTGATCATTGCCTCAAACGGAAAAACGGTTCCCATGAACGCCGAAACGCGTCATCTCTTCGCCTATGTGCCGCAGGGAAATACGATCCTTTCCGGCACAATCGCCGAAAATATGCGTATGGTAAAAGAGGATGCGACCGACGAGGAGATCATTGAGGCACTCAAAATCTCCTGCGCCTGGGATTTTGTTCAGCATCTGCCGGATACCATCAACAGCCGCGTCGGGGAACGTGGCCGCGGTTTCTCCGAAGGTCAGTCCCAGCGGCTTGCCATCGCCCGTGCCGTCCTCCGCGATGCCCCGGTGCTGCTTCTGGATGAAGCCACCTCGGCACTGGATGTCACGACGGAACGAAACGTTCTTCGAAACATCATCCGTCAGCGTCCCAACAAAACCTGTATCGTTACGACGCATCGTCCGAGTGTCCTCGGCCTCTGCCAGAGAGTCTACCGTGTCATGAATGGAACCGTGACCGAACTCGATGAGGCAGAAGGGGCAAAGATGGTGGAAGATTTTTGACAGAAAAAAGACACAAAAAGGACACAAAGGTCGGAAGAGTGATACTTCAAAGTCAAATCAGTTATAGAGTTGAAAGTCAAAATCCTGCTATAATACAACCATCAAAGGTCACACAACACGATACGTGAAAAGGAGAAAAAGTATGAAGAAAAAAGTGTTAGCAGGCATTCTTGCAGCAACTATGGCATTTTCCATGGCAGCATGCGGAAGCACAGGATCCAGTTCTGATTCCGGTTCCTCCGCAGCTTCCGGAAGCACAGCAAAGACAGAGGAAAAAGGCGAGCCGTACACTGTAACTATGGTACTGCAGGGCAGCCAGCAGCAGGATGAAGAGAGAATCGAAGAAAAAATCAACGAGATTCTGGAGCCGGAGCTGAACGCAAAGCTCGATATCGTTGTTCTTCCGTGGGCAAGCGCAACACAGCAGTTACAGCTGATGCTTTCCGGCGATGAGAAAATCGATCTTCTGTACACAAATGCATCAACAGCCGTACAGTATATGCATTCCGGACAGATCATGAA
>OIDP01000834.1_pt1 | contig 11871 bp, 8 predicted proteins | sample 1581591 | NCBI WGS metagenome assembly OIDP01 (sample SAMEA3882552, study PRJEB24775) | human gut metagenome | biome: human-associated habitat; feature: intestine environment; material: feces | place: Netherlands | collected 2009/2010 | reverse complement strand
GCACCAGTGGCTATACATCTATAAATCCGAACAAGCTGACCGAAAAGAGCCGACCGCTGGCAAAGGTGTATTTTACAAATCTGACCATTGGCAATCAACATATAGAAGTAGACTCAATATATGAAGGGCGTAAACTATTAACAACTGTACTTGGCAGAACCCCATCATTGTCTGTCAGATATGACGATTATTTAATCTCCATCGAATTTGCCGCAGGCGATTTGCTGAATGCTGATAAAATAAGATATGCCTATAAACTGGAAGGATTAAATACCCAATGGTACTATACAAACGAGAACAAAGTAGCTTTCACCACCCTTCCTCCTGGCAATTACAAACTATTGATTAAAGCTTGTAACAGTGACGGTATATGGAATGACGAAGCTAGTGAGTTGAATATAACCGTTTCATCTCCAATATATTTATGTAATGTTGCTATCATCTTATACATATTGTTTGCCATTGGTATAATATCCTATGTAATATACCGATTCAAAAAGCATCACAACATAAGACTGGAGCAACAACGAGCAAAACTGGAGCAAGAACAAAAGTTGCTCCTGAATGAGATGAAGCTAAAGTTCTTTACAAATATAAGCCATGATTTACGTACACCACTGACGCTTATCATTAGCCCGTTACAAATGTTATTGTCAGAAACCCTGGATGACGGAATACGCAAAAAACTAAATACAATCAATAAAAATGCACAACAATTACTTACATCGATAAACTCTCTGCTTGATTTCCGGAAACTGGATGTAGGAGCCGAGACAGCTCATTACAAATCGGGAGATATTGTCAACTTTATCCGCGAGATTTGCAGTACTTTTCAAGAGTATGCTCTTGACCATACCATCAGCTTCTGTTTCATGTGCGAAGTAGAAAACCTGAACATGTCCTTCGATCCGGTTAAAATAAAAAAAGTAATGAACAACTTGTTGTCCAATGCCTTCAAATACACTCCTGATAAAGGAGAAATCAATGTACATCTTTATCGCGAAGATGACAATGTATGCATCTGTGTGGCAGACAACGGACAAGGTATCATAGACAAAGACAAGAAACATATCTTCGAACGTTTTTATCAGGTGCAACAAACTTCGGAAAAAACCGGCAGTGGAATCGGCCTGCATATTGCAAACGAATATGTACATCTACACAAAGGAACAATCTCCGTTACAGACAATTTTCCTAAAGGTTCCGTATTTACCGTTAAATTGCCTATCGTCACATATGCCAGTGAAAAGGAGGAATTACTTCCGGAACTGCTAAACAATGACAAAGCTCCGAATGAACTTCCCGTTCCAAATGCGGAAGAATTGCGGTATACCATCTTGTTGGTGGACGACAACAAGGATTTCTGTAGTTTCATGTCTGAATACCTGTCCGATGAATACGCCATACAGGTTGCCTACAATGGAGCAGAGGCATTGAAGATATTAGAAAAAAACAGTGTCAATATTGTAATAAGCGACATCATGATGCCAGTGATGAATGGAACAGAGCTATGTCGGCAAATCAAAACAAACATGCAATGGTCCCACATTCCCGTTATATTGCTTACAGCCCGTATGGCAGAAGAATACAAAAGTGAAGGATTTGAGCAAGGAGCCGATGACTATATCGTAAAGCCTTTTGACTTCAAATTACTAAAGCTGCGCATCAGGAAATTTATTGAATGGACAGAAAAAAGCCATCGTAAATTCAGTCAGAAAATAGAAGTGACACCTAATGAAATAACAATCACTCCACTAGACGAACAATTTATTGAAAAAGCTATCAAAATAGTAGAAGAGCGCATGAGTGATTCCGACTTCTCTGTGGAAATGTTAGGAGCAGAATTGGGGTTGAGTCGTAGCCATCTCTACAAAAAGCTGATGTGTATCACCGGTAAAGGTCCGGCAGAATTCATCCGGATTATCCGTTTGAAGCGCAGTAAGCAACTTCTAAAGGAAAGCCAGAAACAAATTGCAGAAATTGCCTATGAGGTGGGATTCAGTTCTCCAAAAAGGTTCACTGTAAACTTCAAGAATGAATTTGGAATATCACCATCTGATTACATCCGCAGTCTAAAATGATAACTTGAAACATAAAGGTACACTATTTAAAACATAACAAGCCTACATTATTGCCAAAACAGTTCATATTTGCAGTGACTTTCAAATCAGTCATTTCTTATATTTTTAAATCTTAAATTAAAGTATTATGAAGTTACGCGCAAATGTACGTCCACAATGGCAATGGGCAAAATTAAAGCAATTGCTTGCCATTGTGCTGATGTTTTTGGGTACAATCTCCATGTACGGACAAAGTAAAATGATTTCCGGTATCGTTCAGTCAGAATCGGACGGTGAACCACTTGTAGGAGCCACCGTTATAGTAAAAGAGACCAAAGCCGGTGGTACCACCGACCTCAACGGACGTTATTCCGTCCAAGCAGGACAAGGGCAGACTTTGATTGTTTCCTACATCGGCTACCGTTCCAAAGAAATAAAGGTCGGAAAAAACAGCCGTATAGACGTGCAATTACAAGAGGACAACGAAATGTTGGACGAAGTAGTAGTTGTAGGTTACGGTACGATGAAACGCAGTGACTTGACCGGTTCCGTGGTCAGCGTGACGGGTGACGAACTGAAAAAATCCGTAGTCACCTCGCTCGACCAAGCTTTGCAAGGACGCGCCGCCGGTGTACAAGTAACGCAGAACTCCGGTACTCCGGGTGGCGGTATCTCCGTCAGTATCCGTGGCATCAACTCCCTGAACGGCAACGAACCGCTCTACGTCATCGACGGTGTAGCCATATCGGGTAACAATAACGGTAACAGTAGTGTACTCAGTTCCATCAACCCATCGGACATCGTATCTATGGAGGTTTTGAAGGACGCTTCTGCCACTGCCATCTACGGTAGCCGCGCCTCCAATGGTGTGGTACTTATCACTACCCGTCAGGGCGAAACGGGCAAGACCAAAGTTTCCTACGAAGGTTACTATGCCCTCCAGCAACTTCCCAAGAAGTTGAAAACATTGTCGCTTCCCGAATATGCCGTTTATCAGAACCTCCGCGCTGCCACAATCGGTTTCGGTGAACGCGAGGAGTTTAAAGATCCCACACTCCTTGGTGAAGGAACCAATTGGCAGGACGAAATCTTCCGCACAGCACCGATGCACAACCATCAAATAAACATTTCCGGCGGTTCGCAAAACATGAAATACTCCTTATCGGGCGGTTACCTGCAACAAGACGGTATCGTGTTCGGTTCCGATTTCGAACGTTTCTCTTTCCGTGTCAACATGGACAACGATATTAACAAATGGCTCACTACCGGCTTGCGTGCTTCAGTGGCACGTACCAAACAAACCGCAACCCGGACGGCAGTTTCGGCATGCAGACGGAGAACATGTATGGAACTTACTTCTCCAATCCCCTCTCCGACCTTATCCAAAACGAAAACTACAGCCGCAGTACACAGGTTTACGTCAATGCTTTTGCTGACATCAAATTATGGAAAGGATTGGTGTTCCGCACAGAGTATGCAGCCAACTACAACTACAACACCGGTTATCGGTTCACTCCTTCCTACGACTATGAATTCTTCAAACAACAATCTTCGGCAAGCCGCTCGGCAGGTAACGGAAGTAACTGGACTTTGAAGACCTACCTTACTTACAATGGTACTTTCGGCAAGCACAACGTTTCGGTCATGGCCGGTCACGAAGCGCAAGAAAACAACTGGGAATCTTTGGACGGAAGCCGTACCAACTTCCTCTTCAACTCGGTTCACGAATTGAATGCCGGAGACGCCACTACCGCCAAAGCCAACAGCTCACGCGGTTCATCCGCCATCGAGTCTTACTTCGGCCGTCTGAACTATAACTTTGCCGACCGCTACTTGCTGACCGCCACCCTCCGTGCCGATGGTTCTTCATCCTTTGCCAAGGAAAGCCGCTGGGGTTGGTTTCCCTCTGTAGCATTGGCATGGAAAGTCAACAACGAAGCCTTCCTTAAAGACGTGGAAGCCATCAACTCCCTAAAACTTCGCTTAGGGTGGGGTGTGGTAGGTAACCAATGGGCAGGCTCTTATGCCTACGGTGTAACCATGGCTTCGGCAGCTTCCATCTGGGGAACCGGATTCTATGCCGGAAACTACCCCAACCGTAGCTTGAAATGGGAAGAAACCAACTCCTATAACATCGGCCTAGACCTCGCCCTCTTCGACAACCGCGTGGAATTGATTGCCGACGCTTATTACAAGAAGACCGACAACCTCTTGATGCAAGCCTCATTGCCCACCTATGTAAGTGGACTCATCGGTGCACCGTGGGTCAACGCCGGTGCCATGACCAACAAGGGTGTGGAATTTACACTGAATACACGCAACATCCTGACCCACGACTTTACCTGGACTTCCGGACTCACCTTCTCCATCAACCGCAACGAAGTAACAAAACTCTACTCCGAGTCATCGGCAATCTCGGGCATCAACGGAAATGAAACGCTGACCTACACTATGGTGGGCGAACCGGTCGGGCAGTTCTACGGTTATAAAGTCATCGGTATGTTCAAAGAAGAGAGCGACTTCTACAAGAAAGATGCTGACGGCAACTTCCAGCTCGACGAAGCGGGCAATCGCATACGTATAGCAATTCCCAAGGGTCAACAAATAAGCAAAAATGGTATCTGGGTAGGTGACTACATTTACGAAGACCTTCACGAAGATGGTGTAATCGATGAAAAAGACCGTACATTCTTGGGTAATCCAGCTCCTAAGTTCACCTTCGGATTCAACAACTATTTCGCATATAAAGGATTCGACCTCAACATCTTCCTTAACGGTTCGGTAGGTAATAAAGCCGTCAACCTAATCCGCCGCACGTTTACCGACCCCATGCGAAACAGCAACTTGCTGAAAGAAGCCACCGACATTGCTTTGATTGGAATGCACGACCCCGAAGTGGGCGATGAAGAGCTCTCCAACGTCTATATCGTCAATGCCGACCGAGCCAAAGTACAGCGTGTCACCACCAGTAGCGCCAATGACAACAACCGTATCTCCAGCCGTTTTATCGAAGATGCCTCTTATCTCCGTATAAAGAACATCTCATTGGGTTATACATTCCCCCGAAAGTGGCTGCGCCATTTACAAATAGACAATATACGGCTCTACGTCAATATTCAGAACCTTTGCACCATCAGTGGCTACAAAGGATACGACCCTGAAATAGGCGCATTGAATTACAATGTCCTCTTGCGGGGTGTGGACGATGCCCGTTACCCCTCTCAGCGTATCTATACGTTCGGACTTAATTTTAATTTTGGCACTTATATACAAAGTGACACTTGTCTAAAACTGATAACTAAAAGTAATAACTAATAAAAATAACGATTATGAAAGAAAATGAAGTATCATATAGAATTCTTTATATTGATGGAGAAAGAATTATATCAGAAGAATCAGTAATAGGAAGCAATTCAATCTTAGAACAATTAGAAAGTATAATTGCAAAAATTGAACTATCCAAACCAACGGGTCAACTGCAAAGCATTACTGATATTCCCAATAATACTGGTAATAGTTTCAATATTTTTAGGAAACTTAGATTTCAAAGAATCAAGTTCAAGCAAAAGCTTTTCAAAATTCTTTTTTATAAGCTCCTCTTGGGCTACAAACCCTCCTCGGAGAGCCATATCGCTTGCTTCTACGTTGAGAGAAATTATAACATCTCCCCCAATAGTATAATTTGTAGCACTTATAAGATTTAAACGATTAAAATAGTCTAAAATAGCTCTTATTGTATCACTGGAGCAATTTAGCTCATTGGCTAATTGTATAATGTTAAAAGTATAAGTTACATCATTATGACTAAGCAGATTGTTCAATATTTTATCTTTTAATTCGGGAGTTATCATAGTTTATATGTGTTTTGATTTTACAAAAGTATGATTAAAACTTCTAAACTCCAAATGATATAGTTGTTAAAAGATAATGTTTAAAAGCATGAGTGTTCTTTTACATATTGATTGGTCTTATGAAGCGAAATGCAGATGTTAATAAGTATTGCTTCATTCTCTTGGATAGTTACGAACTTATTGATTGTATTGTACTTTATTTAATAGTATGACTATGAAAAAGACAGATAAACAATTAATATTCTCTAAGTTATTTCCTGACGAGGAGAGTTGCATTAGATACTATGAGGACAAAAGATGGGGTGGAAATCCGGTTTCTCCGTTTGACCCTTCATCTAAAGTTTACAAGTGTCGCAATGGGAAGTATAAATGCAAGAATACTGGTAGATACTTTGACGTGAAAACGGGAACTAAATTTGCTAACACAAAGTTACCACTACGATATTGGTTCTATGCAATGTTCTTGTTTCTATCGCACAAACGTGGCGTTTCTTCTTGTCAGTTAGCGAGAGATTTGGATATTACTCAGAAATCAGCATGGAAAATGCTTCAAAAGATTAGGGAAACAATGGGAGTTGAAAATGAACATAAATTGAAAGGAGAAGTTGAGATTGACGAAACCTTTGTTGGGGGCAAGAATAAGAATCGGCATAAGGATAAGAAAGTTGAGAAATGTCAAGGTCGTTCTTTCAAGGATAAAGTTCCGGTATTCGGAATGCTGGAAAGAAACGGTCATTTAGTAGCAAAGGTAGTGCCCGATACCAAAGTAAGGACACTGCTCCCTCTGATAAAAGGCTATGTTAAATTTGGAAGCGTCATATATACTGACGGCTGGGACTATGGAGGAATAACCAATGATTACATTCAAAGGTCAGTAGACCATGAGAAACATTACTATGGCTCTACCTACACAACAGATAAGGGAGAAGTCATACAAGTAAGTACAAATGGTATTGAAAATGCTTGGTCGCACTTTAAAAGAATGATATTTGGAACTTATTACTCGGTTAGTAAAAAGCACCTCCAGCGATATATTGACGAATATGTTTTCAGATTTAATACCCGAAACATTAGTGATATTGAGAGATTTAATTACTTTTGTCTAACATTTATAAACTATCATGGCTAAAAAGAAAAAAGAAAAGGAAACAATTAAGGAGGCAGAAGTCACAGCCTCAGAGAAGGAGTTTAATAAACTTCTTATGGGAATGAGTATTCCTAAAACAAATATTAAAAAAAAGAAAGTATAGTTTTTAAATAATGCTTTATGAATTTTATCATAGATTGTCAAATTTACCCTTTTCATATAATGGTACATTTTGGAAATAAAAAAGGCTTAATTATGAATTTGAAAAAATACGGTATAAATCTTTCACAAAAAGATATAAAAGGTAAATATAAAAGTCTATTTCTAAATGATAATCAGACTGTACTATACATGGATATTATACCTAAAACTATAGATGAATTATCTATTTTGCAACATGAAATTTTTCATTGTGTAATGTTTATATTGGATAAAATTGGAATAAAATTGTCATATAAAACAGATGAAATTTATGCCTATCTTATCCAATATATAACTAAACAAATTTACCTTAAAATATCTCCTACTTCTTTTTCTTAATCGTAGAAGGTGTTTTAATGGTTTCTACTATAGCAGTTTTTTTACGCCTTTTGGCTTCTTCTATTGGGATAAATTGCCCAGTTTCTGCATCTCTGCCAATTTTTCGTGTTTTAGCCATAACAATATATTTAAGTTTACTTTGCAAATATACTTTTTAAGTTTGTATATTCAAAGTGAAATAGTATATTTGTAACGCATTAAGTAGTTAATGCTTCTTATGAAATTATAGCTCAATCGCCTTCTGAATCACCACCTCGGAATATAACGAGCTATGAACCAATACATATTGGGTGAGTTGTACCTATTTAGGCGCAGACTTCCCCATAATGTATTGTGGTTTGTGGTGAACCAAGAAGGCGTATGGCAATGGTCTGCGCTTTTCATACTCTTACGTTAGGTTATTGCTGAATGAAAAAGATTTTTTTTAATTTTAGTATTAACCAATAAAACAAAATGGTATGAAAACAACTTTAATGTCGTTAACTATTATCTCATTATTTTTCTCCTTTATTTGTTGCAACAAGCAAGAAACGATAGAAGACAAGATTAAGAAAGAATTTAAAATCTATGTAAATGAAAATTTTGGCGACCCAAACGATTTGAAAGAGGTTGTATCTATTGACTTAAAAGATACAGTGAGTTACCGACCTATATATGAAATAGTTTCAATGACTAAAGGACTTTATGAAAAAGGAAAGGAACAAGATGATAGCATATTTTACTATATAGAAGGAAAAGGATTTGCTAAAGTAGTAAATAAAATGACAAGAGCTGAGAAAGAAAAAATTGGCACTTACATGAAGGCATTGATAGATTTTTACGAGGATAAACAATTAGAATATATCTCTGTTGGAAAAGAATTAGATAAAATATTAGAATATAATGACAGTACAATGTATATTCATTATGAGATAAAAGCAAGAGTAACAAAAGGAGATATTAAGAGTTTAGATATATATCATGCTTACATAGATAATAATGGCAAAATTGATATTAAAGACCATATTAAGAAAATGAGCGAACTGCCAAAAAAATGGAGTGATATAGATAATGATTTAACTCGATTCAATGCTATTATGAAGGAAAAATTAGATTATCAACTACCATTTTTTAAGTTGTTTAATACATATCCTTCGATAAAAGAAAACTATGAAAAAAAATGAGTAAATTAGAAATAATCGCTATCTTAGCGGTCTAATTATAAACATAAGTTATACCCACCCGGCTTAGGGTCGGGTGGTATATAACTGCCTTAATTTTTAATGAGTTTGGCAAATATCACTAAAAAAGACAAATAACATGAAATACAGATTTCTCACCCTTATATCGTCGCTCCTCCTGCTCACAGCGTGCAGCGACTCTTTTCTGGAACGTGCTCCCGAAGGCAACTACGTGGATGTAACCTTCTACACTTCCGATAAAGCTTTACAAGCGGCTACAGCCCCGCTCTACAATCGTGCCTGGTTCGACCTCAACCAGCGTTCCATCGTGCCGCTGGGCAGTAACCGGGCTAACGACAACTTCAGCCGCTGGGGTTCCCCAGAATTTACCAACTTCAAGGTAACGGCATTGAACGACAATCTTGCCGCTGCCTGGAAAGGATTCTATTCGGTCATCACCATGGCAAACGCCGCCATCAGTGACGTGAAGACCAAATGCAGCAGCAACGTAAGCGAACAGGCTAAACTGACCGCCATTGCCGAAGCGCGCCTGATGCGTGCCTGTGCCTACTTCTACATGGTGCGTCTTTGGGGACCAGTCATTATCATTGAAGATAACGACAAAGTGGTAGCCAACCCCATCCAACCCCTCCATCGCGAAGAGGATGTGTTTGAATTGGTGATTCGCGACCTGACCTTCGCAGCTGAGAACCTCCCCGAAGTGCCGATGGCCAAAGGCCGCGTCAGCAGTTGGGGAGCCAAAGGAATGTTGGCCAAAGCCTACCTTGCCCGTTCTGGATGGAAAGGAGGTACACGAGACAATACAGACCTGGAACTGGCAAAAAAGATAGCAGCCGACGTGATAGAGAACAGCGGAATCGCCCTTTACGACCGCTACGAAGACCTCTTCAAATACAAACATAACAACAATCCGGAATCACTCATCGCCATGCAATGGGTACCGTTAGGTGATTGGGGAGTATGCAACACCCTGCTTGCCGACCTTGCGGGTAACAGCACGATGACTGGTGGCATTAACGTCTGGAGTAGTTACCAAGCCAGCATTGATATGCTTCAGCAATATGAAGTAGGCGATACCATACGCCGCAACGCAACGTTCTGCACTCCGGGAACATATTATCCCTATATTTGTATTGCCAATGGTGGATACACCTACGACGGCAACACCTCCAGCATCAAGAAAGGCGTGCCCGGCGGTCCCGATGATGACAACGATGGCTATATCCAGTCAATGAATTCTCCGCTTAACACCTACATCTTGCGTTTGGCCGATGTTTATCTCACCTATGCCGAAGCTTGTCTCGGCAACAATGAAGAATTGACCGGCGGCCCCGGTCTGGAAGCATTGAATCTTGTCCGCGACCGTGCCTGTATTCCACGTAAGAAAAGCATCACCTTTGAAGACATTATCCGTGAACGTCGCGTCGAATTTTCTATGGAGTATTGCAACTGGTATGACATGGTGTCGTGGTATCATTGGAGACCCGACTACATGCTCAATTATTTCCAGAACCAGCACCGAGGTTATACAGTTGACAACATTGTGAAAGATGAGGACGGCTATCTGCACTTCGGTAAATACGACGGTGATGTCTTCCTCGAAGGTGTGGAAAATTGGCAGGAACCGGGCGAAAATGTCGAAATTACCCACAACAACATCATGATGCCCTATCCGGAAAGCGACATCATCCAGAACCCGCTGCTGAATGAAGAACCGGTAGCCTATGAGTTCAGTGAATAAGTCAAACGATACATTCATTATCTAATTTTACTATTATAACATGAAACATATCCATTTTCCCTTAATATTGCTGACCATTATGCTGGCATGCAATCTCTTCACCGCTTGTAACGACGATGAAGGCGGCGGTATCCCCGTCATCCACCACATTCGCCTGACAGACCCCGAGAAAGCCGACAGTACCTTTACTGACGTAAATCCAGGTACCATGATTGTGGCTATCGGTGAAAACTTGAACGGTGTGAAAAAAGTATTCATCAATCAACAAGAAGTTTCATTCAACAGTAACTACAGCACATCTACCAATCTCATCCTCACCATTCCCGCAGATTTACCGCTGGTTGGCGCCAATCCCGATTTGAAGGATGAACTACGTATAGAAACTACGCACGGCACAGCCATCTACTCGATGCACGTGCTCTCGCCTGCACCCTATATTACCCGCATCGCCACTACTTTCCCCGTAGAGGTAGGAACACCATTACGCGTAATAGGAGGCAATTTCTACGAAATCCAGCGTATCTACTTCACCACAGCCGAAGGTGACATTACCGATGCTCCCGTATCAACAGAAATAACAGAATTTACAGTAAACAAAGATTTCAGTGAAATTTCCTTCAAGGCACCGGCAGGACTGATTGATGAAGGAAGTCTGGTAGTAGAATGCTATACGGCAGCGGCATTCACTCCCTTCCGCCGTACAGCTCTTCCACCGAGCATCAACAAGGTAAGTTCCATGATGCCTATCACGGGTACTACTGTTACCGTACTGGGACAGAATTTCATGGACATCGCCTCCATCACAATGGGCAACCGCTCCGTAGACCTCTCTACTGTTACTATAAGCGAAGCCAACGATGTGCTTACCTTCACCATGCCGCGCCCACCACAAGGCACTTGCTCACTCGCCATCACCACAATGGGCGGCACTGCCGAAGTTCCGGGCTTCTATCCTCTGGAGAATATCGTGCTCAACTACGATGACATCGGTTCCTTCTCATGGGGCGGATTTGCCACAGCCATCACAGCCGACGGTTCGGTACCCCCCTACTTCTCCGACGGGCAATGCTATCAGCTGGCCGGTGAACTTTCTGCATGGAACTGGTGGTGGGGACAATTGCAGAACACCGCTGTATGGAATATTGATGCCGCCTTCTTGCCTGCCGCTACACCGACTTCCGAACTAGCTTTACAGTTCGAGTGTTTTGTAGCGCAAGAATATGGCGAAGGTCCTGTCTTCCGTATCTACCTCAAAGGAAACGAGGCACACAACTACACGGACTATCGTCCTATGAGCGATTTCACTGGAAAGACCGAAGTAGGCCAGTGGATGCAATGCAGCATTCCGCTCTCTGCACTCGTGGATGAAGCTACCTGGGGCAAATTCCAAAGCCGGAGTGGCGAAGAGCTG
>OIDP01000828.1_pt1 | contig 11915 bp, 8 predicted proteins | sample 1581591 | NCBI WGS metagenome assembly OIDP01 (sample SAMEA3882552, study PRJEB24775) | human gut metagenome | biome: human-associated habitat; feature: intestine environment; material: feces | place: Netherlands | collected 2009/2010 | reverse complement strand
GAATGCACGCTATGCGTAAGCATAGCATAAGCATCACGCAATCGTCTCCGTAGTTTCAATTTACCAGATTTTCGCTCGAAACGCCTTGCGGTCTTATGTCTATATCATCGGCGAAAAGTTACCCGATCGCCTGCTATTTTCTGAAATACAATTGCAAAGTTAATCAATTATTGCCATTTACAGCCATACTCCGGTCAGTTTTCTTCATTCAATCCATACTCTACCAATTTATTATACAGCGTTGTCCTGCCGATACCCAGTATCTTTGCAGCCATTTTCTTGTTACCGGCTGCTTGTTTCAAAGCACGCAGGATACGTCCTCTTTCTTCATCCCCGCTCTTCAATGTAAAACAAGCGGAAGTAGCGGACGGTTCATTGTCAAGTTCCAAATCGGCTTCGGTTATCATATCGCCTTCTGATTGCAGGACTGCCGTCTGTATCTTCTGTTTCAACTCGCGCACGTTGCCCGGCCACGCATGGGCGAGCAGGGCATTACGGGCAGATGCGGCAAACCCTTTTACTTCACGTTCCAACTCACGGTTTGCCATTTCACGGAAGAACTCGGCCAATGGCATGATGTCTTCCGGGCAGTCGCGCAAGGGCGGCATGGTTATCACATACTCCTGCAAGCGATAGAGCAAATCCTGCCGGAACCGCTTTTCCGTTACGGCTTTCTGCAAATCCTCGTTGGTTGCAGCCACTATCCTCACGTTGGCTGTTTTGTCCTCCTTTGCTCCGACGGGACGGTAACGGCGTTCCTGTATGGCGCGGAGCAGCATCTGTTGCATCTCCATTGTTAGGTTGCCCACTTCGTCAAGGAACAGCGTGCCGCCATCCGCTTCCAGAAAATACCCCGTCTTGTTTGCTTCGGCACCCGTAAACGCGCCCTTGACGTGTCCGAAGAAGGCGGATTGTATCAATGACGGGGACAAGGCTCCGCAGTCTACTGCCACAAAAGGTTTATCGGCAAGTTTGCTTTGTTGGTGTATATGTTGTGCGATATGTTCCTTGCCCGTACCGTTCTCGCCCAGTATCAGCACGCTCATCCGGGTGGTGGCTACAAGGCGCACACGTTTCTTGATTTTCTGATAGGCTTCGCCCTGCCGGACGAATATCGGAATGTTCCATTGTAGTCGCTTTTCATGTTCTTTTTGCAGGGTGCGGATAAGCGGTATCAGTTTATCCTCCAACAACTGTTTCTGTATGTAATCCTTTGAGCCGAGCTTCATACTTTCCACTGCCGTATGCACCTCCCCGTAATTGGTCATAACGATAAACACCTGTTGTTTGTCGTTGGCACGCATCCACCGTAACAACTCTATGCTTTCACCGTCGGGGAGGCGTAGGTCGGCAACGACAATATCATCCACCTCTGACTTTGCCAATAGTTTCTTGGCAGTGGCAAGATTATATGCCGACATAGTATCGAAGCTGTCTTTCTTCAGCAGGTTGCAGACATAATCGTTATAGACGGGGTTGTCCTCAATCACAAATACTTTCATCCGACGACCTCCTTTCCTTTTGCGCAAGTTCTATGATAACTGTTCCCATACGAAGCATGGCATCCACGCATTTCCGCAATTCCATTTCGGAACATTCAGATTCTTGATGCAGCAGTTCATACAGGTTCCACAAGGGTTTGTCAGCACGGATAACAGCCCATGAACTTCGCTGACGGTGTATCCATTCGTCCAACGCCTTGCGGTCATTCCTCTCCATGATTTCCCGGACAGCCTGCATATCCTTTTCTGTTTCGGTTATCAAACGGTCGAGCATCGCCCGTTTGTCACCATAGGCAAGCAGAGAGGACAAGTCGGGAAGTTCATCCTTGTCCGTACTTGTCAAAAGGCATTTGTCTGATACAGCAACCAGTTCGGAAATGGAAAATGGCTTGAACAGGCAGGCGGTAAATCCATTTTCCAACAGCTCCTCTTCGCTGCAACTGCCGGAGGCGGTCGCCACGACAATGGGAATCTCTTTCGAGTTGCTGACACTTGACGAGCGTAACAACTCCAACACCTCATAGCCGTTAATCTCCGGCATCTTCATATCGGTTATCATGAGGTCGTATGTGTGCTGCCGCATGGCTTCCATTGCATCGCCAATAGTGGTGAACGTGTCGCAATGCACACCTATACCAGCATACATTTCCTTTGTCATGGATAATACCATCGGATTGTCGTCCAATACGATGACAGAATAAGGTCTTTCTATATGAGCCAGACTTTCTGCGGCTGTCTGTTCTTCAATACCAATATCGGCAGTGTTCATTGGCAACTCCACAGTAAAACGACTGCCTTCTCCTTTTTCGCTTTCCAAGCGTATAGTGCCGCCAAGCATCCCGACTATCTGTTTCACAATGCTTAACCCCAATCCGAAACCGTCTTGCGTGGCGGCGTTGGAAAGCCGCTCGAACGCTCCGAACACTCGCTGTTGTTCTTCCGCACTCATGCCGGTTCCGGTGTCCTCTACTACAAGGGTCAGCCTATTGCCGTCATAGCTTATGACAAGTGAAACGCTTCCGGCATTCGTGAACTTGACGGCATTGCCCAGCAGGTTGTCGCATATCTGTATGATGCGCTCCTTGTCGCCATTCAGGATAATACCCTCCGGGCACTCGATGGTAAGTTTAAGATCTTTTGCTTCTGCTTGTTGCGTAAACTCCGTTTGCAACAGCTCCGCGATGTTTTCCAAACGAAACGGACGGACATTCGCCTGTTCCTTGCCGCTGTCCAAGCGGAAGAAGTCAAGCAGGGAGTTGAGCATGTCGGTCATTCTCTTGGAGGCTTGCAGGATATTGTCCGCATAACCGCTTATCTTTTCTTCTTCGTTGTCCTGCATCAGTTCCGCATATCCATGTATGGCAGTCAGTGGTGTGCGTAGCTCGTGGGTGATGGTGTGCATCGCTTTCTTGCGTGAGGCTATCAACGATTCGTTTTGTTTTACTGACTTTTGCAGTTGCCCGATTAAATCTGTTGTCTTACGTTTGTACTGCTTGATGCGGGTGGCATAGCGGTGAATGATGATGTATGAAATAATAAGCAACAGCAGCATGACACCCGTTATGATACCTACCTGCAAGAACGATCTTTCGCGCATGGCGGATATTTCCGCCTCCCGTTCCAGCAAGTCAGCCTGCACCTTGTGGTCCATCTGCTGGATAAGGGTTTGCAGTTGGCGGTTCAGTTCCGCATTGCGGCTGGCAAGGCTGTCGGCATATTCCGACAGACGATGGCTCTGGGCACGTTGTTGCGCTATCATATCACGGTTCAGTGTGTAGAGCATCGTGGTGGTCGTCGTCGGAGGTGCTTCCTGTTTCTTGCCGAACAACCCGAGAAAACCTTTCCTCCTCTGTTTCTTCGGCTCTTCCTGCCTGCTCGTTTGCACTATCACCGGCACCTGCTTGGCTATCCGGCGGTTGATGTCCGCCTGTTGTTCCAGAGCCTCCATGATGGCGCACAGCCGCTTTTCCTTGTCCTCCAGCAAGTGGTGCACGCTGTCTATGCGCACCGATTCGTAATGGCTCTTGAAGCGGCAAAGCATACTATCCACCGCCATCCGTTGCCGCCGGTATGCCGCCACATCCTTATCGTCCCATTCCAGCACCGACTCGCCCAAAAGTGACAACTCCACCACACCCACATACGCATCGTGTGTTTCCTTGCGGAAGCGGTTGATTTCACGGTTCTCCCGTTCCAGCAACTCCAAGTCGCGCCATTCGCCGAGCCACGTGCAGATGATGCCGCCCACCAGCAGGACTATCAACAGATAGCCTGCGGCAAGCAGCTTGCGGAAATGCTTGGTAGTGGTAACGAATTGTTCGCCCATTTGCTGTTTGTGTAAATACCGTTATTCAACATACGCATATAGGTCGTGGAACTTCGCAGGTTCATGGATGAGAATGGCGGCCATGCTACCGATGACCGCCATAAGTATGGCATAGCCGAAAAATATTTTATATCGCAGCGACACTGTTTGTTGATGAAAAATATAATTGGTTAACTAAATATCAATATCACAGGATAGTGATCCCCACCCTTCATATGATATATGGCGGCAGTATTGGCGGCGTGGTAGGATCTGGCTGGGGCACCATTGAAAACTGCTCGGTGTCGGGCAGCGTCAGCGGCACGGTGTATGTCGGCGGTGTGGTGGGTGTTCAAATAGGCGGTTCCATCACCGGATGCAGTTCCTCTGCCACAGTGAAGGGAATGGTTGATGTCGGCGGCGTGGCAGGTCAGACGAATTCGAGTGCCACCCTGACCGCTTGCTATGCCACGGGCAACGTGACCATAGAAATAGCCCCCAAAAAGAATATCGCTGGCGGCGGTCTGGTGGGAATGAACGCAGGAAGCAGCCTCCTTGCCTGCTATGCCACGGGCAACGTAACCAGTACGGGTAGTAGCACCGGCAATGTACATATCTTCGGCTTGTTGGGAGATAACTACACCACCGTGACCGCCTGCTACTGGAAGAACAATCAGGAACGAGGCTATAAGACCGCTCCCGAATCTACGAAGGTGGACGGCACTTACGTTACCTGGCAGAAAGCCGTTGATGCCATGAACACCGCCTTGCAGACCGCAGGCTCAGAGTGGCGTTACGAACTTAAAGGAGCATTGCCTACCTTGAGGAAGCAGTAAACCGTAGGGCGGAAAAGTTCCGCTCGCAACGGAAAGAACCGAAGTATAACCCCAATAAAGAAAGGAGGACGTGATGGAACACACGGTGTAATACTGGTGTCATTGCAGATATAAATTTTAGCCCTTCCTATTCTTATGCGCAGTCAGGAACAGGTCGGTGGTCTATTGGTCTTAATTATAGAGGCCTTGAAATTTATACCATTCATTGCCAATCCGGATGTGGTGCTATAGATATAAATAAATTGGTATCATCCGCAAATCACCCATTTATTATTGGTGGGGACATGAATATGACTCCAAGCGAATTATCAGAATATTTACACAGGTACCAGGAGTAGGCCGGGAAATAGTGCTAATTTTGCATGTTGTGGTATGCCAACACATATTTCAGGTCGAGAATTAGATTATTTCCTTATCGATAGCAGATTACAGCTAAGAACATGTGTACTAAGATATTTGATGGCTTGTTATCTGTACGCCCTCCATCACCACGTTCTTCACCGTACCAGCTCTATTGAGCCAGCCGAACAGACCCGCATATTCGTCATTTGTCGTAAAGGTCAGCCCCGTGATGGTATGGCCGCCGCCGTCGAAGGTGCCTTTGTATGAGTTGTCGTAGTCTGTGCCTATCGGCGTCCAGTCTTTGCCGGTGAGGTCAATGTTTTTGTCGAGGGTAATGTTAATGTCGGTCTTACCTCCGTTCACTAATTCGGCTACATTCATCAAGCCATCGGCGGAGGTCACGGTGTAGCTGCCGTTGCTCTCTATGGTATAGCCCAGGTCTTTTGCCGCAGCGAGGGAGACGGTGTAGGTATATTCACCGCCCGCCTGCCAGTCGGTAGCATTCTTCATCTTATAAACGAAGGTCTTGCCGTTAGTGAAGGTGCAGGTAATGAAGATCGTGCCAGCTGCCACACTTTGCGGGGCTACGAGGGCGATGTAGGTGTTGCTGCCCTTGTCATACGGGACGATTATATCCGGGTTGTCGCCTTCGGTGGAGAGGCCCGTCAGCTGCACGGATGCCAGCCCCTCGGTGTAGTCCGTCAGAACGACGGTCACTCGCGCCGTGCGGTGGGTGAAGCGGAGCGTGGGGCTACCGTAGGTCACCGTCTGCCCGTTGGCTACGATGAGGTCGCTGCCCTCAAAGTCTTTCTGGGCACTTTGGTTGGCTTTTACCTTTACCGCAGGCGGGGTTGTCTCGCCAGCGGTGTAGGGCCACCACGCTGTGACGGTGATGTCTTTGTGGTTGGTCCAGTAGTACGGGTCGGTGGAGGTCAGCGTGGCGCTTGTGGGGGCGGCGGTGGTGGGCGTCACGTTGTACGTCTTCACCATGCCGTCCATCAGAACTGCCACGCTCTGCACACCCTCCCAATTGCCATCCACGGGGGCACGGGTGCCGGCGGTGGCTGTCGCGGCGGGATTCAGCCCCGTGGCGGTGAAGACGATGGGGGTGCCTTCCGCCCCTTCTGGTAGGAAGCCCGCTTCGTCCTGCGTGCAGGCGGCAAGGCCGAGCAGCAGGGCGATGGCTGCGGATGTATGGATGGTTGTTAGTTTCATGATGCGTGTTGTTTAGGGGTTGTTATTGTTTCTTTTCAGTACGGGCAGGCCGTCGGTGCCGAGTGCCCACTGGTAGTCGTTACCGGTGAGGGCGGGGTTCATGCCGTCGACGGCTGTCTTCCATTTCACGGTCGCGCCGTCCACCTTCGTGGCAACTACCGTTCCTCCTTCATTACGTAATACTCCTTGCCCGGCATTGCCTCCCCAATAGCAGGAAGTTATATTCTTGTAGTTGAAACACACTATAGTTCCACAGCCAGACTCATCTTTCAATGTGCCGTTGAACCAGCAAGCGATGATATCGCCATAATTTGCATTGGCTATACCACCACTATGTACAGTAAGTTTTCCCGTCACAGAGCAGGCAATGATTTGGCCATGATTTCGGTCCACCATTCCAGCAGCTCCTCCACTACTGCCATCCAGATTCACATCTATGAGTTGTAGGTTCTTTATCACTCCACTTACATTTAAAAAATAAAAAAGTCCAAAACTCGCTGCTGAAAAGTTTAATCCCGTAATGCGGTGTCCCTGCCCATTAAAGACGCCGGAGTAGCCAGGCCATGTGCCTATCCGTGTCCAATCCTTACCCGTTAGGTCGATGTCGGCGGTGAGGGTGCAATTTATCGATTCGTCTTTTTGTGCGGCTTCGTTCCATGCCAGCAGGCCGTCAGCGTTATAGACCGTGTAACTGCCGTCGTTCTGTATAGAATAGCCCAAATCCTCAGCCTCGCCGCTCTCGCCGCCGCCGTCAACCCAGTCACCGATGGTGCAACCCTCTAACGTCAGGCCGGTGGTGTTCACCTTAACGGTATATTTATAGCGGCTGCCCGCTTCTAATACGACGTTGTTCTGCGGACGGAAGTAGAAGGTGCCGCCGCCGAGTTCCACCTTGACGAACGGCTTGCCTGCCGCAACGGTCTGCGGGGCGGTCAGTGCCTCGTAGGTGTTGCCGCTTGCGTTGTAGGTCTTGATGGCAGTCGGGTTGCCGTTATCGGCGAACAGACTCACGAGGCTCACCGTGGCACCGGCGACGCTCGTGAATCCCGTGCCGGGCTTCAGTTCGATAGTCACGCGTGCCGTGCGGTGGGTAAATTCAAGAGTCGGGTTGTTAAATTCCACCTTCCGGTTCTCAGCAGAGATGAAGTCGCTGTTCTGGAAGTCAGCCAATTTGCTTTGGTCTTCGGCCACCTTCACGGCAGGCATCTGTGTGATGTTGGCATTGTTGAAGGGCCACCATGCCGATACGGTAATCGGGTCGCGGCTGGTTCCAGTAGTACGGGTCGTTCTCGCGTGAAAGCGTGGCACTCTTGAAATCGGTAGAAGCCGTTACGGTGTATTCCTTTACCGCATCGCCCATCTTGAGTGCCACGGAAGTGATGCCCTGCCAGTCGCCGTCCACAGAGGCACGGGTGGAAGGGGCTGCCAGCGGCGTTGCTTCTACGGACAATCCGGTGGCACGGATGACGACGGGGTATTCACCTTCGGGCAGACGGTTATCGCCAGCAAGTTCGTCCTGCGTGCAGGCGGCGAGGGCGAACAGCAGCGCGGTGGCTGCGGGGATAAATAATCTATGTCTCATAATTCTTCACCCTAATCAATTAATTATTAACATCTTACATATCAGCATTCACTTCTCCGCCGTTTATATCGTTCCACTTTGCAATGGTGGCTTCGCTGACTTCAAGGACTTTGTTGTGTAGCTTGACGGTATAGGTATAGTTGTTGCCCGCCAGCAGTGCGCCATCGGGCACGGTGAGTGTGGCATGATATTCCTGACTTTTGTAATTCACAACCAACGGCAGGGATGCAACTGTCTGCGGGAAGAGGATGATCGATGACGTGAGATTGCCGTCTGCCAAATTCATGGCCAGTTCTCCGGTCTGTGCCCCGTTGTCTGCGGTGGCAATACCGTCGGCCGTGTTGAACGTACCGGTGAGTAACAATCCGTCCAGCGTGTAACGTTCAGGCTTGACCACGCTGAAATCCACGCCGTCGCCCGCCTCGAAGGTAAGGGTTATCCGGCTCATGCGGTGGTGGAAGGAGTTGTCTTCACCGCCTTTGCCGGTTTTGTCGGTGAAGCTCACTACCGGGCTTTTTTTGTCTCCCGTGGCTCCTGAAGCAAAGAGGAAGTCGATGGCAGGCTGGTTCTGCTGCGCCGTGGCATCGGTCGTGGCTGTGAGGATGCCTCCCGCCGCATTGTACGGATAGTAGGCGCGGAAAGTATGGGTCTTTGTATCTTCGATATAGATGACCTTTCCTTCTGCCTCAAATTTCCCGTTCTTCAGGATGAAAGGCACGTTGCCGTACTGGGAATCGTAGCCGATGTCGGTGATGCCGATACGGTCGCCGGCAGTCCAGGTGGTTCCGCTGGCGCGGGTGGCGGGGGCGATGTTGGCGGTAAACTGGGCGGCCACGGGGTCACCGTTCAGGTTCTCGTTGTCGTTGTTGCAGGCTACCAGCGCGAGGGCGAGCGCTACAAGTGTAAAAAATCTTGTCTTCATTATATCTATAATTTTATTATTTACAAATCAGCATTTACATCATCACCTTTCACTTCTTCCCAGCCGTTGATTTCGGCTCCGTCCACTTCCATGCCTTCGGGAGTCTCAACCAGCGTTCCGCCGAGGGTCAGCGATTCGCCCTTTCCGGTGTTGAAATCCTTGAGGGCTTCCGTGAGGTCGCTTTTCAGCGTGGTGGGGCTCGGGTTGCCGTCAGCATAGCGGATTTCACCCGTCAGCAGTTGTTCCGTGCCGGTCACACCCAGCAGCCGCACCGTGGCTTTCCACTTGCCGGCATCGTCACCTTCGGTAATCTTGGTGAAGGGCAGCACGACGTTTGAAGCGGCTCCGTAGGTATCGGTAGCGAAGTCGAGTGTTCCGGCTGCACCCGTCAGATGGGCAACAATCTCCGTGATGCGTCCGGCGGCATCACCCGTCGGTTTGATGATGAGCGTCAGTTCGCGTACCTGCTGCTTCATTGCGGCGGTCAGCGGATAGTCCTTGTCTTTCTCGATGGTCACCTGTTCCGTATAGGTGAAGAACCATCCCGGGGCATTGTTCACAAAGGTATCCGTGCCTGCCCGGGTTCCCGTGGCTGCGGCAATGGTGGCTGTGGTGCCGTTCACCGTGATTCCTTCAGCCGGGTTCCACACCGCAAGGGTGTAGCTGCCCGGAGCAAACAGATGGTCGGGGGCATGGGTGGCGGAAGTCTCCGTACCCGTATAGTCACCCATGGTGACCGTCCACGTGGCAGGTATGTCGATACCCTCACCGCGGGCCGACCAGTCGGCTGTCACCGCAATCTTCCCGCTGTCGGGGTGTGGCGTGTCATAGAGCGTGTCCTTCACGCAGGAAGAGAGCAGCACGGCGGCTGCCATTCCCATCATATTTATATATTGTCTTGCTTTCATATTCTATTCCTCCGTGTTAGAATAACTTCCATACCAATGTCACACCGGCATTGATGGGGCCCCACCAGTCCTTTGTTTCGTTGCCGCGGCGTACACGCACGCCGTCGATGACTTCATATTTTTCGAAATCGGCATTCAGGTAGCCCAGACCGAGGTTGAAATCAAGAGCCAGTGCCTTGTTCAGCCGCAGCTGATAGCCAGCGGTGATGCCGCCACCCATCAGGTCGCCCTGCTTGCCTGCTTCGGAGAACTTGTAGTTGAACTGTCCGGCCTTGAACATCGCGCCCAGATACCAGGCTTTCTTCTCACCCATATAGTAACGCACTTCCGGAGCCACTTCCCAGAGTGCATAGCGGCGGTCCTTGTCGCTCCACGTCCATGAAGTCCACGAGCCGTTTACGGCAATGCCCCACGATGGGCAGATGCGCCATTCCACGCCAAGATCTGGTGTCAGGGTAGCCCAGCGCAGCAGGTTGGCACGCAGGGAGAGATGATAATCAGTTGTGATTTTGGTTTCCGACGGCGTGTCGGCAAGTGTATTTTGTTGAGCGGCTTTCTCGGCTTCTGCCTTTTCAGCGGCAAGTCGGGCTTCTTCCGCCTTGCGCTGCTCTTCGGCAAGCCGTTCCTGTTCGGCACGCTTCTCGGCTTCCAGTCGTTCGGTTTCCGCCTTGCGTCGTGCTTCCGCATCCGTCGCGGCAGTTCCCTTTACCGGTACCGTCAGGCGCACGGTGACAAAATCACCCTCAGTCGCATGGTTGCGGGTAATGAAATTCTCCTCTTTTATTTCCGCACGGATAATCAGTTCGGATTTCACACGGTTGGCACGGATCTTCGCCGTGGCAAGGTTCTCGGTTTCACTGCCCAGCGAGTTGCAGTAGCCGTCAACCAGCAGCGGCAGCCTGCCGTCAAGAATGTCCGTTCTGTTGCGCTCGATGCATTCCAGCAGACGGGCAAGTTCCGTGTCATTGCCATTCCAAGGCACGTAGAACATGTCCTTCTGCGGAACGAACCGGAAGGTGTAGGTCGTGTCTGCTTTCTGCTGCGCAATGACAGGAAAAGTTACCGTCATCAGCCACAGAAACAGGGTGAGAAAAGTGATTTTTCTGCTCATATAAACTTGAATTTATTATCTTTGTCTTCTCCAAAGGTAATAAATGCCATTCAGCGCCCAAAATATTACAAAAACTTTTTCTGTTGAAATATAGCGTTTTATAAAAATTGTCGTTTGAGCACTTTTTTTGTCGAATTAGCACTTTTTTGTCGCTTGAGCACTTTTTGAAAATGAGCTTCTGAGACCTTTTTCATCGGCTTTTTACCACACAAATTATTCCAGATTTGCTTTTTTCCACTTGCCAGGCGTACATCCTTCCTTCTCTGTAAATGATTTGATAAAGTTACTGCGGGAAAGAAAACCGGAAGACTCAGCCAGCTTCTGTATATTGATTTCCGGATGCTCCTTCAGTATGTTTTTCGCATACTCCAACCGGAGACCGGTTATCCATTCGCGGAATGTCATTTTATACGTAGTCTTGATATAAGCGGAAAGATAGGTACGGTTCGTATGAAGTATTTCGGACAGTTCTTTTATGGTAAGTCCCTGCTGGACATAGCCGTCTGTCTTTATCCAGTTGGCCACTTTCTCTATAATTTCTGTATAGGACACTGGAACTTCTTTCTCAGAAACTATTTCAGGTTCTGTTTCCGTATCTGTCAGAAGTTCTTCTTCAGACTGTATATCTTGCTCAAAAGCATTTTCCACCTGTTCATAGAACAGCAGGTAGTTCTGATAGCTGTAGAAAAGATAGCTGTAGAACGGTATTGACGACAAAATCCAGATAAAAACATATTTGTCTGGCAGAAATGTCAGCAATCCGCATCCGACACCGAAGATAACAGCCCAATAAGTGAATATGGAAAGCCATTCGATATATGTGCCTATATCATCCGCCTGAGTTTCATTGAAAATCCGAATGGCTCTACGATATGCAATTATGACTCTGCGAGCTAAAACGACTCCAAAAACGATTAACCAGACAGCTAAAGCAAATAAAGAGATTTTTTGCATGATTCCGCTTGGCAACAGGAACAACACAACTCCGGAAAGAGTTGAAAATATAATCCATAAAATGATATGTGTCCACACACGCCGTTTGGTAATGTAAAAACGATCAAGCAACATTATCAATGCCGAACTGAACAGAGAATAGCACAGGAAGTATGTGGACATGTTCATCAATACCTTAGATTTGCCCAGTAAACAGGAGATGAGATAGAGTTGGTAATTTTGTAGAGAAGATGTTAGC
>OIDP01000820.1_pt1 | contig 11991 bp, 6 predicted proteins | sample 1581591 | NCBI WGS metagenome assembly OIDP01 (sample SAMEA3882552, study PRJEB24775) | human gut metagenome | biome: human-associated habitat; feature: intestine environment; material: feces | place: Netherlands | collected 2009/2010 | reverse complement strand
GCCACCTATGCCAGTGAGCCGCCGCTGTTTGCCAGCAAGGAGGAGTATGAGGCTTTCCACGCCCGCCATATGTCCCACAGCGTGCCCCGGGTGGCATTCAGCGCCCAGTGCGGCCCGGTGCATATCGGCATCGACTCCGGCTCCACCACCTCCAAGTTCGTCTTTATAGACGAGAACGAGCAGGTGACGGACACTTTCTACGACAACAACCAGGGGGAGCCGCTGAAGGTGGTCCGGGAGGGCCTGCTGGCCCTGGCGGAGAAGTATGAGAAGCTGGGCATCCAGCTGGAGGTGCTGGGCCTGGGCACCACCGGCTACGGCGAGCAGATGCTCTCTGCTGCCTTTCACGCCGACTACCACACAGTAGAGACCGTGGCCCACGCCCGGGGCTGCCGCCGCTTCTTCCCGGACGCCACGTTTCTGCTGGACATCGGCGGCCAGGACATGAAGGCCATCTGGCTGAAGGACGGCGTGGTCACGAACATCATGCTGAACGAGGCATGCTCCTCCGGCTGCGGCTCCTTTTTGGAGAACTTCGCCGCCACCCTGGGGATGCCGGTGGACCAGGTGGCGGACGCCGCCTTCCGATCTCAGGCCCCTGCCGAGCTGGGCAGCCGGTGCACTGTGTTCATGAACAGCACCATCATCAACGAGCAGCGCAACGGCAAGCAGCCTGACGACCTGATGGCGGGGCTGTGCCGCTCCATCATCGAGAACGTGTTTACAAAGGTGGTCCGCATCGCCAACGTGGCGGAGCTGGGGGATCGGGTAGTGGTCCAGGGGGGCACCTTCCGGAACTTCGCCGTCCTGCGGGCCCTGGAGGAGTATCTGGGCCGGGACGTGACCCTGGCCCCCTATCCCGGCGAGATGGGCGCTCTGGGTGCGGCTCTCGCGGTGAAGCAGGAGGTGGAGGCCCACGGCTACGCCAACGGCCGCTGCTCCGCCTTCATCGGCTTTGACGCGGTGAAAAACTTCCAATACACCCGGGAGAGCGGTGTACTCTGCCCCCACTGCACCAACCACTGCAGCCGGACGATCCTGCATTTCCCGGACGGTGGCTGCTATGTCACCGGCAACCGGTGCGACCGGGGCGCCGTTGTGATGGAGGCGGCACCTGCCCATAAGGCCCAGGAAGTGCCGGACCTGTTCCGGCTGCGGCAGGAGCTGCTGTTCAAGACATATCCGGTATCCCCCGTGCGGGAGGAGCAGAGCCAGACCGTGGGCCTGCCCCGGGTGCTGGAGTTCTGGGACAGCATGCCCTTCTGGAGTACCTTCTTCCGGGCTCTGGGATATCGGGTGAAGTTCTCCCATCCCAGCAGCCGCAGACAGTATGAGAGCGGACTGCAGTACGTGGCGTCGGACACCATCTGTTTTCCGGCCAAGCTGGTCCACGGCCATGTGCTGGACCTGTCCAAACAGGGCGTAGACCGGATTTTCCTGCCCTATATCCTCCACATGCCCACAGAGAACAAAGGGGAGAAGAGCCCCTACGTCTGCCCGGTCATCATGGGCTACTCCATGGTGGTGCGGAACTTCCAGTCCCCCGGGGAGCACTTCTCCGTGGGCTTTGAGACGCCGGTGTTCCACTGGTTCAGCAAGCAGGACCGGAAGCGGCAGATCTGCCGGTATGCCGTGGAACACTGCGGCGCCACAAAGCGGCAGGCGGAGGCCGCTTACCGTCAGGCGGAGACGGCCATCCTCTCTTTCCGCCATCAGCTGGTGGAGGAGGGAAAGCGGGTCATCGCGGACACCGGGAAGGCGGGCGGTTTCGCCGTGGTGCTGGCGGGACGGCCCTATCACACGGACCCCCTCATCAACCACGACCTGTCCGGGATGTTCACCCGTCGGGGCATCCCGGTGCTGACGGTGGATAGCCTGCCCGGACTGGAGAAGGCGGACCTGCGCCGGTCCCGTGTGGAGATCACCAATGACTTCCACGCCCGGATGCTCTCCGGCGCCATGGTGACAGCGGAGCAGCCCTGCCTGGAGTACGTGCAGATCGTCAGCTTTGGCTGCGGCCATGATGCCATTTTGTCCGATGAGATCATCCGCCTGCTGGGGGAGGGCAGCGGCAAGCCGCCCCTGATCCTGAAGGTGGATGAGAGCGAGGCCGCCGGGTCTCTCGGCATCCGGGTCCAGTCCTTTATTGAGACGGTACAGCTGCGCCGCTCTGCCCAGGCGGAGCAGGCGGCCTGCCGCCTGCCGGAGCCCTACGCGGTGAAGTACCGCAAGGAGGACCGGAAGCTGCGGACTGTGCTGGTGCCAAATATCTCCGCCCCGGTGTCCACTCTTCTCACGGCCTTGATGGACCGGGAGGGTATTCGGGCGGTGAGCCTGCCGGTGGGCGGCGTGGAGCAGATCCGGGTGGGGAAGAAGTACACCCACAATGACATCTGCTTCCCCTGTCAGATGGTCATCGGCGAGCTGATCGACGCCCTGCAGAAGGGAAACTATCCGGAGGACTCCGTGGCCGTGGGCATGGCCAAGCTCAGCTGCGACTGCCGGATGGCCAATTACACCGCGATTCTGCGCAAGGCGCTGGACAGCGCCGGATTTGAAAACGTCCCCATCCTCACCACAGACCCTGGCGACACCAAGGGTATCCACCCCGGCGTGTCCATGCTGGGGGCCCGGTCTGTGCTGCTGGCGGCGTGGGCCTTCTCCATGCTGGACATTCTGGAGGAGCTGTGCCGGAAGATCCGCCCCTATGAGACGGCGGCAGGCGAGACGAACCGCGTGTTCAGCGAATGTGTGGAGTGGATTGCCGCCGCATCCAAGCAGGGGCTGGGCAAGATGATCGGTGCCTTCCGGCGGGCCATCGAGGCATTCCGGGGGCTCCGCTATGACCGCTCCCGCCGCAAGCCCCGGGTGCTGGTCACCGGCGAGCTGCTGGTGAACTTTCATCCCGGCACCAACTTCCACGTGGAGGAGTACCTGGAACGCAACGACATGGAGGTCATCCTGCCCCGCATCACCTACCAGTTCCGCAAGGACTTCCAGGCGGCCATCAGCGAGATCCGGGACTTCGGTGCCCATCTGGCGCCCTATCCCTTCGCCCTGGACGGCGCCGTGGAGTTCATCCAGCGGTTTTTGGAGCGCATTGCCCGGTCCCATCCCCTGTATCACCCGGCGGCCCGGCCTCAGGACCTGTACAGTGACGTGGAGCACTTCATCCCCAAGACCCTCACCTGCGGCGAGGGCTGGCTGATGGCGGGCGAGATCGCCCACTACGCCCACCAGGGGGTCCGGTCCTTCATCATCCTCCAGCCCTTTGGGTGCCTGCCCAACCACGTGTGCGGCCGGGGCGTCACCAAGCGGCTCAAGGAGGAGTTCCCCGGCGTGCAGATCCTGCCCCTGGACCTGGATCCGGACACCAGCTACGCCAATGTGGAGAACCGGCTCCAGATGCTCATCATGAATCAGACCGCGGAGGCGGAGCATTCCGCAGCTAGTGTGGAACCGGCACCCCAAAAGACCCGGGGCGGTTCGCCCCGTCCGGCGCTGTCCTCTACATAAGCGCGGGCGTCGGCTGTATTTTCAGACTCCGGAGAGGAATGCCCGGTGCCGAGGTTCGACCTGGATACAAAGAAGGCAGCCGTTCATGCGAACGGCTGCCTTCTTGAATTTTCGGTTATCGGGAATCTCGGGCATTTCTGGAGGCGCGGACCGGTCGGCGGTCACTTCGCACGTGCAGGAGGCGTGCGGGCGCTTCTATGGACAGTGGAGAGCAGCTCCCGCACCTGCTCCCGGGAGAGGCGGGGCGGAAGCGTGCTGTACAAGCTCCGCTCCACATCGTCCACCAGAATGCTGTACCGAGCCTGCATGGGCGCATCCAGCGCGTCCCGGAGGGGCCCCCCTGCCAGACGTTCCAGATACTCCCGGGGGGTCTCCTGGCTTTGACGGCGGCAGCGGCGGCGGGCGCCCCAGTGCTCCAGTTCCAGGAGGGCGGCACGGGGGGTTCCGGCGTACCGCAGCAGAAATGCCCTGACCCGCAGGCGCTGGCCCAGCCGGGAGAGCAGGCCACGGCGGCCCAGACGCTGCCTGACGAGCCCGTCGTCATCATCCTCCTCCGGCAATCTGATGCGGCTGCGGCTGCGCCAGAGCCAGCGCACCAGAGCAGCCACTCCGGCCAGGACCAGCGCGGCCAGGGACAGGAGCAGCAACGCCGTCACCAGCTGAGGGGCGATGGCGGGGCCGGAGGCGCTTTCCACAGGCAGAGCGGCCTCACTGCCGCCTCCGGCGGCGGAGGACATCCCTGCGGACCCGGCGGAGCGGCCCTGGAAGAGAGACGTCAGGAACCGGAATACAGCGATCAGGGCGCCCTCCAGAAGGCTGCCGACGGCCTGAAAGATGGGGATCAGCTCCCCCCTGGCGGCCAGCAGCAGAGCGCAGGCGGCCACAGCCAGCACGGCCAGGACCGCTGGGACCAGCAGGGCCGGGAGCCGCCCGAAGGGAGAACCGGCCCGAATGGTGTTGCGTCCGGAGGTGCGCATCCCCACCACTGCCAGCAGATCCAGCGCCAGCAGCGCCAACAGAACCGGCACCCGGTCCAGCAGCTGAGGGGCGAAGGAGGCCACGATCAGATAGAACAGCCCATACAGGCCCATGTACTCCCCGGCCCCGTGGAGGTGGCGGACCGTGACAGGCGTGACGCCCCAGTGGTATCCCCGGCACAGGGGGAAGAGGTACAGGGGCACCTGAATCACCAGAAGAGGCGGATAGGTCAGGTCCAGCGTGCGGCTGAGCAGGGGGATCCAGACGGCGCAGAGAAGAACGTTCAGCAGCAGAATCTGCCAAAAGCGGCGGGGCTTTTGGAGAAAGAGGCTGTTGCCTGCGGTCATCAGCCCGCCAGAGAGCAGAAACCCCCACATGGAGAAGGGCGGCCGGCCACACAGGAGCTGCCACAGAATATCGGCCGTCAGGAAGACAATCAGCAGCTCGGTGGCCAGCGGCAGGCACTTGAGGGCGGTGGTCTTTCCATGTCTCATAGGCCGCCTCCTGCCCGAAAAGCATTCAGGTCCAGGACCCGCAGGAGGGGGTGAGACTGTTCACCCCAGGCCAGCAGGGGGACGCGGTGCCGCTCCAGCAGCGCACAGGTACCGGCGTCCAGGCGGCGGACATCCCCGCAGATCAGAAAGGCGCCGGAGAGGGTGCGGAGGCGCGGCAGGATCTCGTCCGCCGTAATGGAGACAGCGGTGTCTGCGGCGGCCAGCAGCGTCAGGACTGCGGGAAGCTGCCGCCGGTCCCGGCAGGTGGCAAACTGCTCCAGCCGCCCGGCGGGGCGGGAGATGAGCAGAGACACGGCCACCTCCTCTTCCATCAGCTGCGCCGCCAGGGAGCCCAGGATCTCCAGGGCAGATTCGAAGTCCTCCGGCGGCAGGCCCGCGAAGGAGGCACCGTCCAGCAGGAACGCGGCCCGGCGGGGGGAGATTTTCTCGTAGATGTTCACCATGGCGCCCTGCCCCCGGGCCATCAGGCGGAAGTTCAGGGACCGGGCGTTGTCCCCCGGCTGGTAGGCGCGGACGTTCCGGATCACGGTCCGGTCATCCTGAAAGCCCCGGGCGCCGGTCTCCAGCTCCCAGCTGTTGCGCAGGAACCAGCGGGTGGACACGGGGACCAGCCGGGGAAACACCGCCAGCGTCACGGGCCTGGGCAGCGGGATTTCCTTCTCCCGGACGCAGAGGCACAGGCCGTCGCCGGAGAGCAGCCGGATCCGGTCAAAGGACAGCAGGCCCCGGTGCTCCGCCTGGAGGCGGCTGGTGTAGGACATCCGCTGATGCCCCAGCAGGAAGGAGACGTTCTTTTCATAATAGGGCTTCTGCACGCCCCCCTCCGGGAGTTCCACGGTCTCCCAGCGGTGCTCCGGCCGGAGGACGCCGCCCGGCTCCAGGGGGAAGCGCACCGTCAGCCAGACCAGGGGCAGCCACTTGGGGTTGTCCAGCGTCACCCGCAGAGGACAGGGCTCCCCGGGGAAGACGCAGCTCCGCTCCGCCTGGAGGGCGGCGTTCACGCCGTCCAGCACATGGCGGGCCCAGAGGCGGGACGCGGTGGCCACGGCGGCGGCCGCTAGAGAGAAGATGGCGGCGGGCAGCCGCCCGCTCAGGCTGAAGCCCACTCCGCAGGCCGCCAGGGCCAGGATGGAGAAGCGCCCCGTGAACAGGCTGGACTCAGCGAAGTCCACTGCAGCGGACTCAGGCGTTCTGGCCATGGGCAAGGACCTCCCCGGTCTCCCGGCAGGGCACCTGGGCCAGTACGGTCTCCACCACGCCGGCCGCCTCCAGGCCGGAGAGCGCCGCCTGATGGGACAGCAGTACCCGGTGGGGCAGGACGTAGCGGGCCAGATACTTCACATCGTCCGGGGTGACATAGTCCCGGCCGGAGAGGGCGGCATAGGCTTTGGAGGCCCGGAACAGGTCCCGGGACACCCGGGGGCTGGCGCCGCAGGCCAGCTCCGGCTGCTCCCGGGTGGCCTGGACCAGCTCCACGATGTACGCCACCACCGGATCGGACAGGCGGACCTGCCGGATCTCCCGGGTGAACCGATTGACTTCCTCCGGGGAGAGCAGGGGGCGGAGGTCCGCAAAGGCGGCTCCGTCTCCCACGGTTCGGAGCATGGCGGCCTCCTCCCTGGGGGTGGGGTAGCCCATGGAGAGCTTGAAGAGGAAGCGGTCCAGCTGGGCAGCGGGCAGGGCGAAGGTGGTCTCCGTCTCCACGGGGTTCTGGGTGGCCAGGACCATGAAGGGTGGGGCCAGGGGATAGGTGACGCCGTCTACGGACACCTGCCGTTCCTCCATGGCCTCCAGCAGGGCGGACTGGGTGCGGGGGATGGCCCGGTTGATCTCGTCCGCCAGCAGGATGTTGGTCATGATGGGGCCGGGGGTGAAGACCATCTCCCCGGTTTTCTGGCTGTAAATGTTCATGCCCACGATGTCTGAGGGCAGCAGATCCGGGGTGAACTGCACCCGCACCATGCCGCAGCCCAGCACCGCGGAGAGGGCCTTCACCAGCGTGGTCTTGCCCACGCCGGGGATATCGTCAATCAGCACGTGCCCGCCGGCAAACAGGCTGGTGAGTACCAGGCGGATCTGCTCACCCTTGCCGATGATGGCCTTGCCGCACTCTGTCTCGATCTGCTCCGCCAAATGGCGGAGTTCCGTGAAGTCCATAGTCGTGCCTCCCAGGTTCCATGAAATACCCCTCTATTATATCTAACCCGAAAGCGGACCGCAAGAGCGGATGCCAGCTCCGGGAAGACCTGAAAAAATGCGTGAAAAGGAGGGAACCCTCTGGAAAAGCGGAAACGCCTGTGCTATGATACGAAACAGAAGGTCCCGCAACAGGACCGACGAGAATTTGGGAGGAATGCGTATGAAGAAGACATTGTCCCTGCTCCTGTCCCTGGTGCTGATGCTCAGCCTGGCGCTGCCCGCATCCGCTGCGGAGACGGAGTACCCCACCCTGGAGGGCGGCGTAACCGAGATCCAGAAGTATGGCAACATCGTCCTGGACATCGATCCGGCGGACCTGAAGGACGGCGGCTACACATACGGCGACCTGCTGACCGTCACCGTCAACGGCACTGGGTATGACATGCCCCTGTGCACCAACTACTCCGATGTGGACACCGGCGCGCTGGTGCTGCGGGACAGCGAGGGTGTGCTGATCGCCGCCATCAACATGGGGGACTTTGCGACCAGCAACGGCCTGGCCGCCAAGGTCACCGCCGAGGACGGCTCCTACACCTGGGAGTTCCCCGAGGGCCAGTCCCTGGAGAGCATCACCGTCTCCATCTCCATGAAGGAGCAGGGCGGCTACTATGACCAGTACCTCATCCACCAGCTGACCCGCACCGACGAGCGGGCGGACTACGCCTCCGACGCGGTGTTCGCCAACTTCCGCAACGTGGCTGTGGGCGATCTGGGGGAGAACGCCTTTTTCCGCAGCAGCAGCCCCGTGAACAACGAGCTGGGCCGCGCCTCCTATGCCGATGACCTGGCAGAGGCCGGCGGCATCCAGGCGGTCATGAACCTGGCGGATTCCAACGAGCTGATCGAGGGCTACATCGCCGCCGAGGGCTTCGACTCCCCCTACTACCAGTCTCTGTACGAGGCGGGGAAGGTGAAGGCCCTGAACCTGGGCGTGGACTTCACCGCTGCCGACTTCAAGTCCGGCCTGGCGGAGGGCCTGCGCTTCTTCGCGGAGAATGAGGGGCCCTATCTGGTCCACTGCACCGAGGGCAAGGACCGGGCCGGCTTTGTCTCCGCCCTGCTGGAGTGCCTGATGGGCGCCACCTATGACGAGGTTGTGGCGGACTACATGACCACCTATGTGAATTACTATCACCTGGAAGAAGGCGGCGAGCAGTATGAGGCGGTGAAGAACAGCAACATCGTCTCCATCCTCACCAACATCACCGGCGCTGCGGAGGGCACGGATCTGACCACTGTGGATCTGGCCGCTGCGGCAGAGGACTATATGCTGGACGCCGGCCTGACCGCAGACGAGGTGACCGCCCTGAAGGCGAACCTGGCTAAGGACTACACGGTAGAGACCGAGGCTCCCGCGGAGGAGACGCCGGAGGAGCCTGTTCCCCAGGCCCAGACCTACACCGTGGAGGCGGGAGACTGCCTGTGGAACATCGCCTATGAGGTGTACGGCACCGGCACTCGCTGGACTGTGATCTACGAGGCCAACCGGGATACCATCCGTGACCCCGGCATGATCCACATCGGGCAGGTGCTGACCATCCCCGCTGCCTGAAAATGCCTGATTCGTTTTTGAAAACAGCTCCCGGAGCAATCCGGGAGCTGTTTTTTTGCCTTTGTATGCGCTTGCAAGGATTTTACATAGACTTTACAGAGTCCTGGTGTCGGATTTTACTTCCGGCTGTTTATACTAAGACCGTCCCTTGAGCAACAGACATAGGAAAAGGAGTAATCTTCGATATGAAAAAAGTATTTTCGCTCTTGCTGTCCCTGACCATGGTCATGGCTCTGCTGGCCGGCTGCGGCGGTGACACCACGGCTGACGACACCACGGATGATACCGCTTCCAACGACGCCGCCCAGGAGGAGACCGCTGAGCTGAGCGGCACTGTGGCCACCGACGGCTCCACCTCCATGGAGGAGGTCATCGGCGCCCTGGGTGAGCAGTTTATGGCCGACAACTCCGGCGTGTCCGTCACCTACAACCCCACCGGTTCTGGCGCCGGCATCGAGGCCGTGTCCAACGGCAGCTGCGACATCGGCCTGGCCTCCCGCGCACTGACCGATGACGAGAAGGCGGGCGGCTTGACTGAGACCATCGTGGCCCTGGACGGCATCGCCGTGATCGTCAACGCTGAGAACCCCGTCTCCGACCTGACCCTGGAGCAGATCGCCTCCATCTACACCGGCGCTGTCACCGATTGGTCTGAGTTCGGCAGCGACGCCGGCGCCATCGCCGTGATCGGCCGTGAGTCCGGCTCCGGTACCCGTGACGGCTTCGAGTCTATCACCGGCACTGAGGACCAGTGCGTGCTGGCCCAGGAGCTGAGCTCTACCGGCGCCGTGATCGAGGCGGTCCGTACCACCCCCGGCGCCATCGGCTATGCCTCCCTCTCCGCCGTGCAGGATCAGAAGGGCATCACGGTCCTGACTGTGGGCGGCGTGGCTCCCTCTGAGGCCACGGTCCTGGACGGCAGCTATGCCATTCAGCGTCCCTTCGTGTTCGCCACCCGCACCGATGAGGCCCTGTCGGACGCGGCCCAGGCCTTCTTCGACTTCGCCACCTCCACCGCCGCCAGCGACCTGATCGCCAACGCCGGCGCCGTGCCCGTGGCCCAGTAAGACAACGCTTGTTTTCCACCCTCATATATACGGTCAGCCGCCGTGCCCACCACTGGGGCGGCGGCCGTTCCGCTGAAATCTGGACGGACGCCTTGTCCGGGAACAAAGGAGAACCTTATGGAACATGAAATCGCGGGGCAGGCTGTGAAGGCCGCCATGGACGGCGCGCTGGTCGGCACCGCCGACAGGAAAAAGGAGCCCATGACCGGGAAAAAAGCCCTGAAGGCCATGGAGCGGGTGATGAATGCCCTCTTCTTTATCTGCGGCATGGTGGCTGTGGCGTTCGTGCTCCTCATCAGCATCTACCTTATCATCTCGGGCCTGCCGGCCATTCTGGAGATCGGGCCCATCAACTTCCTGTTCGGGACCCGCTGGTATGCCTCTACCGGAGACTTCGGCATCTTCGCCATCATCCTCACCTCCTTCGCGGGCACGGCGGGGGCCATTCTCGTGGGGGTGCCCATCGGCCTGATGACGGCCATTTTCCTGTCCAAGGTGGCGCCGCCTAAGTTTGCCGCCGTAGTTCATGCGGCAGTGGAACTGCTGGCCGGCATCCCCTCCGTGGTGTACGGCCTGGTGGGTATGATCCTGCTGGTGCCCGCCATCCGGGTGGCCTTTGACCTGCCCTCCGGCGCCACGCTCCTGGCGGCTATCATCGTGCTGGCGGTGATGATTCTGCCCTCTATCGTCTCCGTGTCGGAGACGGCGCTGCGCGCCGTGCCCCGGGAGTATGAGGAGGCGTCTCTGGCCCTGGGGGCCACCCATATCGAGACCGTGTTCCGCGTCAGCGTGCCCGCTGCCCGCAGCGGCATCGCCACCGCCATTGTGCTGGGCATCGGCCGGGCCATCGGTGAGGCCATGGCCATCATTATGGTGGCGGGCAATGTGGCCAATATGCCGGGCCTGCTGACGCCGGTGCGGTTTTTGACCACCGCCATTGCCTCGGAGATGTCCTACGCCTCCGTGGGCTCCCTCCACCGCAATGCCCTGTTCTCCATCGGCCTGGTGCTGTTCCTCTTCATCATGCTGATCAATGTGTTCCTCAACGTCTTTATCAAGCGGAAAAAGGAGGACTGACCGAACATGGAATCTCATACCCTGTCCCCCCGGCGCCGGCTGTACGACAAGGGCCTGCGGGTGGTGCTGTACTTCTGCGGCTTCCTCACCTGCGCGCTGCTGGTTCTGATCATCGGCTATATCTTCTACCGGGGCGTCCCATTCATCAGCTGGGAGCTGCTGTCTACCCAGTCCAGCTATATCAACGACACCATCGGTATCCTGCCCAATATCCTCAACACGCTCTATATCATCCTGCTGTCCATGGTGATCGTGCTGCCCCTGGGCGTGGGCGCCGCCATCTATCTGACGGAGTACGCCACCAACCGGCGTCTGGTGGCTGTCATCGAGTTCGCCACCGAGACCCTCACCGGCATCCCCTCCATCATCTTCGGCCTGGTGGGTATGCTGTTCTTCATCCAGATGATGGGATTGAAGACCGGTGTGCTGGCCGGCGGCCTGACCCTGGTGGTGATGATCCTGCCCACCATCGTCCGCACCACCCAGGAGAGCCTGAAGACCGTGCCGGACTCCTACCGGGAGGGCGCCCTGGCCATGGGCGCCGGTAAATGGCACATGGTCCGCACTGTGGTGCTGCCCAACGCGGTGGACGGCATCGTCACCGGCTGCATCCTGGCGGTGGGCCGCATTGTGGGCGAGAGCGCGGCGCTGCTGTACACCGCCGGCTTCGGCCTGGTGCTCAATAACTTTGTGACTGCGCTGGAATCCTCCTCCGCCACATTGACCGTGGCCCTGTATGTGTATGCCAGTGAGCGGGGCGAGACAGACATCGCCTTCGCCATCGCCACCATTTTGATGCTGCTGACGCTGGTCATCAACCTGTCCGCCAATCTGGTGGGCCGGAAGCTGAAGAAAAACTGACGAGGAGGATACGAAATGTCCACCATCATTCAAGTAAAGGACCTGAATCTGTGGTACGGGGCGCACCATGCCCTCCACAGTGTGAATATCGACATTCCGGAGCATGAGATCACTGCCCTGATCGGCCCCTCCGGCTGCGGCAAGTCCACCTTTTTAAAGACCCTGAACCGCATGAACGACCTTGTGCCGGGCGTGCGCATCGAGGGCGATGTACGGCTGAAGGGCG
>OIDP01000812.1_pt1 | contig 12036 bp, 9 predicted proteins | sample 1581591 | NCBI WGS metagenome assembly OIDP01 (sample SAMEA3882552, study PRJEB24775) | human gut metagenome | biome: human-associated habitat; feature: intestine environment; material: feces | place: Netherlands | collected 2009/2010 | reverse complement strand
AAAGAAACGCACGAAATATAAAACCATAAAATAATTGAGCATTAAACATCTATTTCGTTAATGAGATTTATGTAATTTCCAAAAATCGTACTATTAAATCGTACTATATTGCAGTCTCTATGGAGGGAAATGGAGAAATCGGGGCATAAAAAAAGCTCTCGTGGTGGAGAGCTTTAGGTGGCAAAGGAGAACACTGAATATCAGCGTTTCTTTCCGCGCAGGTAATCGTTCAGGTCTTTGTATTCCGCATAGTGGCAGGATTCATCGCTGACACGTCCATCATACATCCCGGCAATGGTCTCTGTGGTTCTCTGCCCGGCAAGGTCATTGTCGAGATAACAGTGGATGACCGAATATTCCTGTAAACGTGCCAGCGTCTTTTTCAAGTTGTTTACCGAGTTCATCACGAGGTAGTCGCATGGCATGGCAAGACAGACCGTTCGGTCGCCTGCCAGTTTCAGTGTCATATAGGAAAGGAAATCCATGAAGCCCTCGAAAACACAGACATTTTCCTGTGTCTCTTCTGTCAGATGTCTTATCAATGAGATGTCCTTGTTGTTCAGGCATCCCTTGTAATAGGCGTTGCGCACCTCGTAACCACCGGAGGTATTGCCGAATGCGAGAGCGAAATAATGACGGCCTCGCAGTTCATAATGCACCTCCTTGCAATACATACGGCCGATGTCCGCGTCGATAAGCCGGGATTGGAGGTAAGAGAACAGGGCGTGATGGCGGAGTGGAATCACGATCACGTCTTTCATTTCAGCCTCCACCGGTCGGGGTGGAGCGGTCGGCATACGGGTTCTCGGTAGTGATGCGCCATTCACAAGCCTCTCGATATACGCCAGTGCCTCGCTCACGCAGTCCGTCCGGCAAATGTATTTTGCCAGTTCCACCAGGTCGCCGCCGGTCGCCTCGCCGAAATCGTACCATTCATTGATTCGGTCATTCACCTTGAACGACGGGGTACGCTCGTTCCGTAACGGTGAGAAGTACCAGTATTGTTCCGATTTTATATGCTGTGCATGGTGGCCGAGCTGTGCCAGAAAATCCACGATGCGTACTTGTTTTGCTTCTGCTATGGTCATCTATTTTTCTTTCACTTGATTTCAAAAAAAGGTTTAGTTTAGTTTTTCCCCTATATATATAAATACTAAAGTAAACTAAATGATATAAGCCCGCGCACGACTTCATTCTTCATCAAAAAGCATGGCCTCGGTAGGCGTCATGTCGTAATAGAACAACTTGTCCCGTTTGATGATGAGCTTGAGGTTGTCTATCAGGTATTGCATCAGTTTTATCATGACACTCCGGCCGCGTTTGAATCCGATTGCCTCGTAGGAGACCATCAGGCTCTGCAGCAGGTTGTCGAATCCCCGGATGGGCTTTTCCCCGAATGCGGCAGAGAGAGCTTCGCGGTGCTGTTCGATGCTCAGTTCCGTAAACCCCGTTCTTGCCTTGGGCTTCGGGGGCTCGCCAAACGAGTGTACTTCCGCAATGACGGGCAGTCCTGTTTCATTGATGGTAAATGCAAACGGCTTGAACTCTTTTTCCCGGATATGGAGCGCATGGACTTCGCTGATGCCGGGATTCTCGTTGCTCTTGCTGATGACCAGCACGGTCTCCGCCTTGTTGCTCATCTCCGTTCCGATATGTCCGCGCACGTTGTTGTCCCCTTTGTTCAAATGAAGCACACAGTGGATGTGCAGGTCGTATCTCGAAGACCATTCCATCATCCGGTTGATGACTTCCACCGATTCACCGGCATTATTGATGTCGAGCATCAGGTCGCGAATGCCGTCGATGATGACCAGTCCGTAGCCTTTCTGTTGGCGCAGCGCATAGTCGATGACCTCGATACGCACCGACGGCGAATATTCACGCAGGCAGAAAAAATCGAGATTCTCCGGATCGGTCGTCGTGGGCAACCCGGCCAGCCGCAATATACGCTCCAATACCGAGCGGCAATGGAAACGGCTCTGTTCCGTATCGACGTACAGAATACGCTGTTTGCCTTCGGGCAGATGTGCACGGTAGTTCAATACTTGTTTCCCCGCCAATGATGCGGCGACAAGCGCAGAGACGTTGAACGTCTTTTTCGATTTCGCCTTGCCAGTCGATGCACTGAAATTGCCGAGCGTGGCAATCGTTGAGTTATCTATCCAGATGATTTGTGGAGGGGTCTCATAAATGTCCGTCGCCTTGATTTGCGAGGCATGGAGGATGTCCGACAGGCGGTGTTCATCCATCCCCATGCTGGTTGTGCGGTCAATCCTTCTTTCGTTTTCCATAGCGTCTCTTGTTAAGGAACGGTTCTGTGGCGGCGGCTTCCGTCACCCTGCGCACTGCCTCGTTCATGGTAGGTTCATAATTCTGCAACAGCCATTCGTCCAATTCCTCCTTGGCGAAATAAACCATTTTACCGCGCGGTTTGTAGTGCGGTATCTCCTTGCTCGATGTGAGCTTGTACAGCATACTTTCAGAAACCCCGATATACATGCAGGCTTCCTGAAATGTGAAAACTCTCTTGGTCGTGAAGATGGTATTTTCCAGCAGCGTAATACGCTCCAAGAGACTTTCGACCGGTTCCAATTTCTTCAGTACCGATTCGATGGCGGCGAGCCGTCCGCTCATCCGCTCCATGAATGTCATTCTATTCGGCATAATAACACAGTTTGATTTTTGACAATGGAGATGAAACCTCCGTTATGCAGCGCGCTAACGGAGGTCAAAGGTATGTCCTGTAAACGAAGATGCCGTGATTTGGGGAATGATACTATGCACGTGTCATTGTAACTCTCATGCTTTTACCTTTCACATACTTCGCTTCTTGTCACTTTCTGTCATTCTTTCAGCCGATCAATGACCTTTCGGATGCTGTATGCGACCGATGTCATGTTGTTCTTGATGGATGACAGCGCGGAAGACAGGGTTGACACCGAAACGGAGCGTGTCCCGTCCTTGGACTGCAGGAATGCACCCTTGCCGAGAACATTCTGCCACCGAGATTGGATGAACGAGTTTTCAAGAAGCGCATCGAACAGGATTACCACACGGCGGATATTGTTCACGCGGATGGAAAAGCCCTTCTTGCAGGCGAAGAGAGCCTCCATGTCTTCAATGCGTACAGAAACACAGAACAGATGATAAGTATTGGCGCAAGCCACTATACTTTTCATCTGTTCCGGGGTAAAATTACAACCAAAAGAAAGAGAGAGAGCCGCAGGTCGGTTGATACGGGGCGGACCAAGCGGAGACAACGATTCCGAGGTGTCATACATCCGTTTCAACTTCATGCACTCATTAAACGTGAAATCCGGTGCGGCAAAGCAGGGCTGGACGGAACTGGCGCACTCGGTCAGCAGCCCCTTGACAATGTGGATGTTCATTTCGTGGCAGTTCCGGCAGGCCGCATGGTCACAGTCTATGTACCGGTGTCCGTTTACGAAATCGTCCACATAGCGGTGGTACTGTTTACCACCCAACACAACATCGTGGAGATAAACTGTTTTTGCTTCGGTAAGCAGGGCGAAAAGTTCATTCGCCACATCCTTGTCCGCAGCGAAGTGCTGCAGGTGTTGGCTCCCTCCAAAAAGAGAGAAGGCCGTCTTCAGGTCTTTTCATGTCGATTTACCTTTTTGAGTTTATAATATGTGATGGAAGCATTAACTTCGGTTGCATTTACAACCGGAGAAATGCCGTAAATATATGTTTGTAAATTAGACATGGACCACAGAATGCCTTCAATTAGTGAAACAAACCGTTTACAAGATTCACAGCCTCGTCCTTTTTCTTATTGATAATCTTGGCATACACCTGTGTCATTTTCACATCGGCATGGCCGAGCAGCTTCGAGACGGTATATAAGTCCGCTCCGAGCGTCAGCATCATGGTGGCAAACGTATGGCGACTGGTGTGGTAGGAGAACCGCTTGGAGATTCCGGCTGCTTTCGCCCAAGGTTTGAGCTGCATTCTGATTGTATTGGCGGACGGCAGGTCGAACACATTATCTTCTGATGATTTGCCCCCACGTTCCGGCATCCACTTCAACGCTTCAGGAGAGAGGGGCAGGTAAATAGGCTCTTTGGTCTTTTTCATGGACACGGCCAAACGGTACTGTCCCCTGTCAACGAACACGTCATTCCATTTCAGCTTGATTATATCGCTGATGCGTAATCCGCAAAAGCAGGAGAACAGATATGCGCATTTTACAATCTCGTATTCCTCGTGGGGCATAGGAGTGTCAATCAACGCCTGTACCTCTTCGATGGTCATGTACGACCGCATACTCTCCGGCTTGCGGATTTTCTCCGACTTCTCAAGTTCGTTGAAAGGGTTGGCCTTCATCTTTCTCTTCCTGACGGCAGAGTTCAACGCACCGTTCAACGCACGGTAATAATTGTGAAGCGTGTAGTTCGATATGTCCTTGCCTTTCGGATGATATTCCGTCAGCAGATAAGTGATGTAGCCACGACAAAAGTCCCCGTCAATCTGATCCAGTGTGACCATTTCTCCGGCATAGTCTTTCAGTATGCGCATGGCAATCTTGATTTGACTGCCATCTTTCTTACCGGCACTCTCTTGAGCCTCCATATAAACCTGCATCCAATCCAGCAGGAAAGTCTTGTCCTTACGGAATACAATCCCGGCCTCATTACTGGTCAGTTCGATAATACGCTTCGACTTGATGGCATTGGCGGCGTCCATTGTCGTCTGATTCTGCCTGCGGGAGTTGCTATCCGTTTCCGGGATAATATACATCTTGAGGTATTCATATGTCCGCTTTCCGTCGCGGTATATATCCAGATACAGGCTCTTGCTGCCATTGCTCAGCGACTTCATCCGAAGACGAATTGGCTCTTTGACTTTTGTATGATTCTTAACTCGTGCCATAGGGATTCCTTTCTCATTTTTTCTACTGCAAATATACGAATAAGTATCGAATTTGAGAAACAAATGAGAAACAAAATTGCACCAAACAAGAGCCAATCTACTGAAAGTACTGAAAACAACCGAAAATAAAAATAAGATTATAAAACTTTGATTTACAGGATATTTATTATCAATTTATTGGATGTTGTTTTCATTCTATACATATACTGCGTAAATCTGGTAAATTTACATAAAGTGTTTTATTCGGCTGCTGCATTTAATCCCACTTTCCCTAATCATAAGAATCCGGAAACCGGAAGTTGGGATGGAAGTGTTCTTGCCAGCCAGTTGTCTCATCCGCTGGCATGGATGGATGTGAATGATAAAGACGCTACTTCGCACATTAGTACGCATGCACGGTTGACATTTAATTTGTCTGAAGCATGGAAACTGGCACTGTTTGGTTCCTACACCTATAATGTGATTGAAAATTCACAGTATCTGCCGGTTGCGGTCTGGGCGCAAGGGCAGGCATACAAAGGAACTAAGAAAATGGAATCGTTATTGGGGAATCTGATGTTGTCTTATAAGAAAGAATGGCGGAAGCATTTCTTTGATGTTTTGGGGCTGGCGGAAGTGCAAAAAGACCAATATTCGGGATTCTATACCACAGTTACTAATTTCAGTATTGATGGTCTGGGCTATAACAATCTTCAGGGAGGTGCTCTCCGTCCGTGGGAAGGAACTAATTCTTATTATGAAGATCCTCGTCTGGCCTCCTTCATGGGACGTGTGAACTATACATACGATGATCGTTATATACTGACAGTGAATGCCCGTGGAGATGCCTCTTCCAAGTTTGGCAGTAATCATAAATGGGGTTTCTTTCCAGCTGTATCTGTTGCATGGGTAGTCGGCAAGGAAAAGTTTATGGAGAAACTGCCTTTCATTGACAATCTGAAAGTCCGCGCAGGCTATGGTTTGGCAGGTAACCAAAATGGAATTGATTCGTACACCTCGCTGAATCTGATACGCCCGAACGGAGTTGCTCCGGTAGGTTCATCACCTGTGGTCACAATGGACCAATTGAAGAATATGAATCCGGACTTAAAATGGGAAGTGAAACAGACCTTCAATGCCGGTATAGAAATGGCTTTGCTGGGTAACCGGTTGTTACTAACCGCCAACTATTATAATTCCAAGACGAAAGATATGCTCTATCTCTATAATGTAAGTGTACCGCCTTTCACTTACAACACTTTGCTGGCAAACATTGGTTCCATGCGTAATTATGGAACAGAGCTATCCATTGGCATAACTCCATTGAAAACCAAAGATATGGAACTGAATATCAATGCTAACCTGACTTTTCAACAAAACAAATTGCTTTCCCTCGACGGCAACTATCAGGGTGAACATATTTCAGCAACAGAATACAAGAGTCTTGCCGGATTGGATGGTGCCGGATTTCATGGCGGATATAATCATATCGTTTACCAGATTGTAGGTCAGCCGCTGGGGGTATTTTACCTCCCCCATTGCACAGGATTAGTATCCGATGGTAACGGAGGCTATACTTATCAGATTGCTGATTTGAATGGTGGTGGTATTAGTCTGGAAGATGGTGAAGACCGGTACATAGCAGGTCAGGCAGTTCCAAAAACAATTCTTGGCTCTAATATCAGTTTTCGTTATAAAGATTTTGATGTATCGTTACAGATAAACGGTGCATTCGGACATAAAGTCTATAATGGTACTTCGCTTACTTATATGAATATGAATAGTTTCCCCGACTATAACGTTATGAAGAAAGCGCCTACACGGAATATAAAGGATCAGACAGCTACAGATTATTGGTTGGAAGATGGTGATTATGTGAACTTCGACTATATCACAGTGGGCTGGAATGTTCCATTGAAAAATACCCGTTACCTGCAATCGCTTCGCCTGTCACTGACGGTCAACAATCTGGCTACTATTTCCGGTTATTCCGGATTGACACCCATGATAAACAGTTCATCGGTGAATTCTACTTTAGGTATAGATGATAAACGCAATTATCCTTTATACCGCACATATACCATCGGATTAAGTGTAAACTTCTAAACCTTAAAGACATGAAAAGATATTCCATAATTCGTTCGTTTTGTGTTTTGGTCACCCTCAGTTGGTGCATGATCTCATGTGATGGTTTTCTAAAAGAAAGTCCCCGCGATGCATTACCCGAAGAAGAGGGCTATCGTAACATTACTGAACTTTATCTGAATGCGGTTGCTTCTCTCTATAACTATATCGGAGGAAATTCCGACAGTCAAGGATTGCAGGGAACAGGACGCGGCATATATGATCTGAATACTTTTACAACCGATGAAGCCATTATGCCTACTCGTGGTGGTGACTGGTACGACGGTGGTTTCTGGCAAGGACTGTTCTTGCACAAATGGGGAATAAATAATGATGCGATACAAGCCACTTGGGAATATCTCTATAAAGTAGTAATGCTCAGTAATAAGTCTTTGGAACAAATTGAAAGCTATGCACTTACACATGCAGATGCAGAACTTCCAGCCTATCGTGCCGAAGTACGTGCCTTACGTGCAATGTACTATTATTATCTGACGGACCTGTTCGGTAGTATTCCGTTGGTTCTATCTTCCAAGGTTGCCTCAAAAGATATTGTACTGAGTGAACGTGAGAATATCTTTAATTTCATATTCAAGGAACTACAAGAGACAGCCCCACTCCTGCCTGCTCAGTTCAGTAACCGTTCTGGTAATTACTATGGCCGCTTGACACGTCCCGTAGCCTACTTCCTGCTTGCAAAACTGGCACTGAATGCAGAAATTTATATGGATAATAACTGGGTGGATGATACCCATCCGGATGGGAAAACAATCTTCTTTGATGTGGATGGCAATACATTCAATGCCTGGCAGACCGTAGAATTCTATTGTGACCAAATTACAGCTTTAGGTTATCGTCTTGAATCAGATTATGCCGCCAATTTTGCCGTATATAATGAAGGCTCTGTTGAAAACATCTTCACTATTCCGATGAATAAGACGCTATATACCAATCAGATGCAATATCTTTTCCGTTCGCGTCATTATAATCATGCCAAAGCGTTAGGTTTGTCTGGTGAGAATGGATCAAGTGCCACTATCGAAGCCTTACAGACTTTTGGATATGAGACAAACGAACAGGACCCGCGTTTTGATTATTGCTATTATGCAGGTACTGTTTATGATTTGAAAGGTAATGTCGTGAAATTGGATGATGGAACAGCTTTAGTTTACGAACCGTGGAAGGTTAAACTGGATCTGTCTGATGAACCTTATGAAAAGACTGCCGGTGCCCGTATGAAAAAATATGAGATAGATGACAAAGCCATGAAAGATGGAAAATTGATGGAGAATGATATTGTTCTGTTTCGTTACGCTGATGTATTGCTTATGAAGAGTGAAGCCAAAGTCCGTGACGGACGCAATGGAGATGAAGAACTGAATCAGGTGCGTACCCGTGTAGGAGCACCGGAACGTACTGCTACTTTGGACAATCTTCTGGCTGAGCGCCAATTAGAATTGGCCTGGGAAGGTTGGCGGCGTCAGGACTTAATTCGTTTTGGACAGTTTACCCGTTCTTACAACAGTCGTCCGCAACTTCCCAACGAAGAAAGTGGGTATACTATTGTCTTCCCCATTCCCGAGAAAATCAGACAAATGAATCCGGAATGGGAACAGCATCCGGGGTATTAAAGGAATGGATTGCAAAGTAGCTTCATTCTTTTGTGATAATCACTTTATTTCCTATCTTTGCGACTAAATAAAAAGAAACATGAAGTTTTCCGAACTACAACTGAATGATCAGGTGCTTGATGCACTGGAAGCCATGCGCTTCGATGAGTGCACACCTATACAAGAGAAATCCATTCCCGTTATACTTGAAGGCAGAGATTTAATAGCCGTGGCACAGACCGGAACCGGTAAGACGGCTGCCTATCTGTTGCCTGTACTGAATAAACTTTCCGAAGGTGGACATCCTGAAGATGCTATAAACTGTATTGTTATGTCTCCCACACGAGAATTGGCGCAACAAATAGATCAGCAGATGGAAGGTTTTTCCTACTTCATGCCTGTCAGCAGTGTGGCAGTTTATGGTGGTAACGATGGGATACTCTTTGAACAGCAAAAGAAGGGGCTAATGTTGGGAGCCGATGTTGTTATAGCTACTCCGGGACGTTTGATAGCTCATCTGAGTTTGGGATATGTAGATCTTTCCCGTGTTTCCTATTTCATTCTTGACGAAGCCGACCGCATGCTCGATATGGGTTTCTTCGATGATATCATGCAGATTGTGAAGTATTTGCCTAAAGAACGGCAAACCATCATGTTCTCTGCTACCATGCCTGCAAAAATACAACAACTTGCCAACACCATTCTCAATAATCCCGCTGAAGTCAAACTTGCCGTTTCACGCCCTGCTGATAAAATTGTGCAAGCCGCCTATGTTTGCTATGAAAATCAGAAGTTGGGTATAATTCGCAGTCTCTTTGCTGAACAAACACCGGAGCGTGTCATTATCTTCGCATCATCCAAGTTGAAAGTAAAGGAAGTGACAAAGGCCTTGAAAATGATGAAGCTGAATGTAGGCGAAATGCATTCTGACCTGGAACAGGCACAGCGTGAAGAAGTGATGCATGAGTTTAAGGCAGGTCGTATAAACATTCTGGTTGCCACTGACATCGTGGCTCGTGGTATTGACATTGATGATATTCGTCTTGTGATTAACTATGATGTTCCGCATGACAGTGAAGACTATGTTCATCGTATTGGTCGTACGGCGCGTGCTAATAACGATGGTGTTGCTCTAACCTTTGTAAATGAAAAGGAACAAAGTAACTTCAAGCAAATTGAGAATTTCCTGGAAAGAGATATTTATAAAATACCTGTACCTGAAGAATTAGGTGAGTCACCCGAATACAAGCCACGCAGTTATGACGCAAGGGGCAAACGTAACTTCCGTGCTAAAGGACGAAATACCAATAAAGGTAGTGGAAATGCTCCGAAGAAAGGAGATGCTTCAAAAGGAAGAGGTAATGCTCCGAGAAAAAGTGCTAACCCTTCAGGAAAAAGCAACAAATAAGAGAAGGATTTCTTTAATAGATATTGTTTGATGGTGGAGTTTTACTCCACCATTTTTATATGTAATTGCTTATCAGTACCGATAGTCAGGCTTACGAGATGATAAACGGAACTTTCCGGAATACGGAGTATGGCTTCATAGTGATAGCCTTTTCCATCCACATTTATAAAATTCATGTCGGAAAGAATGGTCTGATTTAATACTTCCTCCGGAAAAATAGTTGCGAAAACTTTTTTAGTAATATCCTTGCCATACTATACATTGTCCACACCTATACCTTCATCAGAATATACTGTTTTTATTACTTTCATCTTAGAAGGGTTGATATAGACATAGCCCCGATAACGCGTTCCTTTATACATAACCACACTATCTTTTTTGATTACTTCTGAAGTGCTGGGGATAACTTCCACTTCCTGAGTGGAGAATGCCAGAGTGTCTTCCGGATTATCGGACTTATATAGCTTTACGATATCATCAGATAGGGAATGAAACCAAAAGCTATATTCCGTTTGACGGTCTATTTTATAAGCTGTAAGGGTATTTCCGCGTAAATAAATCGTATCACGAAGTACCTTGAAGTAAACAGGCGCATTTTGTGGGTCAGCATAATAGATCGTATCACCGCTAATACGCATTAACGGCATATCCGTCTCATCGTCCAGCCAGACACCTTGCAGCAATTCTTTAGCGGTTAAGTCTTCCCTGTCGGAATTTTCCCCATTTTTAGTACTGCTACAGGATGATACAAGCACAACGACGAGCACCATAGAAATAGTACCCCACTTTATCATAACTCTCTCTGTTTTATATTTTAATGTCCGATGCAATGATAGGTAAATCCTTGCTCTTCCATTTCTTTCTTGTCATAAATATTACGCCCGTCCAACACCACAGGTTTCTCCATGGTTTTCTTGATAACTGCCCAGGATGGTAAACGGAATTCTTTCCATTCGGTAACCAGCATCAAAGCATCAGCATCAAGTACAGCATCATACATATCTTTGGCATAATAAATGCTCTCACCTATCCGACGGCGACATTCGTCCATTGCAGCGGAGTCGTAAGCCCGCACTTTGCATCCGGCTTTCAGCAGTTTGTCTATTAACACCAATGAAGGGGCTTCACGCATATCATCCGTCTCCGGTTTGAAAGCCAGTCCCCATAAGGCAATTGTCTTACCTTTCAGTTCGTTGTTGAAGTGCTTGCAAAGTTTGTCGAAAAGAATGCTTTTCTGTAGTTCATTGACTTCTTCTACAGCATGGAGCACACGCATCTGATAGCCATTTTGTTCAGCGGTTTTGATGAGTGCTTTTACATCTTTTGGAAAGCACGAACCACCATAACCAATAACCGGATAAAGGAACTTACGTCCGATTCGGGTATCCGAACCGATGCCACTACGTACCATATTGACATCTGCCCCTACCAGTTCGCAAAGATTAGCGATATCATTCATAAAACTAATACGGGTAGCCAGCATTGAGTTAGCCGCATACTTCGTCATTTCAGCAGACGGGATATCCATAAATATTACACGGAAATTGTTCAGCAAGAATGGTTTATAAAGCTTACTCATCAATTTCTTTGCACGTTCGGACTCCACTCCCACTACTACACGGTCCGGGCTCATAAAATCATTGATAGCATTTCCTTCTTTCAGGAATTCGGGATTAGAGGCTACATCAAATTGAATACTAACACCCCGTTTATCCAGTTCCTCCTGGATAGCGGCACGTACTTTCTTTGCAGTACCTACAGGAACCGTACTCTTTGTGACTACCAATATGTACTTCTGCATGTTTCTACCAATGGTACGGGCAACTTCGAGCACATAACTGAGATCAGCACTTCCATCTTCGTCAGGAGGCGTACCAACGGCACTGAAAACAACGTCTACCTCATTCAGGCAGCTCTCCAATGAAGTTGTGAAATGTAGGCGACCGGCTTTTACATTTCGGTTCACCATTTCTTCCAGGCCACTTTCATAGATAGGAATGACACCTTTCTTAAGTGCTTCAA
>OIDP01000800.1_pt1 | contig 12150 bp, 9 predicted proteins | sample 1581591 | NCBI WGS metagenome assembly OIDP01 (sample SAMEA3882552, study PRJEB24775) | human gut metagenome | biome: human-associated habitat; feature: intestine environment; material: feces | place: Netherlands | collected 2009/2010 | reverse complement strand
GATTTGAGAATTTTAAGGACAAAGACGGATACTACTGTTTCCATGCGGGAACCAAATTTAAAGATGGAGAGATCGTTACAAACGGTGGGCGTGTTCTTGGCATCACTGCCAAAGGAGAGACATTAAAAGAAGCCAGAAAGAATGCATATGCTGCTACAGAGTGGATCAGCTTTGCAAATAAGTATATGCGTCACGATATCGGAAAAGCTATCGACGAGGCTTAAGTTGGTCATTTTTCACAGGCACAGCTTGACGAAAACAGGGATTTCATTGTACAATAGTAACAACTATGAAACACAGTGAGTAGTTACGAACATGAAAAGCTGGATGCTGACAGGGCACAACAGGAACCAACCATTTTCCTTGATGAGGTGTCGCATCCAAGTGATGAGGCAGAGAGGACAGAAAAATGGGAATCAGTGTAGAAGAAGCAATCCATGAGCTCAGAAACAGGGAGGAAGTATTTGTTGCATATTCACAGGCAACCAGACTTCCATATGTGACCTGTGATGAAGAAACATTTAATGACCAGGCAAGGATTTTTGCCACAGAAGAAGAGATCAAAGAATATGGTAAACAGCTCCTTGAGGATAAGATCCTTCTTATGGGCATGAAATATGAGAAAAAAGACTATCCAAGACTGTATGGTACGCTGTACGCGATCGGAGTGAACAGTGTGATCTGGATCGACGGAGAAGAGAAGATCGAGATTGAGATCGGAAAGATCGCAAACCAGAGAGATATGAGTAAGATCGAGCCGTCAAAGAGACCGCTTCTGAACCCGTCTCTTGAACTTTCCGGAATCTATTTTATGCAGGAATTGCGTCGCCCGGTAAAACAGGAAGAGCATAAGAATATCCGTGAGTTGGAAGAAGAGCTGATAGCAAACCTGCGTAAGGCAGAATTCCTGATCGCGATCAATGCAGAGCAGGAAGAAGATGGAAAGCTCCATATTCCGTATCTGAAAAATAAAGAGGATAAGATCATGCAGCCTGTGTTTACAGATGTTATGGAATTTGAGAAATTTGGAAGAGGCAAGAATCTCCGTGTTGCGAAAGTGACTATAGACAAACTTCCGAGCCTGATGATTCCGCAGGCAAACGCTTATGTGGTAAATCCAATGGGATTTAATCTGGTTCTTAACAAAGAACAGATAGAGAAGATTGCAGGGATCAGTAAATAAAAACAAAAATCACAGCAGGCTGCCAGGATGAAACTGTGCAGCCTTTTGCTGTTGTAGAGGAGAGATTACCCTATGGTGATAGAAATCGATTTTAACAGTGATGAGGCAATCTATATGCAGATCACCAATCAGATCATAATGGGGATCGCTACATCAAGGCTTCATGAAGGAGATACGTTGCCTTCTGTACGGCAGCTTGCAAGCATTGCAGGAATCAATATGCATACTGTGAATAAGGCATATGCGTTGCTTCGTCAGGAAGGCTTTGTGACTATTGACAGGCGAAAGGGAGCGGTGATCTCCATAGATGCAGATAAGGTCAGAGCACTGGAAGAAATGAAACAGAATCTGACAGTAGCAATGGCATGGGGATGCTGTAAAAATGTAACAAGAGAAGAAGTCCATCAGCTGGTGGACGAGATTTTTGACGAGTATGACACAGACAGATAGGAGGAGACATCATGCAGGAACGATATACAAAACAGGCAGAGAATGTTCTTGCTCTGGCAAAAGAGGCAGCCAGCTCCTGCGGACATAGTTATATCGGCACGGAGCATCTGCTGGTCGGGCTTGTAGAAGAAAAGGAGGGCACAGCAGGAAGAGTTCTGGAGGAGTTTGGAATCCAGGCTGATAAAGCGATGGCTCTGATCGATAAACTGATCGCACCGCCGGGAAATACGGCTGTTTCACAGAAACCGGGATTCAGTCCGAGAACCAGAAGAGTTCTTGAGGGTGCATATGCAGAAGCAGAATCCATGCGTTTTGAGGAAGTCGGGACAGAACATATTCTGCTGGCAATGTTGAAAGAAACAGACTGTGTGGGTACCAGACTGCTGTACACAATGGGTGCCAATATCCAGAAGCTTTATGCGGCAGTGCTGACAGCTATGGGAATGGACAGCGATGCCATTGCGGAAGAATTCCAGGCTGTAAAAGCTTCAAAGGGAAGAAACAGCAGTGTAACACCAACTCTGGATCAGTATAGCCGAGATCTGACGGCCATGGCAGAAGAAGGTAAGCTGGATCCTGTAGTGGGAAGGGATAAAGAGATTGCCAGACTGATCCAGATCCTGAGCAGAAGAACAAAGAACAATCCCTGCCTGACTGGAGAGCCGGGAGTAGGAAAAACGGCTATTGTAGAGGGACTTGCACAGCGGATCGTCACAGGAATGGTACCGGATACTGTGAAGGATAAGCGGGTTGTAGTTCTGGATCTTTCCGGAATGGTCGCAGGAAGTAAATATCGCGGTGAGTTTGAAGAACGTATCCGAAATGTGATCGATGAGGTAAGCGAACAGCAGGGAATATTGCTCTTTATTGATGAGATCCATACGATCATCGGAGCAGGTGGAGCGGAAGGTGCACTGGATGCTTCCAATATCCTGAAACCGTCTCTTTCCCGTGGAGAGATCCAGCTGATCGGAGCAACGACACTGGAAGAATATCGGAAATACATTGAAAAGGATGCAGCGCTTGAACGGCGTTTTCAGCCTATCATTGTGGAAGAGCCTACAGAAGAGGAGGCTGTTGAAATCCTGAAGGGGCTGCGCCCATATTATGAAAAACATCATGGTGTAGAGATTCTGGATGAGGCCCTTGAGGCGGCTGTAAAAATGTCCGTTCGTTATATCAATGACCGGTTTCTTCCGGATAAAGCCATTGACATTATTGATGAGGCAGCGTCGAAAGTACAACTGGCGGGATATCGTCCGTCTCCGAAAGCAGAAGCACTGGAAAGAGAGATCCACGATATTCTGAAACAAAAAGAACAGGCAGTCATAAATGCAGATCTTGAAGGTGCAAAAGCAGCACAGGCAAAGCAGAATGAGGCGGAAGCAGAATTGGAAAAGATCCGAAGAAAGGCGGAGCGGAAAAATCGGAAAAATCCACTTACAGTTGATGAAGAGGCAGTTGCCGGTATTGTGTCTGACTGGACAAAAATACCTGTACAGCGTCTGACAGAGGGGGAATCCCGTAGGCTTGCAAATTTGGAAAAGGTTCTGAAAAAACGTGTGATCGGACAGGATGAGGCAGTTTCTGCAGTTGCCCGTGCGGTAAAAAGGGGAAGAGTAGGATTAAAGGATCCCGCAAGGCCTATAGGTTCTTTCTTATTCCTGGGACCTACCGGAGTGGGAAAAACGGAGCTTTCCAAAGCGCTGGCGGAAGCTGTATTTGGAAGTGAGCAGGCAATGATCCGTGTAGATATGTCCGAATATATGGAAAAACATAGTGTTTCTAAAATGATCGGATCGCCGCCCGGATATGTAGGCTATGAAGACGGTGGTTTATTAACCGATGCCATTCGCAAAACTCCCAACTGCGTACTGCTGCTTGATGAAATTGAGAAAGCCCATCCCGATGTGTTCAATATTCTGCTACAAGTAATGGACTATGCTGTTCTTACGGATAATAAAGGACGAAAAGCCGACTGCCGCCACGTTGTACTTATCATGACTTCAAATGCCGGTGCACAATTTGCCCGTCAGGCATCTATCGGATTCAGCAGTCAGATTACAGCCGGGGAAGCCATGTTGAAGCAGGTCAAGAAGACCTTCAAGCCGGAGTTTATCAACCGTCTGTCCGCTACTGTCGTTTTCCACGATATGAGTCGGGAAATGGCCTCACTGATCCTCGACAAGAAGCTTGGGGAACTGAGCAGCAAGCTTGCCGCACGCCAGATAGAGATGGAACTGAGCCCGGAAGCTCGCAACTGGTTATTGCAACGTGGATTCCTGCCCGAATATGGCGCCCGCGAAATGAACCGTGTGATAGCTTCTCATTTGAAACCACTCCTGATGCGCGAAATCTTATTCGGTTCCTTAAAATCCGGTGGTAAAACTTGCATACAGGTAGATAAAGATCAATTAGTCTTACAACTTTCAACAAAGTGATACTATGGTCTTTGCACTAACTGACGAAATTACATTTCCCGATCCGCACTACGGCGATCCGGACGGATTGCTGGCAGTAGGCGGTGACCTGTCGACCGACCGCCTCATCCTGGCTTACTCCAACGGGATATTCCCCTGGTACACTTTTCAGGAGGGAATGATACAATGGTGGTGCCCGCTGGAACGCTTCGTCATTTTCCCCGACGAAATCCATATCTCCCACTCCATGCGAACGCTCATAAACAAAGGGAAGTACGATGTCACTATCAATCAGGCTTTCGATGAAGTCATCCGTAAGTGCGGAGAACTGAGGATGGATATGGAAGGTGCCTGGCTCGGTCCGGAGATGATAGAGGCTTACACACTGCTACATGAACAGGGCTTTGCCGCCAGCGTGGAAATATGGGAAGGGGAACAATTAGTAGGCGGACTCTATGGAGTCACCTTGGGGCGCTGCTTTTTCGGTGAAAGTATGTTTTCACTGGTTCCCAGTGCATCCAAGTTAGCCCTCATCCACTTGGCACAATTCTTCGGAGAGCATGGCGGAGTACTGATAGACTGCCAGTTCGAAACTCCCCATCTGAAATCAATGGGAGGAAGATATATCAGCTACGAAGAATATATGGAGCTTTTGCAATCATAACTACCTTCGCTGGTCACACCAGCGTAAATTGCAAATGTTCATCCGTACTGCGCCCCTCATCGTATGCGAAGCCCTCCCACGTAAACGCTTTCAAGTCTTCGGGATTTTCAATGCGATTTTTAATAATATAGCGTAGCATTTCTCCGCGGCACATCTTGGCATATATCACAATTGTCTTTAGCTGCCCGCCTTTCCATACCTGGAATTCGGGAGTAATGACACGGACTTCTTCTTCTACTCGCTTCCAGTTGAACAGATCTCTCATCTCACCACTGGCAAGATTAACGAGTATACCACCCTGACGTTTGATATTCGCTATAAAATAATCCGTCAGCAAAGGTTTCCAGTAATCAAACATAGTCATCCCTCCCCTTTCGGGCAGGCGTATATCTCCTTCCATACGATAAGGCTTTATCTCGTCCAACGGACGAAGCAGTCCGTACAGAAAGGAAGTGATGCGCATGTGTTCTTGAGCGTAGCGAAAATCATCTTCGGAAAAATCTCTCGGTACTATACGTTTGAACACCGCACCGGTATAGGCACAGATAGCGGGCATTGCAGAATTTGCCTCCGAAAAGAAATCCTGATAGCGCAGATAATTCTCAGCGGCAATCTTGGAATTTATACGTAACAGACGTTCCAGGTCAGCAGCTGAAAATTGCCCCATATCCAAGGCATTCTGTACTGCTTCCGCCTGAAAGTACGGAACAGTTATTTCAGGGACTCCTACAGATGTGCGTGCCGTCATCGTTTTGGCACAAGAGATGAATGTCAACATATCACGTTCAAAGTTTTTTGGGAAACAAAGATAATACAAATCGAATGTAGAACTTTCATGCTCGCATGAAAAAGTTTTGCGCAAAGTTTTTCCGCATAACCTTCCTCTGTTTCCATACTTTTTCGTACTTTTACGCCTTGTTGGAAAAATACAGGCTTTTCCCGAGAGAAACGAAACCTCTTCCAACCACGAGACTGAAAAAAGGAAAAAACAATATATAAAATGACTCACAAATGGAATTATCAACCCATTACACCCGAACAGGCAGAGACAAGCCAAAAGTTGGCCCAAGAATTAGGGATTAGCCCGATTCTTGGCGGATTATTGGTGCAGCGGGGAATAACGAAGGCACAGGATGCCAAGAAGTTTTTCCGCCCGCAGTTGCCCGACTTGCACGACCCATTCCTGATGAAAGACATGGATGTGGCCGTGGAGCGCCTTAATAAGGCAATGGGAAAGAAAGAGCGTATTCTGATTTATGGTGATTATGATGTAGACGGCACTACCGCAGTGGCACTGGTCTACAAGTTTATTCAACAGTTCTATTCGAACATTGACTATTACATCCCCGACCGCTACAACGAAGGTTACGGGGTATCTACCAAAGGGGTAGACTATGCCGCAGAAACCGGTGTAGGATTGATTATCGTACTGGATTGCGGCATCAAAGCTGTAGAGGAGATAACCTATGCCAAAGAAAAAGGCATTGACTTTATCATCTGCGACCACCATGTGCCCGACGATGTACTTCCACCTGCCGCCGCTATCCTGAACGCCAAGCGTTTAGATAATACGTATCCTTACGAGCACCTTTCCGGTTGCGGCGTAGGCTTCAAATTCATGCAGGCATTTGCCATCAGTAATGGCATCGAGTTCCATCACCTCATTCCACTGCTCGACCTGGTTGCCGTAAGTATCGCTTCGGACATTGTTCCCATCATGGGAGAAAACCGGATACTTGCTTTCCACGGATTGAAACAGTTGAACAGTAATCCCAGCGTAGGTTTGAAAGCGATTATCGACGTATGCGGATTGACAGAAAAGGATATTACCGTCAGCGACATCGTGTTCAAGATAGGCCCGCGCATCAATGCCTCCGGACGTATTCAGAACGGAAAAGAAGCCGTCGACCTGCTGACTGAAAAGGATTTTTCCATGGCTTTGGAAAAAGCCAATCAAATCAATCAATACAACGAAACCCGGAAAGATCTCGATAAGACCATGACCGAGGAAGCCAACCAGATTGTAGCTGATCTGGAAGGACTTGCCGAACGCCGTTCTATCGTGTTGTATAACGAAGATTGGCACAAAGGTGTTATCGGTATTGTTGCCTCCCGCCTGACGGAAATTTATTATCGCCCCGCAGTAGTGCTAACCCGTACGGACGATATGGCAACAGGTTCCGCCCGTTCCGTATCCGGCTTTGACGTGTATAAGGCGATTGAATATTGCCGTGATCTGCTGGAAAATTTCGGTGGTCATACCTATGCAGCCGGTCTTTCGATGAAAGTGGAGAATGTTCCCGCCTTTACCAAACGCTTCGAGGAATTCGTTTCACAGAACATCCTACCGGAACAGACAAGTGCGGTCATAAATATCGATGCAGAGATAGATTTCAGGGATATTTCTCCGAAATTCTTTAATGACCTGAAGAAATTCAATCCTTATGGTCCGGATAATCCGAAACCGATATTCTGTACGCATAATGTCTATGATTACGGTACCAGTAAAGTAGTGGGGCGTGATCAGGAGCATATCAAGCTGGAACTGGTAGACAACAAATCGAATAATGTAATGAACGGCATCGCCTTCGGACAAAGTTCGCATGTACGTTTCATCAAAACCAAGCGTTCGTTTGATATCTGCTACACCATTGAAGAGAATACCCATAAACGGGGTGAGGTACAGTTGCAGATAGAGGATATTCAACCTAATTAATAAATTGGAAGTTGAGAGTTAAGTTATGTAACATAACTCTCAACTTCCAATTCTTCGTATTATGACTGCGCAGTTCAACTCCCAACCTTCAACTCCCTACTCTCAACTTCTCAAAGAGTACTGGGGATATGATAACTTCCGGGGCATACAGGAAGACATCATCAATAGCATTGGCGAAGGCAAAGACACCCTGGGGCTGATGCCTACGGGCGGCGGAAAGTCCATCACATTCCAGGTGCCTGCACTTGCCAAAGAGGGGCTTTGCATAGTTATTACTCCCCTGATTTCTCTGATGAAAGACCAAGTACAGAACTTGAAAAAAAGAGGAATCAAAGCACTTGCCATCTACTCCGGAATGTCCCGGCAAGAGATTATCGTCACGCTGGAAAACTGTATTTTCGGCAATTATAAATTCCTGTATATATCGCCCGAACGGTTGGATACGGAAATCTTCCGCACCAAGCTACGGAAAATGAACGTCAGCATGATAACCGTTGACGAAAGCCATTGCATTTCACAATGGGGATATGATTTCCGTCCTGCCTATCTGAAGATAGCCGAAATACGTGATCTCCTACCCGGTGTTCCTGTGCTGGCACTGACTGCAACCGCTACTCCGGAAGTCGTGAAGGACATCCAGGCGCGGCTGTGCTTCCGGCAGGAAAATGTTTTCCGCATGAGTTTTGAACGGAAGAACCTTGCCTACATAGTCCGCAAAACAGAAAATAAGACCGGAGAACTTCTTCACATCCTACGCCGTATGCCGGGTAGTGCCATTATTTACGTACGCAATCGTCGGCGAACCAAAGAAATCACCGAACTTTTAATTAACGAAGAGATTACCGCCGACTTCTACCATGCCGGTCTGGATGATGCCACCAAGGATATACGTCAGCATCGCTGGCAGACAGGAGAAAGCCGTGTAATGGTTGCCACCAATGCTTTTGGCATGGGTATCGACAAACCCGATGTACGTATCGTAATCCACCTCGATTTGCCGGACTCTCCCGAAGCTTATTTCCAAGAAGCAGGACGTGCAGGACGTGACGGCAACAAAGCGTATGCCGTAATACTCTATGCCAAATCGGACAAAGTCACCCTTCATAAACGTATCCCGGACACCTTTCCAGAGAAAGATTACATCAAACAGGTATACGAACATCTGCAATATTATTACCAGATGGCAATGGGAGACGGTTTGGGATGTGTCAGAGAGTTCAATCTGGAAGACTTTTGCCGGAAGTTCAAATACTTCCCTGTACCTGCCGACAGTGCATTGAAGATTCTGACGCAAGCAGGATATCTGGAATATACCGACGAACAGGACAATGCCTCCCGTCTTTACTTCACCGTCCGCCGTGATGAACTGTATAAATTACGCGAACTGGGAGAGGACATGGACAAACTTATTCAAATCGTTCTGCGGTCTTACACCGGAGTATTCACGGATTACACCTTTATCAACGAGAATTCACTTGCGGTACGTAGCGGATTAACGCGGCAACGGGTGTACGACTTGCTGATACGTCTATCCAAAATGCGTGTCATCGACTATATTCCACATAAAAAGACACCTTATATCATATACACACGCGAACGCGTAGACAGGCAACATCTGCAAATCTCCCGCAGCATATACGAGGAGCGTAAGGAACGTTATGAAGCCCGCATTCAGGCAATGGTAGATTATGTAACGACCGAAACTGTTTGCCGCAGCCGTATGCTTCTACGCTATTTCGGAGAGAAGAATGAACATAACTGTGGAATATGCGATGTCTGCCTCAGCCACCGTGCCGAGACTCCCGAGCTTTCCTCCCAACAAATAAAAGAAGAAATTAAAGAATTGCTTCGCAAGCAACCTCTGACACCTGCCGATATTGCCTCACAGATAGAAGCAGATAAAGAAATCATTTCTCAATGCATCCGGGAGTTGCTGGAAGATGAAGATTTGAAGGCGGAAAATGGCATCATAAGCCTGAAAGCATAAAAAAGGCGTACAGTAAATGCACGCCCTTCTTCTTATTATATCAAAAAATTATTCCGCTACCGCCGGTTTCTCAATACCTTCACTGGTTGCACGTTCTTCCATACGCTGGATACGGACATCCAAATCAGGATGAGTAGAGAACAATTGATTCAGCTTACTACTTTTCTGCGCACCGGCTTCTTCCTGCAATTTCTTCAGTTTTTGGAAAGATAAAGCCATTGCCCAGGGATTCTTACCATGACTTTTCAGGAATTCATATCCATAGTCATCAGCACTTCTCTCCTGCTTCTGTGAATATGTAGAGTTTACCAGAGCCTCACCCAGATCACCCAACTGAGAATCAGACAACTTAGCAGCCGTACCACCTTGTGAAGAAATACCATCCTTCAAAGCTGAAGTCAGCAATGCCGTACGGAACCCATTCTTAGAGTCCTTGTGTGCCACGTGACCTACTTCATGTCCGATTACACCCAGCAATTCATCATCCGTCATGATATCCATCAAAGACGAGAAAATGCGCACACTACCGTCAGCACAAGCAAATGCATTGACATCTATCACATAATAAACTTTGAAGTTCAAAGGAATTCCCTCTACATCCGTCAAGCCTTCAGTCAGCTTTTTCAGACGAATTGTATACTCATTATCGTCGGCACATACCTGATTATGTGTATCCATCCAGTCGATATACTCTTTTACATATTCTGCCATCTGAGCGTCAGTCAGAGTAACAGCTTTAACAGCTTTAGCCGCACCTTTCAGTGCTTTTACATTAAACTGAGCCATTGCAGGCATTGTCACGGCCATACATAACATAAAGAAGGCCCACTTCATGAAAATCTTTTTCATTCTTGTGTTTTTAATTTAGAAACGATGATTAATTAATATAATTGGTAAATGTATCGCAAAAGAACAAATTTTAAATGATACCATCAATAATAACACGGATGTTTTTTCTTTTTAGACCGAGTTCTTGGTATGGAAACAAGATTTTTATGTAAGTTTGCAAAAAGAATAAAAACAAAACACCTAAGAAATACAGATTATGGGATTCTTTAAATCTTTCTTCTCCGGCAAACAAGAGAAACCGGAAACTGAAAAACAGAAAAACGATCAAAAGAACTTCGAGATATTCAAGTATGACGGCATGCGTGCACAACGCATGGGGCGTCCCGATTATGCAATCAAATGCTTCACGGAAGCCCTCGCCCTTCAGGAAGACTTTGAAACCATGAGCTATCTGAGCCAGGTTTACATTCAAACCAATGCCCTCAGCGAAGCACATGAACTGCTGGAACGCATGGCAAAACAGGAACCGGACCACACCTCCACTTTCCTCACCCTTGCCAACGTATGCTACCTGCAAGAAGACTATCAGGCAATGGCAGACGCCGCACAAAAAGCTATTGAAACAGAAGAAGGAAATGCCATGGCATACTATCTTCTGGGCAGAGCCAAGCAAGGTATGGACGACGGTATCATGAGCATCGCCCATCTCACCAAAGCCATTGTACTGAAAGACGACTTCACCGAAGCCCGCCTGCTGCGTGCCGAAGCCTTAATCAAGATGCAGCAATACAAGGAAGCTACCGAAGATATCGACGCTATACTCTCCCAAGATCCCGATGAAGAAGCTGCATTACTGCTCCGCGGTAAAGTGAAAGAAGCAGCGGGACAGCAGGAAGAAGCCGAAACCGATTATCGCTATGTAACAGAATTGAATCCATTCAACGAACAGGCTTTTCTTTGCCTGGGACAACTTTATATCGTCCAGAAGAAGTATCCCGAAGCTATCGCACTCTTTGACGAAGCCATCGAACTGAACCCTAATTTCGCACAAGCCTATCATGAACGCGGTCGCGCCAAGTTGCTGACTGGTGACACGGCAGGCTCTGCAGAAGATATGAAGAAAGGATTGGAGTTGAACCCCAAAGAAATCCAAGGAATCAGCGGACAATACGACAATCAGCCAAGACAAACGGACGTTTTAGGATTGTAGTGCCATGAAAAGCGGCCTCTTTATACTCATTGTATGCCTTCTTTTTCCTGCCTATGTCTGTGCGGACACTTCTAACTGTTCAATCTCACAATTGCAGAAAATTGAGACAACAGCAATAATGTTTGATACAAAACTACAAACACTCCTGGGATAAATGGCGTAATTTTGGGCATTTAATTTTAAATTATTTGTCATGAAACACACACTATTATCCAGTTTGGTAGCAAGTTCAGTATTAGCTATTCCGCAAACTTTATTTTCCGCAACAGTTGAAGAGAACAGCCCAAACACACAAACCAAGCCGAATGTTCTTTTTATATTTGTTGATGACCTGACCTATGACGGATTGAATATTCTCGGCAACAGTGAGATTATATCTCCCAATCTCGATAAGCTGATATCAAACGGAGTACGATTCTCCAATACATATATTATGGGTGGTTGGAATGGTGCTATCAGCATCGCCAGCCGCTCACAGCTGATAACCGGTCGTTATATTTGGAATACCCACAAAGCCGAAAGTCAAAAATACGAAGCAGAACTTGCCAATGGAGAGATGTGGCCGCAAGTAATGACACAAGCAGGCTATAAAACGTTTCAAACAGGAAAGTGGCACATGAAATCCGTCACCGCACAGCAGCTATTTGACAAAAGTGTGAAAGTCAGAGGTGGCATGCCCAAAGATACCAAAGACGCCTATAATCGTCCTCAAAGCAAAGAAGATAATACCT
>OIDP01000768.1_pt1 | contig 12568 bp, 8 predicted proteins | sample 1581591 | NCBI WGS metagenome assembly OIDP01 (sample SAMEA3882552, study PRJEB24775) | human gut metagenome | biome: human-associated habitat; feature: intestine environment; material: feces | place: Netherlands | collected 2009/2010 | reverse complement strand
TGAAATGTTCTATGTCGATGGATTGAATCACTCGATTGCTAAACTTATTAGCATAAGCTGTTACTGTCCTCTGTTATAGTTCTTTGATGATGTGACAAGCCACACCCTGAATGCAGCACTCATCTACAATGATGTCTTTCATCTTCTTATTTTCCGGGTGGAGAATGATTTTCTGATTCTCATCATCTCGGAAGTAGCGTTTCAATGTATTCTGATTATCCACAAGGGCAACTACTATATCGCCCTCTTTGGCTTCTACCTGCTTTTTGACAACCACAAGGTCGCCGTCATCAATCCCTGCTTCAACCATAGACTGACCGCTTGCTCTTAATATAAAGAAATCTCCTTTGCCGAAAATAGCAGTAGGAAGTGATACATATTCTTCAATATTTTCTTCCTCATACTGAGGACTTCCACAAGGAATAGAACCTACAATCGGTGTCTGTGTCTGTCCGCCACTGTACTTACGGGTCACATTGGTGCGAATCTCCTGCCCGTCGTACTCAATCATATTCTTCTCAGCCATCTCTACCAAGTATTTGTATGCTGTACCTCTGGCAATGCCAACCGCTTCAGCAATCTTGGTAGTTGATGGGGATTGTCTGTTTTGCAGGTAATAATCCTCGATATACTTTTTTATCTCACTCATAAGTTCAGGACTCTTGCTTCTTCTATTTTCATATGCAACACCTGCATAACTATCCTGCAATGCTACCCTAAACTCTTTCTCATGTATAACCTTGAGGAGCAGCAGCAACAAAACGAGCGTGATCTAAAGGAGCTGCAGCGCCACCAGAAGGAAATTGACACCTATCTAGGGAAAAAGCATGAAGATATTTAATCCTCATGCTTTGCAGTAAAGTTATAGAAAAGGCATCCGAACGGCATTTGTTACACAAAATGCCGTTCTGTCTACTAATATATTCAGATCATTATAATTTCAGATCAAAACCTCTCTTGAATATTTCTCCATATTGTCCCATCGTTACAGTCAATGATTTATCAATTTGCTCTCTTGTAATCCCATCCAACGCACCTGCTTTTATCGCTTTTCCAGGTTTCCATGTTGGATCGGCAGCCTTTGCCGCATCATAAAAAGCTTGATTATACTGTCGTTCATATTGTTCTAAAGTCCACGTCCCCTTTAATCTGTCCCGCTTCTTTGCAGACTTTTGATAATGGTAAAACACATCTGAACGTTTTGTAGTATCTCCGTTTGCAATTCCATTTTCTTCAAGGAACTCCCGTTTTGCATTATCAAACATTTCCTGTCTGTTTTTTTCAGGAATATCAATAATCACGTGTCTCTGCGAAATAGGAATATCCGTTGCGTCCATACCGGCAAGACCAGTTGCCGGAGAAATATAGTCCCCATCTTTGTCATAGTTCTTCATCAAATTCTTTATGGCTGCCGGATTGGTATACATCATTCCGTTTGCATTTTGCATCATTTTACTTATAACGGTTTTATATTGTTTGCTGTTTGTGTTAATCCCTGCTGCTTTTAACTGTGATTGTACTGCACTGCTATTGAGCTGGGATAATTGGAAACTCCCTATTGGATTAAATGCCGACTTTCCGGATGAATTTTGAAACAAAAAAGCATAATCTGTAATTTTTGACATAATGTAACCTCCTTGTGCACATTATATTGTAAATCCATTTACTGACTCACATTGTATATCGGCATAATCGCTTTAATTGTTCACCTTTTGCTTTTAGTATACTATTCCACTCGCAATACAACAATTTTAATCATGGATTACCCATGTACCTTTCTTAGAAGAACCGATATGCTCCACAACACCATCTTTCTTTAATTTATTGATATGATAACGAACTCCTCCAACAGAAAGCCCAAGCTGCTGTGCAATCATCTTTACTGTAATGGAAGGCTGTTCACCCATGAGCCTAATTATTCTCCCTACATTTTCTGTGTTAGTTTCTGTGTTAGTTTCTATGTTAGTTTCTGTGTTAGTTTCTATGTTAGTTTCTGTGTTAGTTTCTGTGTTAGTTTCTATGTTAGTTTCTGTGTTAGTTTCTGTATTAGCATCCCTTTTTCGATACATATTTACTCTGAAATCGCCATCAAAATCAATCAACTCCGGCTTCGGTAATCCATATTCCTCACAGGCTGCAAATAACCTTGGTATTCCAGTTCCCCATTTTTCAATAATTTTCATGTACGCAAAAGCTCTTGCGATTGCGGGATTTCTCGGTCTTGAGTAACCTTCTATCATTTTTTCGATCGTAACATTATTCAGTAGCATACCCGGCGAAGTAATCTCTAGTCTGTCATCATACAATGCCACTTGTATATTTCCCGGCTCAAGATAACTACGATGAGCCACTGCGTTTGCAATCAACTCTCTTATATTTTCAAGTTCCTCAAGACTATATCTTCTCAAATCATCTTTGCATTTTATCCCCATTCTAAATGCATCCATACATAGGAAGTCATCAAATCTGACTCCATGTTCCTTATCATTCAGATCTTCTACACTACGAAGCTTTATGCCTTGCTCTTCACAAATCTGATATAATTCCTGCAGCGTCGCCTGCCCCATATTACGAAACTTTATAAAATGCTCCTTTGGATATTCTCTCAATTCTTCCAATGACTCAAATCCATTTCTTCTTAGGACATTCCGCAACCTGCTCGACATTTCAATATCATCATAATCTGTTTTTTCAGCGTACATAACAACTCCCTTTAGCCATTTTATTTATCATATAATTTATCAACCTCAGCTTCATACACCGATTCAGTATGAGTATCAAATAGTACCCTCTCCACCAGATCAAAACAATCTGGATTATCCTGCAAAAACCGGTTTACTGTATGTACCGCAATCTTTGCCGCCAACTCAACTGGAAAACTATATACTCCCGTTGATATGGAAGGAAATGCAATAGACCTGATTCCATTATCCATTGCCAGCTTCATAGAATTAAAATAACAGTTAGCAAGAAGTTCCTCTTCTCTATTTCTTCCTCCATTCCATATTGGTCCAACTGTATGTATTACATAATCACAAGGCAGATTATATGCTTTTGTAATCTTTGCGTCACCAGTTTCACATCCATGAAGTGTCCTGCACTCCGCAATAGCTCCGGTCCTGCTGCTCTATTAATCGCACCATCTACACCGCCTCCGCCAAGAAGAGAGTTATTTGCTGCATTAACAATTGCCTGCACATCTGTTACTTTTGTTATATCTCCTTTTACTGTCTTAATCAAATACATTGTTTAATATGTGAGTTCTCGAATGGTTTATAACAAAAAATACAGCATACATGAAATTTCTCTCACATATGCTGCATCTTAATTAACTGTTACTGATTATCTTTATCTTCTTTATCTTCTTTTTTCTTTATGATAAAGAATATTCCAAGTCCTGCCACAATCACGATGGCTCCGATGATGATAATCCAGAGTGGATTCCATGAATCCTCTTTTGACTCGGTAGTCACATTGTTGCTGCCAGTTCCTGTACTGTCGTCTGCCCCGTTTCCATCCATCGGTGCTTCATCAATCACGATGGTGTAATCAGAAGCATGAGTGAAAGTCAGGTCAGCAGTTCCATCCTCTGCAATCTCATCTGCACAGATAAACTCAAGCTCTCCTGTAGTTTCATTGTAGTAGAACAGGTTTGCATAAAGTCCTACGTTCTTTGCTTCCATGTTGATGGAAAGGACTGCTGTAAATCCGAACTCGCCGTCATAGGCAAGGCTGATCTGGATAGAATATCTCTCTCCAGTCACATTATTGATAACATCCACAGGAATGTTATTACCGGCTTCTTCTCCAACCTTTACGCTGAAGTCGATGTCGCTTACCTTGTCAGTAGTAATGCTATTTCCGTTTACACTCCATGTAATGCCATTACCCATGTCAAACACAATGGTTACATCTTTGCCTGCGATAGTGTCAAGAACATCTCCCGGTACTACGGTAGCACCGTTCATATCAACCTTTACCGCATCGCCATCTTTTGCATCTGATGTTTCGTTCTTGATAACATCCCAGCCTTCTTTACCTGTTTCGTCTTTGATGAACGGCTTTCCGGTATCCGGTATTTCCGCTGGCTTCTTATCGCCGCCTTCTCCCGGTTTGTTATCTCCCGGCTTATTATCTCCTGGTCTATTATCATCCTTTAACTTAGCGATTGGTTTCGTATAGCTGTGTCCACACAATGAACAGGTATATGTCATCTCGCCTTCTTTTTCCTTAGTAGCTTCTACCGTTACACTGCTTGTATACTTATGGTTAAGCTTAGGAATTGTTTCTGTATAGCTGTCACCACACTTACATGTATATGTCTTAATTCCTGTCTGGGTACAGGTTGCTTCCCTTGTTATCGTACAAGTATAGTTATGCTCATGTTCTTCTTCAGGAAGCTTTGGAATCGTTTCTGTGTAAGTGTCATTGCAGTTTACACAGGTATAGGTTCTCTCGCCCTCCGCTGTAGTGGTAGGCTGCCTTGTAATCTCTGAATGATAATCGTGTCCGGTTGCGGCTATTGTCTTTCCTTTTTCAAGGACTGCATTACAACCACTGCAACACTTATCTCCGGTGTAACCGGAAGAAGTACAATCAGCATCCTTCTTACCCACCAGCTTTATGGCTTCGTGGTTATTCGGATTTAAAGTGCCATACTCTGCACCGCAGACTGAACATTTCGCCTTATGGGTACATGTTGCCGTTCCGCCGGAGTGTTCTTTTTTCTCTATGGCATGACCTGTACTGATACATTCTCCACAATCCTTACAATAGGTATCTCCTGAATATCCTTCCTCTTTACAGGTGGATTCCTTTTCACCTCTAACCTCAGTATTCTTATGTTCACAATCACTTCTGGTAATTGTGATTACCACTGATTCATTTTCATAATTGCCCTTGTCCGCACCATTGTAAACAGCAGTTGCGGTCACAGGCACACCTACTTCCAATGCAGCAGCCTTATCACTCTCCTGCCATGTCCAGTCTTTCGCTAAAGTAACTGTACCGACAGTTTTGTTACTGTATGGAACACTCATAGCCGATCCCGGCATATGCGGTGCGTCTTTTACCTTATTTACTGTGATGGTTACATCCGTTTCAACCGTGTTGTAATTTGCACGATCTGTCGGTGTGAATACCAATACATAAGTTGTCAGATTGCTGTCTGCACAATTCGGTGCAAGGCTTGCATCCTTCCAAGAAAATGTTCCGTCTACAAGAGTTGTGTCATTCTCACTGTACTGTACTTTTCCACCTGCTATTGTTGCATCTGATAAGGTCTGTCCGTAAGTAATAGCACTTACAGTAGGTTTTTCAGCCACATAAGCTGTTGCTGCTACAACCCTGACGGTAATATTCTTCGTTACCGGCACATAATTCGTGGTATCTGTCGGATTAAATACTGCTACATAGCTGTTCACATTTGTTGTAGGAACTGTGCCGTTTGTCTTCCAGCTCCAGCTACCTTCAACAGTCTTTTCCACGCCACCAACAGTCCAGCTTACGCTTCCACTAACAAGATCACTATCTGTTAATGCTGCAGTTGGATGATATACTCTGTCTGCCACTGTCGGAACAGTTGTCACATTCGGTGTCGCCTGACTTACGGTTACTGTGATCGTTCCGGTACATCCCTGATAAAGTGCTTCATTCTCCGGCACAAACTTCCATATAACCTGATGACTTCCGGCATTCAGTACCTCATCCGGTGTTTCCCAGCTAAGTGTACCTGCTACCTCTGTTCCATTGGCTACAAATTTTGCTTCTGTGGTATTAAGCTTTAATGCACTTATCTTCTGTCCGTACACAAGGGATGTGCTGTCAGAAGAAACCTTTGCACCTGCCTTTTCCGTCACTACGAATTTATCAGTAATCTTTACAGTTAATGTATAAGTTACATCTTTATAATTCGCCATCGTTGCAGTGACTGCAATAGTTGCTGTAATTCCTTCTGTATAGGTATCAAATGACTTCACATCATAGGTCAGATTACCATTTTTTAATACCGATACATTTTCAAGTATCGTACCGGCATCTGTCGTTGACACAGAGTATGTTGTATTACCCTTATCTGCCGGAAGCATTCCTGCAACATCCACCGCCACATTACTTGCTCCCTGCTTATATGTATAAGCTGCCGTACCTGTTGACGGATTTAATACATAGTCTTTCTTTGCCACATTGACTTTAATCGTCTGCTCTGCCGCACCGGTATAACACTCTGTTTCCGAAAGAGATACTGTTACGGTGGCACTTCCTGCTCCCACAATCGTTACTTCTCCGGTATCGGAAACTTTAATGACCTTTTCATCGGAAACTTTATAGGAAATCGTTCCGTCTCCGGTTCTGCTACATCCAAGCTTAAATGCCTCATCCCCAAAGGTCGGGGTAAATTCAGTCTGTTTCAGTGTCAGCACTCCGTCTGCTTTTGCAACAGTATCCGAAGTATCATTAACTGTTCCTATGTATCCTTCCGCAGATACCTTAACTGTAATCTGTTTTCCAATTGCTTCGGCGGATACAATCTTATAAGTATTGCTGCTTCCCTGCTGAAGCACTGTATCGTCCGCGCAGAAAGTATAGGTTAATACAGCTCCCTGCTGTGCTCCGGTTACAGTTGCAGTTAAGGTTTCCCCATACTTTGCAGTTCCGGAAAGGCTTACGCTGCCTTCTAAGGTTGCGGTATAGGCAGATGTATTGGAAATAACATCACTTGCCTTATATCCATCTGTTTCCTTTGCCCGTACCTGTAAATCTCCTGTGTTGACTATCACGTTTCCAACTGTAACAGTACCAACACCGGTGCCGGAATCTACCGTAATATCCGTCCAACTTGCTCCACCATCGGTACTGTATTCGTAAGTAACTCCGCTTGTTCCGTTAAAGGTAAAGGTATTGTTTTCATCATCCACATTTCCATTCGTCGGTGGATTTGGATGTTCTGCCTTTGCTACCTCGGCGGTGGAATCCGTCAGTTCTCCGGAACAGTTTTCAGCGGTAACCTTAACTGTAATCACTTTTCCTACATCATCTGCTGTTAAAGTATATGTATCTCCGGTAGCAATCGCTGTAGTATCTTCTCCACGATACCATGAAACTGTAACTTCGCCGGCATCTGTCGCAAGTCCCTCATAGGATGCTGTCAATGTTTTTCCATATACTGCCTCTCCGGAAATGGATACAGTTCCCGTGATGGCTTCCTTTAATGTCTTAAATGTGCTATTTAAAAGATAACTTTCATTTCCTGCCTTATCCACTGCAAGAACTGCACAGTAATACTCGGTATTTGGTTTCAGGTCTGATAATGTAAAGGTTCCGGTTGCATTGTGATAATCAGATGCTTTCAAATTCTCTGTCGTAGCACTTGTTACCTCATTTATATCCGTACTATATAAGAAATAAACCTTCTCAAGACCGCTTCCATCTTCAAAAATATCAAATGTCACACTACCGGAGCGATCCTTCATGACCGGGGTTATATCAAAAATATACGGTTTCTCATCATCATGCAAAATGCCATCACTGGACAGATAGGTTACATTTCCGACATTGTCTGTGATTCTCGCATACACATAGTTGGTCCTGTTCGTCTTGATTTTAGGCTTATTGCTATTATCATAATCTTTCCAGCCACTCAGATTCTGCATATCTGAAATTTGTGTATATGCCTTGTCAGATACCAGATATTCTGTAGAGGCTATACCGGAGCCGGCATCCTCTGATGTAATCGTAATTTTTTCTTTGGTGTTGGTATAGAAGCCAAAGGAAATTTTCTCTAAAAATTTATCCCATGTACTTTCTTTTACCTGAATGGTTCCGGTTGGAGCAGCTTTATCAATCTTAATCTCTTTGTTTATGCTATCTGTAATGTATCCGTTACTGTCTTTAAAATAAAGAGTATAAGAATGTGTTCCCTCTTCGGTAACCGAAATGCTGTCATTCCAACTGCTTCCATCCGTTGATACCTGCCAGTCTGCTACGCCGATTGTGACATCTGAAGTATACCAGTCATTCGCACCTTTCGTTCCTGTTATATAATTATCCGGAGCAGTAATGTAAGCAATGGTAAAGTTCTTTGTAATTTCTCCTGTATAATTACCCTTTCCGGTAATCTTCACATAAGGAGCGTTTTCAGCATTGCTGCCTGCCACATCTGTATTGTTTCCATAAGTAATGTTATAATCTTCACCAAGAGTTAATGATGTCTCGCCTTTTTTTATGGTAATATCCGGCTTAATCTCATTACCTGTATAGTAGTAAGGGGTATCCACACCGCTAATACTGATACCAGAATAGTTGATGTTCTTTATATTACAGTACGAACAGCTTTCGCCAGTCTTGTCGTCGCCAAAGTCATGTTCCTTTAAGCCTTCCGCATTATTTGTGTATCCAACCTTACAAGGAGAACTTTCTGAAGGTTTATAGACTTTCGCATTACTAAAAACAGGAAAAGATTGTTTCTCACCATCATTATCAATGTTCTGTCCCCAGACCTGTGGTATCGTGCCATCTTCTCCCACTTTCTGTCCATCCTGCAAAAGGTATGCAACCTCGCCGGATGCAAACTGTGCAGCGGTTTTTCCTTCAGCCTGCCCTTCGACATCTGCGCCGTTAATGCCACCCAAATCCGTGCCTTCCGCTTTCAGATAATAGCAATTGTTTATCGTACAATTTTCACCATATCCGAACACGCCTCCGACATCATCATTTCCACTTACACTACCTGTGTTATAGCTGTCAGTTATCGTAACACTGCTACCAGTTCCACACACGCCTCCGACACATCCTTCTCCACTTACCACTCCTGTGTTATAGCTGCCAGTTATCGTACCATCTACACCAAATGCGCACACGCCTCCGACATAATGTTCTCCGAAAAAATAAGAATCAACGACACCGACATTCCGAATTGTTGCCATATATATATTGTCAAACAAGCCAACATGACTTTTTTGGCTATCATTGAAAAAGAGTCCGCTGATGGTCTTTCCATTTCCATCAAAAGTCCCCTGATAGCCGTCCCTGATAGCCGTTATTAGCTGCTCCAATCGGTGTCCATGAAATGAAGTTCCCGCCGTTTGCTACTTCATTGGTCAGATTGCCGTCATCATCTGTTTTATATGTAATCCTGTCAAGCAGATTATTATTTACCGTGATATCATTCATCAGCTTCGCACAGGCTGAACTATTTTTAGTAACGTCTGTAAGAGTTCCGTTTACAAGTCCGGCGAACCAGTAAAGTTCTGCCGCCGAGGTAATCTGATACGGGTTTTCTGCTGTACCATTACCATTTTCCGGTTTTGTTGGTGTGATGGTGGTTGCTTCCAAAAGCTGTGCTCCACCCAGTTCTACATTTACTTTCAGTGCTGCTGCGTCCTCTGCGAGTTCATAGCCCTCCGGCAGATTCGCAGTAAAAGTATAGTTACCGCTGTACGCACCTTCCTCCGGGTAGTTTTCACATACCCAGCCTTCCAGAGTCACGGTTTCTTCCGCTCCATCCGTTTCTTCCGATTCGTTTGTTGCTTCTGTATCCTCTGTTTCGGTAACGGACGCAGATGTTGTAATCGTGGCTGTGATGGAAGCAGGAAGGAATGATACGATGTCATCAAAGGATACGATATAATCTTTGGATGCACCGGGAAGTGCCAGCACGTTTTCCTCCAAGTCCAGCATTTCCTCTTCATCATTCCATGTCCATGAGGTGATACGCTTTGCTGTCTCGGTTATTTCTTCCGATGTAGTCTGCTCCTCTTTTTCACAGGTCAGCACTTTTTCTTCCTCTGCTGCATTTACCGTAAGAGCAGATAAGTCCACGCTGCTTCCAACAAGGGCTGCCGTAAGCAACAATACTGCGATTCTCTTTCCTCTTTCTTTCCATTTTTTCATAATATCAATCCTCCTGTCCAAACTATGGTGCAGTTACACATTCTGTCCCCATAAAGATATTCTCTTATTTTCCAGTCATATTCAGATAGATAATATGAACAAAATCTATCATGAATTTCTATTTATCATTCTATACACTAACTCAGTTTTATTGTACTAAAAAAAGGCTGTTTCTTCAAGAATTTTTATTTGAAATTCAAATATATCTTTTTATAAACAAAAGAGCTTCCCTTGATTATCCTTGAAAGAGCACGATGCTCCATCCTTCTAATCTTAGAAAGCTCCTGATTTTTTTGTATATGAAACTTTAACCATCCCATAATGGCTGACTGAAAAAGAGTACAATAATTTTTTACTTTTATTGCAGCCTCTGAATATATCCTTCACTTACCATCCGCCTTAACGGTTTTGCTCCATACAGCAGACCTGATTCCTGATTTTCTTCTTCATCTTCCTCGGACAGTTCTACATAAGCACATCCTGCTTGTTTTCTTGCGTTATTTAATGCCTGATAGAATACTTCTTCATCCGTGATGTTGAAATATCCATGTCCGGAACCATGCGGAAAATACTTCTCTACCACAGACTGGAGCTCTCCATAGAACTTGTCATAGTCCCTGTTGTTCATAAGCTCAGTTCCATTCTCTGCATCAGCGTTCTTATAAGAACTACGCATTCTTTTTGTCGTTCTTTCAGTATCTATGCTGTCTACGCATTCCTTCACACGCATACTTGATTCTTCTATTGTCGTGGCGGACGGGCGGATGATATTCAGATAATCATCTATACATGACTCGGCAAGCTTGATTTCTTCAGGACTTATCTGTCCGTCCTCCTTTGCTTCCTCTATCTGCGTAATCAGTTCGTCCATACCATCTATGTATACGTTATCCGATGCTTTTTCCAGAGAGTAGCTTACCATCTGTGCTGCCGCCTTAAATTCTGTATCCATATCCTCAATCTCGGAATCCAGCTCCTGAAGCTCGTCAATGTACAGGTCTTGAAGTTCTTCTACCATTCCCTTTGCCTGCTCGATTCGTTTTGCACCATAGGCAACCATTTCTGACAGTTCCACTGGATCTTCCGGAAATTCCATATATGGATATGGCGTTGCCTCTATCCTCTCGTATTCCGGTGTCTGTCCCAATGACAACATATCTATCAGGTCCTTGATCTGATTGATGGTCAGTTCCTCCAACAGAATGATTGGCTTTTCAATCAGTTTGTTCATATCCACTTCTTCTTTTACGGATATCTGTTTTCCAATAACGGTAAGCTCCATATTGACTTTTACAAATATCTGGCTTCCATTTACGATTATGCCAAGAAGTGCCTTGCTGATATAGAATACATTAAGCACACCCTGAATCACTTTGTTAATTGTGTTAAGGAAACCGCTACCCAGTTTGTTTGCAAGCGACAGTACCTTATTGGCTGCATCAAGAGCTGCCTCTGCCGTTTTCATCGCAAGATATATGCCGCCGATGGCAACCTCATAGCCTACGATTTTGGCTGTTTCCTTAGCCATCTTCGCCCACTGATACCATTTTGCTTTCCTAATTACCCTCCTGCACTCTTCGATTTTACTTTTGTATGAGTTTATCTCATTTTGCAGGGAGGATACTTTGTTCTTTGCATCATTGATTTTTTTCTGTGCATCATGTATCTTTTTGTCATATTTGGTTACTGCTTCATCCAGCAGGTACGTCAGTTGTTTCAGGTTATTCTGTAATCCTGTGCTGTCGAGAGAGACTTCAAATTCAAAGAACAGATTTTTCATTTTCTGATAATCTGCATTCAGATACAATGAAGCCCGAAACAGGTTGAAATAGCTTGTTTCAACAGCAATCCTTATGTTTTTGTTGGCAAAATATACCAGTGCATCAAAAGAAAATATTTTGCACAGTTCTATATGCCCATCTATATAAAAATTGCAGGCGTTTTTGGATACATCCATGTATAAAGTGACCGGTCTGTCTGTCACTTCATTTCTGTAAAAATCCTGTGTCAGCAGTTCCAATGTACTGTTTGATGTACTGCCAAGCACCGGGTTTATCCTGTTTTTCTCAGAACGGGAACCGCTGATAATAAGCACACTGTTATGTATTGGTGATACTTCCGCATATCCAAGAATGCCTTTATCATTTACTGACGAAAACATGACTTTGATTTTCTGTCCGAAAATCTCCAACTGTCCTGCAAAGAATACTCCCATATCAAAATTGTATCTGCCTATGGTCAGATGCTTAGATGCATAATATGCCTGCGGTGGAAAGGATAATTCTCCCTTACTGTTCAGCCAGTAATGGAACATGGTCTTTGTGTTCAGAACGTCACAGGCACTATCGCCCGGAAGTCTTGTCACACTTACATTGTCCTGACTCAGCAGATACTCCTGCTTCATTCCCGCTAATGCATTATTTACAGCCTGTATGATTTCCGCATCTGTAAGTGTCTTAAAATCAATCGTTTTACCGCCACCTGAACTATTGATGTCAAAGGCTGTGACGGTAAATATATCCAGTTCTTTTACTGACTGCGAATCAATTCCTGCAAGGTTTGATACCAGAGAGGATACCGACACTTCACTCATGGCTATGTTGATCATATCAAGCATTGGAACCGTAATTTTCAATTTTCTCACCTCCTACTTTGAAAAATAAAATAAGCCGCTAGGGAG
>OIDP01000766.1_pt1 | contig 12577 bp, 10 predicted proteins | sample 1581591 | NCBI WGS metagenome assembly OIDP01 (sample SAMEA3882552, study PRJEB24775) | human gut metagenome | biome: human-associated habitat; feature: intestine environment; material: feces | place: Netherlands | collected 2009/2010 | reverse complement strand
ATTGCCCTGTACTGTAGGGCTTTTTGAACAGGCTTCCGGACTTCCCACAGCAGTCCTCTATCCCCTGCTTTTTGCGGGAAACTCAATTTTTCCTAAATCGTGTGGTGGGTAACAACTTCAAACTCATCGGCCACGCACTTCTCCCCAGACAATTCCAAACTAAGGCATCATATCACATGTTTCTGGTTCAGGTCAAATTCTCTTCTAATGGCAAACAGTCCAAAGGACACACAGAGGCTCACACGGCCAAACAAGATCTGGATTTTTTCTGTCCTTCGGGCTGTTGGTCCCCCAAAGTTGGGCCAGGTTTCTGCTCGGAACTGAGACGGCGTATAGCTGGATGTGGTGCTTGCCCTGCCCAGTTCCATGGCTCAAGAAATGAGAAGGATAGCTTCGCTTTATTTCTTGAAATATCCTTACTTAGTTCGAAGCGGGGTAAGCCTTCCCACATGGTTGTGCAGTTTTTGGTAATTGCAGTTGCCTCGAATCAGCACGGCAGATCAAGGCCAAATCCGTGTTTGCGGTTATTTTGCAAGTGGGATAAAATAGTTAAAATTAAAAGGGAAAAAACTGACACACAGGCTCTACGGAACGTGCTTTGCTGTCGGGCGCTGTATCGCCTGATATGAAAGGCAAAAACAGAAAAACGACCTCCGGATTACGGGCCACTAGATTAGTGACTCATAACCCGGAGGTCATTGGTTCAAGTCTAGCCCCCACAACCATAAAATCGCTGCTTCCCACCCGGAAAGCGGCGATTTTCTCTGCCCGTTTGCAACTTTTTTGGACATCCCCATTTTCTGGACACCGGGGTGACCCAAACCATGACCCAGATGGGTCAAAAAACGCGCCCGGAGGCGGAAATACCGCCTCCGGACTTTTCCGCTTTCGGGGAAGATTTTTTTGTTTACAGTGTTGCCGTCAGGACCCTTTCCATGGTTTTTGCTGCCTCCTTCTGGGCTGCTATTGTGACATGGGCATAAGTGTCCAGGGTGAACCCGCGCTGAAGTACCCCAGTATCCCGGACACCACCTTGGTGTCCACGCCGTTCTGGAAGGCCAGCGTGGCGAAGGTATGCCGGAGATCGTGGAATCTGACCCGAGGCAGCCCCGCTCGTTTCAGTACCTGGTGGAGCAAACTATCCGGCGAGATGGGACCGCCGGTGGGTGAGGGAAACACTCAGGGACTGCTGACGGTTTTCTTCCTCTGTTGTTTCAGAACCTGGATGGTATCCTCCGCTTGCGGCAGCGTCCGGTAGGCGTTCTTGCTTTTCCGGTGTGCTTTTACGATTTCGTCATTGATCCGGGCGATTTGCCGTTTCACCTGGAGGTTGTCATGTTCGAAATCGATGTCCTCCCACTTCAGGCCGAGCAATTGGCCTCGCCGGAAACCGGTTGCCAACTCCACGTAGTACATCTCGAATACCCCGCTGTCTCTGGCCTCTCTAAGGAAGGAAGCCATCTGTTCAATGGGCAGTGTTTTCATCTCCCGATGTTCCAGCTTCGGCGGGATCTGCTACGATGATTCTCTGCTTCTTTGCCAGTTTCATGGCTGAGGCGATGATCTGGCAGATGTTCCGCACCGTCTTGGGGCTCAGACCCCTGGGCTGCCGCTTGCTCTCGACTCTGTCGATTCTTCCACTGTTGAGTAATTTTTTGCAGATCTTCTGTAATTCCAGAGAAGTGAGTTTTTCTAGCGGAACTTCGCCGATATCCGGCTTGATGTGGTTGTCGATATACCCTTGGTAGGCATGATGGGAGGATGGCCTCACTTTGATCTTTGCGTAGTTTTTGAACCACTCATCCATCCAAGCACCTACTATGTACTTTCCCGTCATGGTCACGTCCAGGCCCTTGATTTCTTCAATGGCCGCTTTCGGGTTTGCCTCTCCCTGGGTCCGGCCCAGGACGTTCTTGTAGATCGGCTTTCCGGTCTCCAGATCGTGCCCGGCTGTGTAGCGACCCTCCCAGCAGCCACCTTTTCTTTTTCTGATGTCTTCCTCTGGGCGGACCTGCCTGAGGGCATGGATACCATAGGGATATTTGACTTTGTTTTTAATACTAAAATATCGCCTACATTCCCGGCAGGTTTTTCTACACGGTCAGCAAGGAGAAGATCGTCCAGTACATCCCCATTCTGGGCAGCAAAATTAACCAATATCTCGAAAAATAATTAATAAGCAACGGTCCGGCCTGTTTGGATCCTGACAGTATTCGGACGGAAACCGCTGGTTTGAAGGCATGAGGACTTTCGGTTCCCCGGCTGCATTCCGTCCGTCAAACTGCTGTGCCGCAGTGCTTTTCGGACCTTTTGCTTCCTGAAATCCCCAAGAGCCAAAGGGCGATTCATTCCGCTCTGCGGTGGCTTTTGATATTCTGGTGCAGGATTTTGAGGGACAGATCTATCAAAATTTGCACCGCACTAAAGAATATAGAAGGCTCTCGATGAATAATGCAAAGAGACAAGACCGAGAACTGGGGCCCTGAACGGGAGAGTCACACGTTGCCGCCTGTGAGTGGTTTGTCTGAGGCTTTGGCAGAGAGGGCAGCACCAGGACGGCTGAAGCGGCTACGAACAGTGTGTGGCCTGTGTGCCCGCCACGGAAGCAGGGAATAGTCCCAGCCCCACCGAACCATTGGGAGCGGAAACAAGGTAGTTTTGAGGCTCTGCGGAGGACGAAAGAAAAAACAGGATAAAGACCGGGGGAGCGCAAGCGGCCTCCGGTCGGATCACAGCAGTCCGCAGTGCGGGCTGTTTCAAGGGTTTTCATAGGGCTGTGAAGTGGGGCAAAAATATGGGGATGGGATCCGCTCTGGGATCACTTTCCCGGAATGCTTAGAGACAAAATCAAAAAGTGGGGGCGTGCCGGGGATATGTACGGTTTTCTGCGGTTTTGGCCCACGGTTCCAGAGCGCATCCCCTTGCGGTACTGAAAACAAACATAGGGCCTCCAGCCAGGCAGCCGAGTTGTTACTTTTCTAAAAATTTCTATCCAGTTTCCTGGCTACTGAACCAGCGTCGTGATATGATGTGTCACTAACAAGGATGCAGCACAATGCATGACTACATGGGTTCCCTACACGCAAGGTTCTGCCGGGCACCGAAACTTAGGGTGTCCGGCAGAAACCGGAACAGGCTTATAGGAAAATTAAGGAAACGTTAGCCCACCAGACCCAGGAGAATTTGCTGCAGTTGGCAGTTATTTCTCAACTTTAATAAAACAGTCACCTTTCCCTGGCTATTTCTTTTTTCTGTGGTATATTGTGTCGTTGAAAAGGAGACGAATACTATGGTGAAGAAATAGATCAACGGCGAAGGTAACATCAGAAAGAGAAAAGATGGAGGGGGGGATACCGCAGGGCATGATCCCGAGACAGGCAAGGCCATCTACAAGAACGTCCTTGGCAGGACCCAGGCAGAGACGACGACCAAGCTGAAAGTGGAAAAATGGTTCCAAACAGCAGGGAAGCCTTGGCACGGCAGAGTTGCGCCAAGGCACGTTTTTTGCCCTGTATGGGTCATGGTTTGGGGCAACTGCAAATTTTGTAAAATCGCGTTATTTCTCCGGAAACCTTTGGATGCAAAGGCAGAAAAACCGTCTGATTTCTATGAAATCAGACGGTTTTGTGATTGCGGGGCATGACTTGAACCTACGACCTCCGGGTTATAAACTGCTATCGTTTTCTCTATCCGCTGCACCGCAACGTTTTCCGGACTTTTGTGGGACCTGGAATCGTCCAAAACCCGGAATTCATTTCTTCCTACTCCATGACGGTTTTCAGCAATCTGTGGCAGGTCATGGGGCGGGGAAAGATGCCGAAAATAAGGAGTACAAGAAATGCATCTAACGGTTTATGCTTACATATTGGGGGAGATGTGTTAACACCACATTGCATGAATCAAACGGAACGGGCCCTGGGTCTTTGCAGCTCCGATGTTCTTCCAGATCAATATCCCATCGCAGCGTTCGGGAAGATGACAATCAGTTCCGGGAAGAGCATCATAAAGAAGCAAGCAACCAGGAAAATAATAACATACGGCATGACCGCCTTGTACATAACCTTGGTGTCCACTCCCGGAGGTGCCACACCCTGCAAGTAGAACATATTGATGCCAAAAGGCGGAGTAATCATGCCCAGGCAAAGAGTGACACACAGAATCAGGATGGTGGCGTTGGTGTCCAGGGAAGAAGCCTGGATTACCGGCAGCAGAATGGGAATGGCAATCATGATGATAGGCGTAGTGTCCAGGAACATCCCCATCACAAAGAACAGCGCAAAGATCAGCAGCATCAGGGGCAGGCCGTCCAGATTGGAGCTTGCAAAAGCAGCGGCTACCACGTCAGACAGGCGGGTGATATTCACCAGGGAGTTGTAAGCGGCGCCTCCCATGAGAATCCACATAAGCATGGCGGAGACCTCCATGGTCTGGATGAGAGAGGCCCGCAGATTCTTCACATTCAGTTTCCGGGTAATCAGGGCATACACCATGGAGGCGAAGGCGCCCACACCGGCGGCCTCAGTAGGTGTTGCGATTCCGGCATAGATGCAGCCCAGCACCAGAACGATGATGGCAATGGGGGCGATGACCTTTTTAAACACCCGCATCTTCTCGCCCCAGGAGGGACGCTCGGCCTTGGGGATGCCGGGGCCCAGCTTGGGATTGATGGCACAGCGGATGCCGATATAGATGATGAACAGCAGGGCCAAGCCTACGCCGGGCAACGCACCGCCGGCAAACAGCCAGCCTGCGGACACGCCGGTATAGGAAGACATGATGATCATGATGGTAGAGGGCGGGATAATGGGGCCCAGGCAGCCACCTGCCAGCACGGGGCCAGTGGCCAACGCTTTGTCATAACCACGGTCCAACATAGCTGGCAGTGCAATCAGCCCCATCATGATGGTAGCGGTGGCCGCCACACCGCTCATAGCGGCGATGACTGCTGTGGTGGCCACTGTGGCCATAGCCAGACCGCCATTGATACCGCCAAGCCACTTGTGGAAGAATTCGTAGATGTCTCCGCCGATGCCGGAGGTCTGGAGGAACGCCGCCATCAGAGCGAACATGGGGATGGCCAGCAGGGACTCCGACTGCATCTGATAAACAAATGCTGCGTTCAACACATTCAGCAGGCCAGAGCCGTAGAACACCAGCAGGATGACTGAAGCCACGCTCATCATGGCAAAGCAGATGGGGATGCCTAGCGCCATCAGGGCTACCAGCCCCAGCAGCAAAATGATAATATCAGGACTCACTGTATGTCCTCCTTTCCGGTTTCGTCAGGCAGATACTCAGCGGACTTCACGATTTCAATTGCCTCCGCGACTTCGTCGGAGTTGTTGGTGAGTTCAATCTTGCCTGCCATAGCGGCTACATTCTTGATAAGCTCACTGATGGCTTGAATGAACATCAGTGCAGCGCCCAGAGGCACCCAAAACCGGATGGTCCACATGGGAGACCCCCACACGGAAGAGATCCGTTCATTGAGGCGGAAGGACAGTAGGAAGATGTTTATGCCGTAGATAAATACCAGCCCCATACAGATTAGGACCAGAATGGCGGTGGCGATATTGATACCGCAGCGGACTTTGACAGGGAATTTATTATAAAGCAGATCCACTCGCACCAGGCCGCCCTTCCAGTAGCAGTATCCGCCGCAGGCCATCAGCATCAGGCCCCAGATCTGGATAATCAGCTCCCATGCCCAGACGGTTGGAGACTTGAGGACATAACGTGAGAATACCTCAAAGGCGGTGAGGCAGATCATGGGCAGAAGAATCCAGGCGAAGATTCTGCCAATGGTCCGATTAATGGCGTCAATGCCGCCTGATAATTTCAATAGTGCGTTCATGTCTCACTTTCCCTTCTCTTGAATTCTATTTTTCTGTGAGGAACGCGCGGACTCAGTAATCCACTTGGCGGCCATAGTCACGGTTTTGCTGCTTGATGATCTCGATACCGCGGGCCATACGCTCGCTCTTGGCGGCCAGCTCTTCCCAGGTCTGGGTGACAGCAATTTCACGCATCTCGGCCAGGACGTCATCAGGCAGCGGAGACAGCTCAGTGTAGCCGCCCTGGATAGCGTCTCGAACACTTTTCTCCGTACCAACCACATGGGCCTGGCCGATGACGCCGATGTTGGCCAGCCGGATGGTCTCGTCCACGATGCTCCGCAGGTCCTCAGGGAGCTTGTTCAGGCTGTCCTGATTCACCACGGTGGCCATTTGGCAGAAGCACATGGAGGGGCTGAGGGCGTACTGCGCCACCTCGCGGATGTTGTTGGAGTCACTCAGAGAGGACCATCCATACAGAGCGCCGTCAATGGTGCCCAGCTGCAGGGCCTGATAGACCTCTGTGCCGGCGATGTTGGTGGGAGAGGCCCCCAACGCAGCCAGGAAGTCGCCCCACACGCCCAGAGCGCGGATCTTTTTGCCGTGGAAGTCCTCCAGGCTCTCTACCTGGAAGTTTGCCAGGACGTTGTAGTTGGGCTCATGGGCATTCCAGTAGTATTTGAGATTCAGTTCTCCGTAGGCCTCCTGGATCACATCCAGCAACCCATAGTTCTCCATTACGTCATAGATTTCGGCGGAGCTCTCCCATGCAAAGGGGATGCCGCAGGCCAGATCCGCCTCCGGAATCAGGCCGGAGAAGGTGGAGCCGAAGATGACGGCACAGTCAAAGGCATTTTGCGAGAGATAGGTCAGTATATCGGAGGTCTGGCACAAAGCGCCCGGCTCATACAGCTCCACCTGAAGGCGGCCATTGGTAGCGGTCTCCAGAGCCTCCTTCAGGTTGGTGGCCATATCGCCCTGCAGGGAATTCAGGGAGTAGCTGCTCTGCAGGCGCCAGGTGATCGTCTCGCCACCGGAGGAGCTCTCTCCCACGCCTGAATCGCTGCCAGCGGTATCGCCGCCGCAAGCAGTCAGCAACGTCAGCGACATACACAGTGCCAGAATCAGCGCAAACAGTTTTTTTGCATTCTTTCTCATGATCCTTCCTCCTAAAGTCTTGTATGGGGGATGTGTTTTACTGGCCGGTATACTGCGGCTCCCGCTTTTCCAGGAAGGCGGAAACACCCTCCTTGAAATCCGCATGACGAGCCATGTAGCGGGTGTAAGTCACCTCCAGCTCATCCTTCCGGTGGATCTGGAAATCCTCCTGCTCATTCATGCAGGCTTTCAGGTACCGCAGCACCAGGGGACCACGGCGGCACAACTCCCGCGCCTTGTCCATGGCCGCGGGCATCAGTTCCTCCAGCGTGTCTACCACCATGGTGACACCGCCGTACTTGTCGTGGAGCTCTTCTGCGGTGATGAAAGTGCCGCAGTAGCTCATATCCCGCTGGATCTGGGGGGGCAGAATACGGGCCAGATGGGCGCTGCCGCCCACCACGCTGAGCTTTGCCTCCGGTGCGCCGAAGAGGGTCCCCTTCACGGCGATAGAGATATCCGCACCGGCGGGGTAGCACACGCCGCCGCCCAGGCAGTGGCCGTGAACTGCACAGATCAGGGGAACCCGCAGTTCATAGAGGGCCTGAGCACCATCGTAATAGACCTCCTGGGTATTGGTGACATCCTTATCCAGGATGCTCTGATAGAATCGCTTGATGTCCACGCCCACGCAGAAGGTTTTGATGTCGGAGTGCATAATGCACACCCAGATGTCGTCCTCATGGTTGATATAGTCGCACAGGAGCAGGATCTCCTCCTGCACCACGCCGTCTGCCGCATTCACCGGGGGATTGTGGAGGGTCATAACGGCGATGTGATCCTCCACGGACAGGAATACCTTTTGTAAGGTATGTCCATTGACGGCCTCAATTTTTTTCTCGGACATATTACTGATCCTCCTTGCCATAGCGTTCGTAGTAAGCTTCCCAGAGCTGATCCCGGAACTTGGGGTGGGCGATGTTGATGAGGAGCCGGGCCCGCTCCCGCAGGCTCTTGGCCCGCAGGTTGGCGACGCCGTATTCCGTCACGATGTAGTGGACGTCCGTACGGGTGGTGGTGACAGTGGTGCCGGGCTCAAACACCGGGACGATCCGGGACACTTCCCCGTGCTTGGCCGTGGAGGGCATGGCCAGAATGGCTTTGCCGTCGGGACACATGGCCGCGCCGCGGACATAGTCCAGCTGACCGCCGATGCCGGAGAATTGCTTGGTGCCCATGGACTCGGAGTTCACCTGACCGTTGAAGTCCACCTGTAGGCAGGAGTTGATGGACACCACTTTGGGATTCTGGCAGATCACGGCGGGGTTGTTCACGTAGTCCACAGTCCGCATCATCACGTCCGGATTGTCATCCACAAAGTCGTAAAGCTTTTTGGAGCCCATCAGGAAGGCAGCCACCATCTTGCCCTTGTCCAGCCGCTTGTTGGCACCGGTGATGACCCCCTTCTGGTACAGATCCACCACGCCGTCGGAGAACATCTCGGAGTGGATGCCCAAATCCTTCTTGTCCCCCAGGAACTTCAGCACCGCATCAGGGATGGTGCCGATGCCCAGCTGCAATGTAGAGCCGTCCTCCACCAGGGAGGCCACATTCCGGCCGATGGCTTCCTCCACTTCGCCGATGGTGCCTCCGCCCAGCTCCGGCAGAGGCGTGGATGCCTCCACACAGCAGGTCAGCTGGGAGACGTGAAGGAAGGACTCCCCCATGGTGCGGGGCATCTGGTCGTTGACCTGGGCAATGACCATTTTGGCGTTCAGGCAGGCGGGCTTGGTGCCGCCCACGGAGACGCCCAGGGACACATAGCCGTGCTTGTCCGGCGGAGTGACGGAAACCATCGCCACGTCAATGGGGAAGGTGCCGTCAGAGAAGAATCGGGTGGACTGGTGGAAGAAAAAGGGTGTGTAGTCCGCCCGTCCTTCCTGCACAGCCTTGCGGGTTGGGCCGCCCACAAACATGGCATTGTGGCGAAGGTGCCCCTTCATCTTGGGATCGCAGTACTCCCCTTTTCCCATGGGAACCCAGTGGACGATCTCCACATCCTTATATTGCTCATAGTTTCGCACCAGCGCATCCACCAGGACGGGGGGTTCATTGGCCGCATGGCCGAAAAAGACCCGGGAACCATCGGGGATCTGCCGGACGGCCTCATCTGCCGTCATTAATTTGGAAGCATAGAGTACCTTCCAGTCTTCCATCTCTTGTACCTCCTTAAAATCTCACATATTTCATCGATGGTATGTCTGGCGGGGGATTTCCGCCACCAACACATTCCGTTGGAATTCGACAAATCATTATAGCAAAAATCTTGCCAATTTAAAAAAACATTCCAGCGAAAAGCCAGAAACCCCTATGACTGTATGGAATTGCGGTTCCTCCCAAAATTCAAAAAAGATCGAATTATTTTCCATGACGGAAACGGGGCCTCGATTATGTGAAAAAAATTGCAATTTTGTGTTCCAAAATTGGAACGAATTTTGAGCAGAGTGCTCCGAAATTGGAACTTGTGAAAACATAAGATTTATGATATAGTCATTTTTGTTAAAAACAAAGCAAAGATGATATGAGTTTTGACGATAAAAAGTGTGATTTCAAATTTGAAATTGCACAAAAGAGCAAAAGGCGAAGGGAGGTGTTCCATTTTTGGAGCAAAAGCAGGTGCGCTCGCAGTTTTCCCATGAGACCATGGAGGAACTGCGCAAGCGAGTTTTGGATTTGGAAGAACAGAACCGTGTCCTGGATGCTTTTATTGAGAACTCTACGGATGCCATCCAGATCTCAGACCGGAATCTGGTGACGCTGCGGATCAACCGGGCTTATGAGGTCCTCACCGGGATTCGGAGAGAGGAGTTAGTGGGGGTGCCGGTGGAGCAGTTGGTGAAAAACCATCTGATTTCCGAATCCTGCGGTGCTATCGTAGCAAAGACCAAAAAGCCACACACCATTGTGCAGACCTTCTATCGCACAGGGCGCAGTGCACATGTGTCCTGCACGCCGGTATTTGATAGCTGCGGTGAGATTGAATTCTATATCTGTAATGACCGGGATTTGGACGAAATCAGCTCTTTGCAGCAGGAGCTTGATAAGATCCGGGGACTGAATGACCAATATCTCCAGGAACTGGAGAGCATCAAGGCCCGGATGGGTGGCCAAAGCAAACTGATTGTGGCCGATAAGGAGATGCTGAAGGTGCTGGCCCTGGCCGCCCGGATAGCCAAGGTGGACTCTACCGCCCTTCTGCTGGGAGAAACCGGTGTAGGTAAGGATGAGATTGCCAGATTCATCCACCAGAACAGCGGGCGGTCCAACCGGCGGTTTGTTCCCATCAACTGCGCTGCCATCACAGAGTCTCTCTTTGAGAGCGAACTCTTTGGACATGAAGGCCATGCCTTCACCGGCGCTGGCAGCAAAGTGAAGCCAGGCCTTCTAGAGGCAGCAGATCACGGAACGCTGTTTCTGGATGAGGTCGGCGAGCTGTCTCTGAATATGCAGGCCAAACTGCTCCATGTGCTGCAGAACCGCTCTTTCATCCGCGTGGGCGGCAACGAACCCATACAGGTGGACATCCGAGTGATCGCCGCTACTAACTGCGACTTGGAAGAGATGGTGCAGCAGAAACGCTTTCGGGAGGACCTGTATTACCGGCTGAATGTCATGCCGATCCATATTCCGCCGCTCCGGAAGCGAAAAAATGACATCATTCCTCTGGCTCAGCATTTTCTAGATTACTACAATCAAAAATACGACTTTCATCGGAAACTGTCCCCAGCAACCTGCTTTGCGTTGCTGAACTATCGGTGGGAAGGGAACGTCCGCCAGCTGAAAAACAGCATTGAGCAGGCGACCATCATCACGGATACAGACTTGATTCAGCCGGAGAGCTTGCCGATGAACGTGGCGGGTCCGGAGCCTGTTCAGGATGCTCCGGCAGAGGCGGGACTGAATGAGATGCTGGAGCGTATGGAACTGCGGTATCTCCAGACATTCTACGAGCGGTACGGAAGTATCCGTAAGGCTGCGGAACGCCTGAAACTTCCGCCCACTACGTTCCTACGCCATTGGGAACGGCTACGGCAGAAATATGGAACCTCTTCAGCAGAAGGCAAAGAATGAGGATCTGACGAAATAAACATCCGCTAATGCAATGTGGATACTATGTATTCAAATTCCAAAATGCAATATGAAATGAGTTGGGCCACGGGATGCTTGGAATGCGGGCAACTCTATGTAAATGACACAGACCTTTGGACCCATGTGGGGAACTGGGTAAAATCAGCGGGGCGGCTCTGTTGATTCTTTGTACAAGACCATCCGGGCTTTTTTGTGGGCAAGCATCTCGTCCAGCTATACGGCGGCTGCAGTTCTGGGCAGAAGCCCGGCCCCACTTGGGACGACCACGGGTTGGAGGACTGGAAGAAGCCCCCCTCTGTTTGGTATGTGAGCCGCTGTGTGGGGCGAATGGGGACGGGATAGCCGTGCCCCCCACAAAAGTCATCCTACGGCTGGGCGGAAGTGGGGAGTGGAAGTGCGAGATTGCCATGGAAACACATTTTTCCCCAGAATCGGGGGTGGCTCCACCAGTTGAAAGCATAGCGGGCGCCCTCCGGCCAGATCACAACCGCCCGCAGTACAGGCAGTTGCGGGAGTTTTCTAGGTGGCCGAAAGCAGGACCAAAAACAGAGGGATCGGCTCATCTTTAGGGTCACTTTTCTGGAATACTTAGAAGCACAAACAAAAAGTATGGGTCACCGCTGGGATGCACACAGCTTCCTAGAGCTATGCCCCACGCTTCCGGCAGGGACGTCCCATCAGGAATTGCGGAACCGAAAGCAACGCTACGGATTCCGACCGGACAACCAAGTTGTTGCTTTTCTGGTAATAGATGACGTATCCCCCGGCTATTGAGCCAGCGTCATGATATGGTGTGTCGCTGATAGGAGGCGGCGCAGCTACATAAGAGCCCTGCACACACGGTTCTACCGGGAGCCGGAGCTTTGGAGTACCCGGGCGGCACTGGAACACACCTGCAGAAAAATCAAAGGAAGATTAGGGAGCAAGACCAGGAAATTCTGTTACAGCTGGCGGATCGGGAGAACGAACTGCGGGTGGAGACCTCCCTGGTACCTTTATCGCCGGGTTTCAGCTGGGCATGGGGATTGCTGGGGGACTGGAGCCCTATTCTTTCGAAGACGCGGAAGAAAAGCAAGCCACAGAGTGGGTGAAAACAGGGCGTCCCCACGTCAAAGATTGATATGGTATACAAAGAGAAAGAGCTGCCGCTGGCAGCTCTTTCTTAAATTTCTGATAACAGTAGCTGTAAGCCCTGGCTGTTTCTTTTTCTGTGGTATTGTGTGTCGTTGAAAGGGAGGCGGATGCCATGGCAAAGAAGCGAGCCAACGGAGAGGAAGAGGCCTCTGCCGGAGGACGCGATCCGGGCCATTTTTACCCAGCTGTAATTTTTAAGTCGATCAATACATCTCCGTGAGCTTTTGATAGGTTTCCACCCGGCGATCCTGCAGATAGGGAACATCCGTTGCCCGGTGATAGGCCACATCGTCCAGATCCACGGTTTGTACCAACAAAAACTCGTCATCCACAGGCGCTTCTGCCAGAAGATGTCCACGATA
>OIDP01000765.1_pt1 | contig 12590 bp, 9 predicted proteins | sample 1581591 | NCBI WGS metagenome assembly OIDP01 (sample SAMEA3882552, study PRJEB24775) | human gut metagenome | biome: human-associated habitat; feature: intestine environment; material: feces | place: Netherlands | collected 2009/2010 | reverse complement strand
GATCTTGGAAATGACGCAAAAATTGTTTTTCACATTGTTCCAGAGTGGAGTTTTGAACTTGGAAACAGAATAAACCTTGAAGGACTACGCAATAACACATCATTTACACCGATTTCTGGAAGCGGCTGGTCATATCGTTATAATGCAGATGGGTATTGCATTTATTCCAGCGAACATAAGACAGGAGCTATAAATACATATACGCAAGTGTTCCACAGCGGAATAATTGAGGCGGTAGAAATTAGGCTGATTTCAAATTACAGATCAAAAGAAGTCTATAATTGGTTGGAAACGCAAGGAGCAATAATTAAGGCGTTAAATCAATATGGCAGTCTGTTAGAAAAATTAGGAGTTCCAAAGCCGTGGCACCTTTTCGGCACAATTCTTAATGGAAAAGGATATATTGCGTCTGCTGGTTGGGGAGATTCTTCACTACCCCTCGACAGGAATATTATCAATTCTTTAGACGGAATATGCACCGAGGAGATTCCACTTAACAGAGCATTGGAACCAGTGTTTGATTCCTTGTCAAACGCTTTTGGATTTAGTAAATCCGGTTGCTTTGAGTAAAAAAACATAAACATCAAAACGTCACTTTCGAGTGGCGTTTTTTTATGCCCAAAAGGAGGTGTTATATTTATCAAGAACCCAATAAAAGCCCGTGACAAAATCACGCAGAAAATGAGCCGTGACGGGCTGACCGAGCAAAACAAAGCCACGGGCGAAACCGAGCTTATCAGCAAGCGCATACAGGACGCGGATTTTCAGAAAACGCCGGAGCAGCAAGCCGCACAGGACGCGGCGCAGCTTCAAGGCGTATCTTCCCCGACCTCTCCTTTGCCCCATGCGCCGGAGCATATCGCAAAACAGCAGGACGCAGCCGCAGAGCGCGTCATGGAGCATATCGACGCAGCCCATACCCGAAAGGCAAGCAAAAAGGCAGTCAAGAAAGCGCAGGAAGCTACCGTTTTGCGTACTTCCACTTCCCGCTTGCAGTTTACCGACGAGGAACGGGCAACGCCGGAACTGGAAACTTACATCAAAAAATCAGAAAAAGCAGCCGACAAACTGGACGAAGCAAAGGCAGCTCTCCCCAAACAAAAGAAACTTGTAAAAGAGCGCACCTTTGAGGAAGCCACCGGAAAGGCAAAGACGCGCCTGCACTTTGAAGAACAGGAAAAGTCCATACCCGGCGGCAAACCCCATAATAACCCGTTATCCCGCCCCGCGCAGGAAGCGGGTATTTTTGTTCACAACAAAATCCACAGCGTCGAGAAAGACAATTCCGGCGTGGAGGGCGCGCACAAATCGGAGGAACTTGCCGAGCGTGGCGCAAGGTACGGGACGCGGAAACTAAAACAGGGCTACCGTAGCCATAAGCTGAAACCCTACCGGGAAGTCGCAAAGGCAGAAAAGGCAGCGTTCAAGGCGAATGTGAACTTCCAGTATCACAAAGCCTTGCAGGAAAACCCGCAGCTTACAAGCAATCCCTTTTCCCGGTTCATGCAGAAACAGAAAATCAAACGCCAGTATGCAAAGACGGTAAAGAAAGGCGGCGCAGCTACCGCCAAAGCAGCCGCCGGAGCGTCCCAGACAGCAGCAAAGGAAGCGGCTGCCTTTGCCGGGCGACACCCGGCAGGCGTGATAATCGCTATCGCTGCGCTGCTTCTGTTCATCATGGTATCGGTAGGGCTTTCCTCCTGCGGTGCAATGTTTTCCGGCAGCATGAACAGCGTGTTAGGGATTTCCTACACGTCTGAGGACAGCGACCTTGTGGCAACGGAACAGAGCTATGCTGCAATGGAAAATGAGCTGCAACAGGAAATTGACAATATCGAAAGCACCCACCCCGGCTATGATGAATACCGTTATGACCTTGACACTATCGGGCATAACCCACATGAGCTTGCGTCTTATCTGACTGCCCTTTTACAGAGCTACACCCCGCAGAGCGCACAGGCAGAGCTAAAGCGGCTGTTCGGATTACAGTACACCTTGACGCTGACGGAAGAAATCGAGATACGCACCACCACCGACGAGGAGGGCAACGAGGAAGAATACGAATACCGTATCTTGAACGTGAAGCTGACAAACAAGCCGATTGCTTCCCTTGCGGAAGAACTGCTGAACCCACAGCAGTTTGAAATGTTCAAGGTGTACTTACAGACACAGGGCAACAAACCGCTGATTTTCGGCGGCGGCTCTCCCGACGGAAGCCCGTCCGAGGATTTAAGCGGCGTGGAGTTTGTAAACGGCACACGTCCCGGAAACCCGGAGCTTATGGAGCTTGCAAAACAGCAGGTCGGAAATGTGGGCGGCTACCCCTATTGGTCTTGGTACGGCTTTAACAGCCGCGTGGAATGGTGCGCCTGCTTTGTGTCATGGTGCTACAATCAAGCCGGAAAAAGCGAACCCCGCTTTGCGGGCTGCGAATGGCAGGGCGTTCCTTGGTTCCAGTCAAGGGGACAATGGGGCGCACGCGGCTATGAGAATATCGCACCGGGCGACGCTATCTTTTTCGACTGGGATTTAGACGGCGTTGCCGACCATGTGGGGCTTGTGCTTGGCAGGGACGGAAGCCGCGTCTATACCGTTGAGGGCAATTCCGGCGACGCCTGCAAGATAAAGAGCTATGACCTCAACTATCAATGTATCAAAGGCTACGGGCTGATGAACTGGTAACACAGCCCCAAAAAGAAAGGAGAAATGACGTATGGCAAACAATAAAATCGACCGTATCAATAAGGAAATCGCAAAGACCCGCGAGAAAATCACAGAGTATCAGAACAAGTTAAAAGGCTTGGAAGCACAGAAAACCGAAGCGGAAAACCTTGAAATCGTGCAGCTTGTACGCGCTATGCGTATGACCCCGCAGGAACTGAACGCTATGCTGTCCGGCGGCGGTATTCCCGGCATGACTGTCACACCCGCAGAAGAAAATGAACAGGAGGAAAATGCAGATGAAGAATAAACTGAAAAAGACCATGACTGCCCTTTGTGCCGCCCTTATCTTTATGGGCGGTTTTTCTGTCCCTGCCTATGCACAGGGCGCAGCCACAGAGCCACCCGCAGAGGACGCGACCAACGACAGCAACGTAGTTGTGGAGGAAACAGAAGAAACGCCGCCCCTTACCCCAAAGGGCAACACAACACTGGTTGATGATTTTGGCGGCAATAAGCAGCTTATCACTGTTACCACCAAAGGCGGCAACTACTTCTATATCCTCATTGACCGGGCAGCCGAGGGGGAACAGACCGTACATTTCCTTAATCAAGTAGACGAAGCCGACCTTATGGCACTGACGGAAACCGGGGAAGCCACGAAAAAGCCGGAAGTCTGCAACTGTACGGAAAAATGCGAAGTCGGAAAGGTAAATACGTCCTGCCCGGTATGTGCAACTACTCTGACAGGCTGCACAGGCAAGGAACCCACGCCAACACCCACCGAGCAGCCGGAAGAACCCAAAGAAAAAGACGGCAATCCCGGCGCGGTGCTTGCCTTAGTCCTCTTTGTGCTGCTTGGTGGCGGCGCGGCGTTCTACTACTTTAAGTTTGTAAAACCGAAGCATAACGTGAAAGGAAGCACCGACCTTGAAGATTTTGACTTTGAGGATTACGACGAGGACGAGCCGGAAGCAGATACCGGGGAAGTTTCCAAAGAGGAAGAAACGGAGGACGAGGAAGTATGACCCTGTTTACCGACAATCCCTTTGAAAAGATGATGATACAGAAGCCGGACTATGGCAAACGGGAAAAATCCCCGCCGGAGCTTTCTTCCCCACGCTGCGCGGGCTGCCCTTACAAGGGGCAGTCCCCTTGTGTGGGGTACTGTATGAGAAAACTGGAAAACAAACGACAGACCGAACGATAAAAGGAGGAATTATCATTGATTTTAGTTATCGCAGAAAAGCCCAGTGTGGCACAGACAATCGCTGCCGTACTTGGGGCAAAGGAAAAGAAAGACGGATTTCTCACAGGAAGCGGCTATATCGTTTCTTGGTGCGTGGGACATTTGGTAGGGCTTTCCGAAGCTGCCGCCTACGGGGAGCAGTATAAAAAGTGGAGCTATGACAGCTTACCGATTTTGCCGCAGGAATGGAAATACACCGTTGCGGCTGATAAGGAAAAGCAATTCAAGACCTTAAAGGAGCTTATGCACCGGGCAGACGTTTCCGAAGTCGTAAACGCCTGCGACGCAGGACGCGAGGGAGAATTGATTTTTCGCTTTGTCTATGAAGTTGCCGGGTGCAGGAAGCCTATGCGCCGCTTGTGGATTTCTTCAATGGAAGAAGCTGCTATCAAAGAGGGCTTTTCCCGTCTGAAGAACGGCGAAGAATACGACGCGCTCTTTGCTTCCGCACTATGCAGGGCAAAGGCAGACTGGCTTATCGGTATCAACGCCACCCGCCTTTTTTCTGTCCTTTACAATCATACCTTAAATGTAGGGCGCGTACAGACCCCGACCTTAAAAATGCTTGTTGACCGGGACGCAGCGATTACCACCTTTAAGAAAGAGAAATATTATCATGTGCGCCTGTCCTTATCCGGCGCGGAAGCTGCAAGTGAAAAACTGTCTGACCGTTCCGAAGCTGACAGTCTGAAAGCTGCTTGCGAAGCGTCAAAAGCAGTCTGTACTTCCCTTGTGAAAGAGAGAAAGACCGCAGCCCCGCCGAAGCTCTTTGACCTTACTTCTTTACAGAGGGAAGCAAACCGCCTGTTCGGATATACCGCAAAGCAGACCCTTGACTTTGCACAAGCCCTGTATGAAAAGAAGCTCTTGACCTATCCGAGAACCGACAGCAGCTATCTGACCGACGACATGGGCGACACAGTGGCGGGCATTATCACGCTACTTTGCGGGAAGTTTTCTTTTATGGAGGGCGCAGACTTCACGCCGGAGCTTTCAAAGGTGCTGAACAGTAAAAAGGTATCCGACCACCACGCCATTATCCCCACTATGGAGCTTGCAAAAACTGACCTTGCCGCGCTGCCGGAAAGTGAAAAAAATATCCTTACCCTTGCCGGGGCGCGTCTGCTTATGGCGACCACTGCACCGCATACCTTTGAAGCGGTTACAGCAGTTTTTGAATGTGCCGGACAGAGCTTTACCGCAAGGGGCAAAACGGTACTTTTTGACGGGTGGAAAGAGATTGACCGAAGATACCGGGCAGCCTTAAAGAATAAGCCCGAAGCAGACGACGCAGACAGCGACACAGGAAAGACCCTGCCGCCATTTGTCGAGGGACAGACCTTTGAAAATCCGGCGGCAATGGTAACGGAGCATGACACCACACCGCCGAAGCCCCACAACGAAGCGTCGCTGCTCTCTGCTATGGAACGCGCCGGAAGCGAGGACACCAACCCGGACGCAGAGCGCAAAGGGCTTGGAACGCCCGCCACCCGCGCCGCCGTCATTGAAAAACTGGTAAAGGGCGGCTTTGTGGAGCGAAAAGGCAAGCAGCTACTTCCCACAAAGGACGGTATCAACCTTGTGTGCGTCCTGCCGGACACCTTGACAAGCCCGCAGCTTACCGCAGAATGGGAAAACAATCTGACACAGATTGCAAAGGGCAAGGCAGACCCCGCCGCATTTATGGAGGGTATCGAGGATATGGCGCGGGAACTGGTAAAGACCTATCCGTTTCTTTCTGATGATAAGGCGCAGATGTTCAAGCCGGAACGGGAAGCGTTGGGAAGCTGCCCCCGCTGCGGCTCTCCTGTCTATGAGGGGAAGAAAAACTACTATTGCAGTAACAAAGAATGTGCCTTTACCATGTGGAAAAATGACCGTTTCTTTGAGGAACGCAAAGTATCATTCACACCGAAGATTGCTGCTGCACTCTTAAAATCCGGCAAGGTAAATGTGAAGAAGCTCTATTCCCCAAAGACGGGCAAAACCTATGACGGAACTATCGTATTGGCTGATACAGGCGGGAAATACGTCAATTACAGGGTGGCGCTTCCGAAGAAGAAATAACTGAATAGCAAGCATAGGAAAAGAGTACCCTTTTCCGTAAAATCCCTGCTTTCTCTACCGAGAACGGCGGGGATTTTTGCTTGTTGGGAAGTTTCCCAAACCCTCTGAAATCTTGAAAAAATATCTAAACTCTTTGGCAAAAACGCGGGCGCGGGGTACTGAATGATGAAACCGGAACATACAGCGTCCGCGCTGCCGTTTGGAAAGGAGGTTACACATGGCAAGTTTACGGGACACCGTAAAGGACTATCAAGAAGAATTACGGGACGGTATCGCTTGGGTGGCGTTTTGGAAAATGGGACGTTCTTGGAACGCTGAATATTTCCACCTTGAAATGGGCGACTACCTCTACCCGGAGGACAGAAGCCGCATGGAAGAAATCAAGCAGGCTGACCCTGCCGCCGTTGTGGTAAACGGGTATTATTCCGGCTATCTTGGCGAGGATAGGAACCTTGACGAACTAACCGCCGGGGTGCGTCGCCACTACGAAAACGGATATAGCAATATCGGGGAATTTATCGAAGCCCACGACGACAGGCTGCCGCCGGAGCTTATCGAGGAAGCAAGAGCCGCCGCCCACGCTGCGGGGCTGCCTTTTTCTGAAAAAGCCTACCGGGACGGCGAAGAACCCGACCCCTATCTATTTGACGGGAGCATGAGCATGGAGGACTACGAGCTTATGCACCGCATGATTGAAAACGAAAGGAGTGAACGCATGGAAGAAACGATTTTAAGCGGGTATCTTTCTAATCTTGGGAAGTACACCGAGGGCAGACCTGCGGGCGAATGGGTATCATTCCCCACGACTGCCGAGCATTTGAAAGAAATCTTTGACCGTATCGGGATAGACGGCAAAAACTACGGGGAGCTACATATCACAGAATACCAGTCCTCTATTGCGGGACTGGCAGGGAAATTGACAGAGCTTGAAAGCCTTGACGAGTTGAACTATTTGGGCGAACTTTTGAAAATGCAGTTTGACGACGACCGGGAAAAATTTGTCGCAGCTATGGCATACGGCGACCATACAAGGAATTTGCAGGACATCATCAACCTTGCACAAAACCTTGATTGTTACTGGCTTTATCCGTCCGTACAGAGTGAGGAAGATTACGGGCATTATCTGATTGAAGAACTGGACGAGTTGGAGCTGCCGGAAGAAGCAAAAAACTATTTTCTCTATGAGGAATACGGGCGGGACGCTGCTATCAATGACGGGGGCAGATTTACCGAGCAGGGATATATCTACAACAACCGCAACACCTTTACACAGTGGTACGACGGGCGGGACGTGCCGGAGGAATACCGGGTAACGCCGCAGCCGCCAGTACAGGAAAAGGAACAGGCAGACCTTGACGCTGCTGCCGCACAGCCTGCATTTGCCACAGAGCAGCCCCCGGTTCTCCCGATTATCCTATCTTCTGAAAAGCCCGCCGATAAAATGAAAGAGATTACCGACCGACTGGAACAGGGCATTTTGGGGATTTATGAAAGCGACCGCTACGCCGATTATCTGCGTACCATGTCAAAGTTTCACAATTACAGCTTTAACAATACAATCCTTATCGCCATGCAAGGCGGCAATCTTGTGAAAGGCTATAAGCAATGGGAAAAGGAATTTGACCGCCATGTAAAGCCCGGAGAAAAAGCTATCAAGATACTTGCGCCGTCCCCGTTTACCGTCAAGAAACAGGTGGAAAAAATCGACCCGGACACCCAAAAGCCTGTTTTCGATAAGGAGGGGAAACCTGTTACCGAGGAAAAGGAAATCAAGATACCCGCCTTTCGTGTAGTATCTGTCTTTGATATTTCACAGACCGAGGGAAAGGAGCTTCCTGCCCTTACCTATGAGCTGACGGGCAACGTGGAACAATACAAGGATTTTTTCGCTGCCCTTGAAAAGACTTCCCCCTTTGCTATGGGATTTGAAGCACTAAGCGGCGGCGCAAAAGGACGCTGCAATTATGAGGAAAAGCGTATCATCATCAATGAGGGTATGGACGAATTGCAGAATATCAAGACCGCAATCCATGAAATCGCCCATGCGACACTCCATGACACAGACAAAGACGCGCCGGAACGCCCCGACCGCCGCACCCGCGAGGTACAGGCAGAAAGTGTCGCCTATGCGGTCTGCCAACATTACGGGCTTGATACGTCGGACTATTCTTTTGGGTATATCGCCGGGTGGAGTAGCGGAAAAGAACTTGCAGAATTGAAAGGCTCTCTTGAAACAATCCGCAGCACCGCCGCAAAGCTGATTGATACCATAGACGGGCATTTTGCAGAAATCCAAAAGGCACAGGATAAGGAACAGACCACCGAACAGGCACAGACCCCACAGGAAGCTACCATACAGCCCGAAGCAGAAGCAGCCGCGCCGGAGCTTCCCGAAGAAACAGCCACAGTACAGGAAAAAGAAGCACAGCCGGAACAGGCTGCACCCGCCCCTTATTACACTATCAATGAAGCTGCCGCCAAACGTGCAAAGGATATGAACAGCTTTTCCGATTATAAGCAAGGCAGCGCGACGGCTGAATACAGGCATTATGTAGATGAAGCCGTACAGCTTGCAGAACGGCAGAAACAGCGGGTAGACCCGATGTACCATGAGAAAATCGACAGCCTGCTTGACACCTACGCCCGGAAACTGGCGGCGAACATGAACAAAGGCTATGAGATTGACGCGCGTGTTCCCTCTATCCTGATTGCGGGCGGCTCTAACTTTCCCACAAGGAAGAAAGAAAAGCAGAACGCAGCCCGCGACAGCAATTATCGGGAATGGCAGGACATACAAGGGCTTCTTGATAAAATCCGCAGCACTGGCATGGGCGGTATCAGCGCAGACGACCCGCAGGCAGTACAGAAATTAGAAAAGAAACTGGAAAGCCTTGAAAAATCACAGGAAACCATGAAAGCCGTAAACGCCTATTACCGCAAGCATAAGACCCTTAACGGCTGCCCGCATTTACCGCCGGAGGAACTGGAAAAACTGAAAGCAGACATGGCGAGCAGTTGGCATTTGGAGGACAAGCCCTTTGCGACTTGGGCGTTATCCAACAACAGCGCAGAAATCCGGCGCGTGAAAGACCGTATCAAATCCCTTTCACAGCAAAAAGAAATCGGTTTTGTGGGTTGGGAATTTGACGGCGGCAAGGTGGAAGCAAACACCGAAGCGAACCGACTGCAAATCTTCTTTGAGGATAAGCCGGACGAAGCCACGCGGGAAGCCTTAAAAAGTAACGGCTTCCGTTGGTCGCCAAAAGCAGGGGCATGGCAGCGGCAGCTTACCAGTAACGCCTATTATGCGGCTGATTATGTGAAAGCCATTGCACCCCTTACCGGGGAAAAGCCGACCGAGATACAGCGGGCGCATATCCGGCAGCAAAAGGTAGCTGCACAGGAACAACCCGCACAGGAGCAGCCGGAACAGAAAGCCCCACAAGATAAAGACACTTTTTCCATTTATCAGATAAGGGGCGGGGACGAAACAAGGGACTTGCGTTTTGAGCCTTACGACCGTCTGATTGCCGCCGGACACCGGGTAGACGCGAAAAACTATACACTTGTCTATTCCGCACCTCTTACGCCGGGGACTTCCCTTGAAGATATTTACACCCGGTTCAATATCGACCACCCGAAAGATTTTAAGGGACACAGCCTTTCCGTTTCCGACGTGGTGGTACTTCATCAGAACGGGCAGGACACCGCCCACTATGTAGACAGCTTTGGTTATAAGGACGTGCCGGAATTTTTCAAGGAACAGGAAAAAGCCCTCATTCCCGACGACTTGGAAACAGGCGAAACAATCAAAACACCGAGGGGGACTTTCTATGTAACCGCCATGAGCCGCGAGCAAATGGAAGCTGCCGGATATGGATTGCACCACCAGTCCGACGACGGAAAATATCTGATTATGGGGAACGGTACAAGGGCTTTTGCTGTTCCCGTTCAGCCGGAAAACTATCTGAAAGCTGCCGAGCAGACCACAGAGCAAAACTACAATATGATTGACGGGCAGATAAACAACACCCCAACCGTTGCAGAACTGGAAGCAAAGGTAAAGGCAGGAGAAACCATTTCCCTTGTTGACCTTGCGGAAGCTGTCAAGGCTGACAAGGAACGCGGCAAAGCGGTGAAAATGGAAAAGAAGCCCTCTATCCGGGCGCAGCTTAGAGCAGACAAAGAAAAGACCGCACAGAAAAAAGCGGCAAAATCAAAAAATCACGAATTGGAGGTATGAGCATGATTAGACTGACCGTTGAAGAAACAAACCTGTTGAGCATTTACAATGAGGGCGGCAAGCGTGGGCTTACGGAAAACATCAATGCTGCGCTGCCGTTCATGGACGAGGATATGCGCCCCTTTGCAGAACGCACCTTACAGAAAATCTACCCATTAACAGAAAACGAGTATGCGGAGCTTGCCATTTTCGCCGCTGATGAAGTATGACCGGGGTTAAGCGGCTTACGCCGCCCCAAAGCCGGAAAGTCAACAGCCTTGTAAAAAAGGAGTGCTGCAACTGCGATAACGGACACTGTATTTTACTGGACGACGGGGAGGAATGTGTCTGCCCGCAGCTTATTTCCTATTCGCTTCTTTGCAAATGGTTTCAGACCGCCGTACTTCCCCTTGATAAGCTGCTGTATGCAGAGATTTTCAAGACCGAGGATAAAAAGCGTTGTACCGAGTGCGGAGCTTCTTTTGCGTCCACCTCTAACAGCGTCAAATACTGCCCGGACTGCCGGAAGCGTATTACCCGCAGACAGGAAGCGGAGCGTATGAGGAAACGACGCGCCCTTGTTACGCAGTAGGGGTTAAAAAAGTCTTGATTTACAGGGCATAACAGACACGAAACTTGCATAAGCGATACGGAATACCTTTTCCCTTAAAATCGGGGTTCTACTGCGTAACATATCAAATCATCTGCACCCACAAAAAACGGGCGCGGCGGCTATGATTACATGGCTGCTGCGTCCGTTCTTTTTTTGTCTACAATACTTCTATATTCGATATGAAACATACCATTGCGCCGAGTAATGTATCTTCATCTGTTTTTAAGACGAGCAATACATTCTCTCCGGGATAATGTCCGTAATCCAAATACTGCACATATCCTGTAAGTGTATTTCAGCTGTTAAATGTGATTTTGATTTTACTGCCTATATCAAGATACCTTTCTATGCCGTACATATCATTTTCTTCTATTATTTTGATACACGTTGTAATGTCAACAATTTTCATAATTATTCCCGTTCCTTTCCTTTCTCCCGTTCCTGTTCTTTGCCCTGCCGCAAAATGCTGTCTATGTTCTGCTTGATAACGTCGTATTCCTTGACCTGTTTTTTCAGCTTTCCATAATCAGCGTAAAGGGCTTCTTTCTGCGCTTGGAGCTTCCCGTATTCTTCCTGCATGGCGGCAAGGTTAGGAAGTTTAGTAACGCCCGCCGCTTTCAGTGTCTTTACTGCCGCTTCGTGGAGTATCAGACTGCTTTCCTGCTTTGCCCGGTATGTGTCCTTATCCTTTGCCCTGCGGTATGCTTCATAAATGGGTTTTGTCTTTTGGTAGGTGGTAACGTGCTTCATCAGCACTGCCATGTCTGCAAGCCGCTTCTCCACGCTCTTTAATGCGTCTGCTGTCTTTACATTTTCCGCATTTATTTCCTCAATCCGGCTGACTAAATCTGCGTACTGCTCAATCTTATGTTCCGTCAAGAAATTCATAGTCTTTGCAGCCAGTTTCAGATTATGGATTTTCGCCCACTGTTCATAGCCCCGGCTCTCTTGTGCCTTGATACTGTTTTCAATGTCGATAAGCAGCGATACGCCGCGCTGCTCTTTGGGAGCTTTCGCCGCCTTTGTGCGCTTGCCCTCTATCCGTTCTCTTATGGCTTCCTCTGTATAATCTGCACCGAGAGTTTTTAAGCGGGTAAACCGTTCCTGTCCGGGAGCGCGACAGGAGATATATTTTCCCGGCTTTATCTCATAGCCTGCCGCCTGTAACCGCTGCAACAATTCTTCAAAACTTGCTACTTGGGGGATAAGCGTATCAACGGCAATTTTCAGCTTGTCTTTCCAACTTGTACCGACCTTTTCTGCTTGATATTCTGCATAGCTTTTTCCCTTGCTGCCTTTGCCCGGAACGACAACCGACAGCCCGTTTTCCCGGCACAGCTTATCGCTCATGTTCCGTATGCCGTAGTAGCTGCGCTTATTGGAATTGTATTTATGGTAGTCAACAAAATTGACCGCACAAAAAATGATATGGTTATGGATATGCCCTTTGTCTATGTGGGTAGTTAAGACGTATTCATGCTGTCCCTTTGTTACCGCGTCGGCAAGCTGCTTTCCGATAGCGTGGGCTTTCTCATAGTCTACTTCTCCCGGCTCAAAGGACTGTATCAAATGGTGGGCGAGATTGTTCCCTTTCTCTATGGCTTGTGCAAGCGTAAATCCGAACTCAATGTCTGCCGTTTCATAGCTGCACCCAAAGGAGGACACAAGCATTTTCCCGTCTGTTTTATCCGGGTTTTGGATATAGTCAAGGGCTTTGCTCAACGTGCTTTTAATAGGCTTAATCTTTGTAACCGCCATATCTCCGCAAGCACCCCCTT
>OIDP01000764.1_pt1 | contig 12594 bp, 4 predicted proteins | sample 1581591 | NCBI WGS metagenome assembly OIDP01 (sample SAMEA3882552, study PRJEB24775) | human gut metagenome | biome: human-associated habitat; feature: intestine environment; material: feces | place: Netherlands | collected 2009/2010 | reverse complement strand
TCGCGAACTGCTGGACAGCCAGGATTTCGATGGCGACAACACCCCGATCATCCGTGGTTCCGCTCTGAAGGCTCTGGAGAGCACTTCCAAGGATCCCGATGCTCCGGAATACAAGTGCATTTGGGAGCTGATGGACGCTGTTGACAGCTACATCCCGACTCCGGACCGTGCTGCTGATAAGCCGTTCCTGATGCCCGTTGAGGACGTTATGACCATCTCCGGCCGTGGCACCGTTGCTACCGGTCGTGTTGAGCGTGGTACTGCTCATGTCGGCGATCAGATGGAAATCGTTGGTCTGAAGGAAGAGAAGCTGACCACCACCATCACTGGTCTGGAAATGTTCCGCAAGAGCCTTGAGTTCGCTCAGGCTGGCGACAACATCGGCGCTCTGCTGCGTGGTATTGACCGTGACCAGATCGAGCGTGGCCAGGTTCTGGCTGTTCCCGGCTCTGTTCATCCCCACACCACTTTCGATGGCCATGTTTACGTCCTGAAGAAGGAAGAAGGCGGCCGTCATACCCCGTTCTTCAACAACTATCGTCCTCAGTTCTACTTCCGTACCACCGACGTTACCGGCATCATCACCCTGCCCGAAGGCACTGAGATGTGCATGCCCGGCGACAACGTTGATATGCACGTTGAGCTGATCACCCCGGTTGCCATGGAAGAAGGCATGCGTTTCGCTATCCGCGAAGGCGGCCACACTGTTGGTTCCGGCGTTGTTTCCAAGATCGAGAAGTAATTTTCGGCTTGTGATATAGTTTTCAAGGCTCCTGCTGTTAAGGCAGGGGCCTTTTTGTTGTGTACGGCTTATGGGACGGGGAGGGGGCAAAGGCCGGGTGTGGAAGACCAAGGAAGGCATCATGAAAACATCAGGAATTGTAGATAGGGGAGAGGACACCATTCGGAACTTTGAAAAAGTGGAGCAGGAGGGGGCACCCACACCGCCCTACCTTGGGAAGGTGTATTTCAGGTTGCGGTTAAGGGGTAAGGATTGATCTATCCCTAAGTTTTCGGAACGGTCAGGAACGCTCTTTACAGTACAATTTATAATGGGCAATTCTCAACCTCCAATTTTCCCTTCAAGTTTCCTCCAATCTCTGCCAAATCTCTCAACAACAAGCCAAACCGAAATGGCAAAAAATGCGCGATCACAATACCGGATGATTGTATTAAGAGATTGCAAAGAACATTATCGGGGTAAATGTTTAATCATTTGATAAAATCAGGAATAAACCATTCAAAAATGTTAATAAATACCGCCAAAGGGTCACCGCACCGCAACGCAAATAATGTGCGAAAAACAGGTTTCAGTTGATTCAAGGACAAAAATTTAGATAGAAACCGCTCTAATGAACTATGCAAATTCTGGCAACTGTGATATAATGTATATACCTAGATGTGTCGGAAAGGTTATCATTTGCGGGATCAAGGCATGCAGCCGGTACAACGTTTTGTCAGCCGCTGTGCCGGGGCCAAAAGCCCCAAAAGCAGGCCGCAGCCCGGCAAGGGATCGCCAGACCGAGGGGAGCACAACCAGGCGTTTTGCAATCAACACCTGCAAAGTGCCGCACATCTGCCGTACCACTTTTCACACAAAAGGTGAAAGTAGTAACACTTAAGGGAGGATAAAACTATGAAGAAAAACCTTCAGCGTTTTGGTGCATCCGTGTTGGCAGCAGCCATGGTTGCCCAAAGCGTGGCGCTTCCCGCAGCAGCCGAAACTACCAAGATTGATTCTTCGGTAGCGCAGTCTGTTGCAGCTAGCGCAGCAAGCGCGGCCAGCGCTGTGCAGTCCCTGCCCAAGTTCACCAGCACCGCAGACCTGATCAAGCAGACAGCCCAAACGCTGGCTGCCCAGGGCGAAGTGCATGAACTGGAGCAGGACGATGCCAAGCTGGAAGCGACTGCACAGAGCAAGGCGGGCATGAGCCTTGCAGCGTTGGAAAATGCATTGGCCGATGCCATGTACGCCAACGCCGCAGCCGGCAAGATCAACACCGAAGCCTATGGCCTGAACAAGGACGAGATGGCATCGGTGATGGCTGCCACCATCAAAACGTATCATCTGTCCAGCGCCGTTACCGACCTGGGCTATGAGACGAACGCCGCAGGCGTTGTGACCGCCGTTACCTTTACCGGCAGCTCCGGCATGACCTCTGCGATGGAGTCCATGACCAACAGCGATGATGAAGTGATTGCGCAGCAGGCTGACAGCTACGCACAGGCTTACGTTGCTGAAAACTCCGATACCTTTGCGGCCAGCGCCGCTGCGGACGGCCATACCTATGGCGAGCCGAAATGGTACTGGAATGACACCAACCCGGAGGATGGCCACACCCACACCTGGAAGGAAACCCCCGATGGTTACTGGACCAAGACCGATGACGGCTGGGCTTACACCGCTGTGTATACCTGTGAAAAGGGCGATGCCTACCAGAAGGTAGAAGGCACCGTAACCAAGGATACCACCGAGGCAAAGCCCGGCGTTGCCGGCAAGACCGTTTACTCTGCCAGCGTGCCCGCTGACAAGAGCCCGGTTAAGAAGGAATACAAGGAACCCACCACCCGCACCGACGACATTGCCGCCCTGCCCTGCCAGAGCCATGTCGTGCCCAAGGATGCAGATGGTAACTTTGTTGCTACCTTCAACTGGGAAATGAAGAAGGTCGAGGGCGAGCTGGCCGCTGACTACAGCAACGCCCAGCTGTTCTATGACAGCGAAACCGGCAAAATTTCTGCCGGCGCTCCCGTTACCATTGACTGGGAATGCACCAGCGTCACCTTCAAGTGCGCTGTCTGCGGCGAAGAAATCAAAAACCAGCCGGTAATGACCATGCCGGTCAGCGTTGTGGTAGACCAGAATGACAATTCCGTCTACATCAACGTGGGCGGCACCCCGACCCTGGATACCACCTCCGGCGGCACCGGCGTTACCCTGGTGTCCGCAATGGATGGCGGCAACTGGTACGATATGCAGAACAACCCGGTTGACGCAAGCAAGGTGAACTTCACCTATCAGAGCGGCGACAACAAGGGCAAGAACAGCCTGCTGCTGTACGACAGCCAGAAGACTGCCGTGTATGTGGACGACCAGGGCAACCAGGTCACCAATACTTACGATGTCTCGACTGCGCAGATGAACTACTACTACTTCCAGCTGTCGCAGTTCAACCAGGACGAAGCAGAGTACTTCGGCGTGGCTGCCCCGTTCTGGACCTCCAAGGGCGTTCAGAAGCAGGGCGAGGATGGCAGCATCACCGGCACCATGGGCGCAATCAAAGTGCTGTGCAACCTGGACCCCAACCAGGATGTGCCCCCGACGACCATGGCATATATGCTGCAGTTCCTGCCGCAGGGCTTTATGTCTTACGTCATGAACTATGGCGAAGCTCTGAAAGGCATCCGTGATGCAGGCTTGGCACAGGTTGCCAAGCTGGGTGACAGTGCTGACTATGTCACCAAGCTGCTGATCCTGCATGACTGGATCTCCCAGGTTGCAGAATTCGATATGGGCTCCATGGGCGATATCACCGGCGGCGGCAACAACGACCCCATCCAGATGACTGCTTTCGGTGCCCTGCTGGGCGGCGAGATCGGCGCTAAGGGCGTTGAGTATGGCTGCATCTGCCTGGGCTATGCATCTGCATTTAACTACATGGTCCAGAATTTGCCTGACAACAAGGAAATCTATAAAAAGACCGTTGACGGCAAAGAAGTTTGGAAGACCCCCGATGAAGTAGGCGATAACGCTGTTGTTGACTTTGCCCAGATCCTGTATTACTGCGATACTTCTGATACCAGTGTTGCCGGTAATGCGTTCGGCGGCGGCATGTTCAACAACGTCCACTACTTCAACGCAGTCAAGGTCAACAAGCTGCAGGGCGACAGCAATTCTGCTACGATGACCACCGGCGAAGCCAACAAGAACTGGTACTATGTTGACGTCTGCTATGATGACGTGAACACCGAGTGCATGGCCCAGACCCGCGTTGAGAACGCAGGCGACATGCGCCATGTCAACTTCCTGGTTTCTCCCTCCGGTCTGGAAGGCCGTTACAGCAAGTACTATGATTACATTGACTCGCTGTACGATGGCTACACCTACACCAAGAACAAGAATCCCGATGTGGATGATGACGGCAATGTTGTGTTGAACAACGGCAAGCCGCATTACTCTTACACCAAGGCGGAGAACAAGAACGAGACCCGTTACACCGATACCTGCTACGAGGATACTTGGTTCACCTCTATCTGCAGCCCCATCTACTTCGACAATAATTACTTCTATTACGTTGATACCACGACCAACCAGAACCTGTATAACAACATGCGCCGCCAGCAGTCCGAGAACGGCAACAACGGCAACTCTGGTTCCGGCAGCTCTGGTAACAACTCCCAGATGCAGCAGTTCATGAAGAAGATGCAGAACCAGGGCCCCGATACTCTGGAAGCACGTCCGCGTAATGCGAACTACTATATCCGCAAAGAGGATTCCAGCAGCAGCAGGCCCGGCGGCTTCAGCATGAGCAGCTTTACCAAGACGGATGACCCGTTTGATATCATCCTGATGTACTACAACGATCTGAAGGAAACCAGCAGCAACTTCAATGATGACGACAGCAATGCCAAGGTTCTGGCCGAAGCTGGCACCATCTATAAGATCGATACCAGTGCAAAAGATAAGCATGCCAAGGTTGAAAACAACCTGAACACCGAGTGCCTGGCAGACGCTGCTGCAAAGCGGATCTACCCCGCACTGGTACACTCTACCGCACTGTATGATGGCAAGCTGTACTTCAACGTCAACAACGCCATCTACCGTATGGACCCGACCACCGGCGCAGTGGAAGAAGTGAAGGAATACAACACCGTCTATGGCGGCATTAAGCTGACCAAGGATAAGGACGGCAACATGGTTCCCGATACCCACTTTCCCGGCATGAGCATGGTTATCATGGATAGCGCCCAGGATACCAGCAGTGTGAAGTATCTGAACACCTTCATGAACCATCCTCTGGCTGGCCTGACCCTGCGTGACAGCTACAGCTTTGCTACCACCACCCAGCAGGGCCAGACTGTGATCACCGGCATCAACACCACCAAGGATCAGCTGGTCGTTTCTGTCGGCACCAACCTGTCCAACACCTATAAGGAACTGGTGGACGGCAAGGCAGAAGTCAAGACCGATGCTTCCGGCACTTCTTATGCAAACCGTAAGAGCTACAAGACCGAGTCCTGGAACTACAACCCGAGTTACAACCAGAACATGGGCAGCTCTGACGAGAAGAACAAGAACGAAGAGTTCATGTGGTGCGCGAACCTGGTTGAAACCATGCCGATGTCCGACATGGTCAGCGACCTGAAGAGCGGCGCAACCACCAATGTTTCCGTTGAAGCATGGTGCGATACCCCCGCTTACACCCAGGACCGCACCACCAAGTACGGCCTGACCAAGGGTGAAAAGAAGTACGCTGACGGCGCACTGCCCAAGGGCCATACCTGGGCTCTGGACGAGCTGGAAACCAAGTCCGTTGGCAACAATGTGTACCTGTGCTCTGATTGCCATACCGCAACCGAAAGCACCCCCCACACCGTTACCCTGCCCGATGCAGTTGCAGGCGTTACCCTGACCCTGGGCACCACCAGCAACACCTACATCAAGGACGATACCGTTACCCTGACCGTAGAAAAGGAAGGCACCGATATCGTTACCGTTACCGCAAAGAACGGCGATACCGATGTTGCTCTGACTGAAGTTCAGGAAGCAGCGCAGGACGAAGCCGCAGCCCAGGCTACCACCGAAAAGGCTAAGACGGTTTACACCTTCACCATGCCGGACGGCGATGTGACCATCAGCGTTACCAAAGCCGCTAAGACCTATGCGGTCAAGGTGGCCGATGCTAACAAGGATACGTTGAAGATCACCAGCCCCGAAGCTGACCTGGATAAGGTTGCTGAGGGCACCAGCGTTACCGTTGTGGCTACCCCGAAGGATGGCTATACCCTGACGGCTGACGGTGTGGTGGTTACTTACGGCGACAATCAGACCCTGAAAGCAACTCCTGACACAGAAAAGGCCAACACTTACACCTTTGCAATGCCCGCTGGCGATGCAACTGTCAGCGCAGCGTTTGAAAAGGTTAAGAAGTATAACGTTACTGTGGCGGGTACTGTTGAAAACGGCACTGTGGGCGTAGAGCCGAAAACCGCAGCTGCGAAGGATGTTGTTACTGTTACCGTTACCCCGAATACCAACTTTAAGTACACGGACGGCAGCCTGAAAGCTACTTATACGGATGGCGGAACGAAGAAAGAAATTAACGACTTTAAGGCAGTAGACGGTAAGGAAAACACCTACACCTTCGAGATGCCCGCCGCTGATGTTACCGTTGATGCTAAGTTTGAAGCTATGCCGGATAAGACTTATAGCATTACTTCTGAGGTGACCAACGGTGCCGCAACCCTCAGCGTAGAAACTGCAGCTATGGGTGATCCGGTTGAGGTTACCTTTACGGCAAATGGCGAAAACTATAAGCTGGAAGAAAGCTCTGTGTGTTACGAAAAGAAGGGTGATCCTTCTACCGCAAAGCCACTGACACCGAACAATGGCAAGTATAGCTTCTACATGCCGGACTATGATGTTGTTGTTAAGGCCGTATTTGCAAAGACTACTCATACCGTAACTTGCAATGTAACCAATGGTACTGCTACTGTTAACCCGACCGGTGAAATTAAAGAAGGTACGAGCGTTACTGTTACTTTTAAGCCGGATGAGGACAAGGCAAATTATGTGCTGAAAGAGAATCCGAAGCTGGATTCTGGCAACCTACACACCACTTTGAATGTAAGCGATGGCGTTGGAACATTCAATATGGACAAGAATGATGTCATTATCACGGCAGAGTTTGTGGAACCCACCACTCCCAGTGAGGGTGACAGCACTAGTGATAATACCAACAACGGCGGCGAAGAAACTCAGACTCTCGAAGCCGAGGAGCGCACCGTTCACGGTGCCGCTGAAAAGACCACCATTACCGCAATGGCTGTCTTTACCTGCACCGATAAGAACTGCGCAAGCGCACAGTTCGTGGATGCAACGGTAAAGCAGACCAGCGGCGTTACCACCGCTGCTGTCACCTTCAACGGCAAGGACTACACCGCCAAGTACGGCGAGAAGAACGGCTGGGTTGAAGAAAACGGCAAGAAGTACTGGTACGAAAACGGCGTGAAGCAGGGTACTGAGGGCCGCGGCAAAGAGATCTATGATCCCGATTCCGACGCCTGGTACTGGCTGGATGCTGTCCAGGGCGGCGCAATGACCGTCAGCAAGGACGTTTACCAGGAATCCGCCGCCGGCCAGTGGGCTGATAAGCCCGATGGCACCGGCAAGTGGGTCCGTTACGATGAGAACGGCCACATGGTCAAGGGCTGGCAGACGACCGATAAGGGCACCTACTACTTTGACCTGATCACCGGCGCTATGGCTAAGGGCGCAGGCGATATTGACGGTGTACCTTGCGCATTTGACGAGTACACCGGTATCGCTCTGGACGGCCAGTGGCTGACCATCAAAGGCGCTGACTTCTGGTACGAAAAGGGCGTTCGCCAGGGCCTGGATGGCCGCGGCAAGGAAATCTATGACCCGGCTTCCGACGCTTGGTACTGGCTGGATGCCGTTGACCAGGGCAAGAAAGCCACCAGCAAGGATGTCTATCAGGAATCCGAAGCTGGCCAGTGGGCTGACCGCGCCGATGGCACCGGCAAGTGGGTCCGTTACGATGCACAGGGCCACATGATCAAGGGCTGGAGCGCTGACAAGCGTTACTACTTCGACCCGATTTATGGCACCATGGCTAAGGGCGATGCAGTCATCGACGGCCGCACTTATCATTTCGATAAGAACACCGGCATTCGGCAGTAATCCCACAGCCTGAACAATGAGCTGTAACCAGCCCATTAACCTCTAAATAAAAATGCCGTAGCAGATGTAATAGTCTGCTGCGGCATTTTTGTATTTGTGGGCATAGGTTCGGTGAAATATTTGCCAGGCCAGTAGGGCGGGGGACCCCATGATTGTGGTGGCTCCCCTGGAGGGGAGCTGGACGCGAAGCGGCCTGAGGGGTGGTTCCTTGCCGCAAACCTAAAGCAATCGAATCCAACGCCTTGGAACAGTCACTGCGCCCGCAGGTACCTTGCCCTGCCACAAATCCCATCACGACCAATCGGACAAGGCCTCGGAACGGTCAAGACCGTTCCCTACAGAACAAATTATAATGGGCAGCACACCCTTAAACAATCAGTAGGGCGGGGTGACCCCACCCAATAGTACACGATTAAAAAATCGCAATTTACCTTACCCACATAATAAAGGCAACACACAAAAACATGGCGAACACATCAGGCCGGTGCAAGGGCAAAACCTACTAAAAAGCTGCGGCTAAATTTGGCAAATATGGCGCGCGAAGTATAATTTTTGGAGGATATCACAAGCAGAACAAACAAACTTTGTCAGTTCAAACAACAAAAAAGCAACAAACTGGCATGGATGCCAAAGAATGCGGCCGCGAATTGTGAAAAATTTTAATATATTTTCTTCATTTTTTCCTTACCTGTTATCATTTGAATTTGCAATCAAAATATGGAACTTGTATAATAGAATAAAAGAAAAGTGCAAACTAAATGGGTGAAGAGGATTTGGTGCAATGGAAGATAAAAATAGATTCAGCATTCTGCTGGAGCATTTGCTAGAAGTTGCGGAGGTCAAGAACTATACCTTGGCCAAGCGCCTGCAATACGATGTTTCCTATATCAGCAAATGGGTCAGCGGCCGCATGCTGCCTGCCAAAAAGACTGAAAAGCGCGTGATGGAGGGCATCAGTGCCTGCGTGGTGGATGAAGCCACCGATGATGGCCGTGACCTGCTGCTGCGGGAATACAGCGTTAGCATCCCCAGTGACCTGAAAGCCGCCATTTATGATAACCTGATTGCTGAATATGATTATTTGCAAGAGGAACTGGACAGCGGCGAGGCGCGCATTGGCCACTATACGGACTTTTGGGCCGAGCTGAACATGCTGCAATACCTGACCAAAATGGCGCACCCCGTGCTGCGCCGCGTCAGCCAGCTGGACATTGTGGCTGTGATGGACCTGATGGAAATGGCGCGCGAATACCGCCTGAAAGTTGCCAACCTGCAAAACGGCCAGCTGGTGGACCAGCGCAGCTATGATAACGTCTATTTCAAGCTGATGATCGATATCAGCCGCGAAAAATGGGACCCCATCTATGATGCCGCGCTCATTATCAACGTGTTGACCAACTTCAGCCATATTCATTTCAAGCTGTTTGGCAGCACCGCGGCTGCCGGGCGCGCGGTGTTTACCGGCCTGCTGGTCAGCCACAGCCGCTGCGCCGCCGTTACCGCCACCGAGGACCCGCAGAACTGCGAAAGCCTGTATGATAACTTCTCCAAGCTCTGCGTGCGGGATGACCAGCTTTTCCGCGATACCAGCATGCGCCAGCTGATCAGCCAGTACGACTATATGCACACGCTGCTGGCCTCCAATCTGCGGTGGATGTTCGGCCACCTGAATGAGCTTCTGCTGCCGGATGACTTGTTTGAAGAGATCCTGACCGCCCACGAGGCCGAACTGAAAGATTTTTTGGGTGCTACCCCTGCGGAGCTGCGTAGCGTACACAACCTTGCCAAAGGTGTGGTGGAGGAAACAAACATCCGCATCCTGATTTATGAAGCTGCATTTTCCTCCATGGCGGTTTCCGGCGAGCTGGACTTTTTCAGTTACAAGGTCAGCCTTACCCCGGATCAGCGCAGCCGGTGCATCAGCTATGTGCTGCAGCTTTGCAAGCAGCGTGAAAAACTTGAATTCCGCTTGATCAGCGGCCGCATTGTGAACGATTTCCAGTATGTGGCGGACCCCAATATGTTTCTTTCTGGCGCTGCATCGTATCTTCGACTGGATAACAACTGCCCCATCAACCGGATTGCAATGGTCAACAACAGTGTGATGGAAGACCGCCTGAGTGAATATTTTGATCAGGTCTGGAATTTGGATGACCAGAACGTGACAAAAGAGCGCAACGCCATTGCGGAGCACATCCATCATGTCCTGCAGGGAATCCATCTGATTACCCGCGCCAAAAGTGATGAAATGGAAGAACTGCAAGAGAGCTGGATGAACAAAATCTAAAAATACAACATACATACGCATAAACATAAAGCCCTGGCTGCTGCGGTAGCTGGGGCTTTTGTTGCACCAAGGAAAATGAAATTGCAAGAAAACTCCATGCCAAAGCGTGAAAATCCATGTAAAAAAAATGAATCACGCGGAATCAATTTCTGGAAATTTGTGCCATGGGATTCTCGTGCTTTCCGTAAACAGGAATGGTATACTATGTTCAGCACCGAAGATAATTGTAGCATTATGGTTCGGCGACGCTGTGCAACGATGTGCACAGCAGGGGAAAGCGCCATAAAGGTTTGGCGTGATTTGATTTGGATAATTTAATTCCCTGCAACTATAAAGGAAAGACATTTGGAGGAAATTGCAATGAATGAAAACGCGATGTTGACTGGCAAGCCCAGCATTGACCGCCCCTGGATGAAGTTCTATCCGGATGTTCTGCGCGGTATCCAGGTTCCGGCCTGCACCGTGGAGCAGTACCTCTCCGTGCGCGCTGCAGACCCTAACGTGGTTGCCATGCACTACTATGGCGTGGATATCACCTGGGGTACTGTGTTCCGTAAGGTGGACGCCACCGCCCGCGCTCTGCAGGTGCTTGGCATCAAGCAGGGGGACCAGATCCCCGTGTTCCTGCGTTCTGTGCCGGAATTCATTTATCTGCTGCTGGCAGCCGAGCGCATCGGCGCTTCGCTGCTGTGCCGTGACAACACCCTGGAAGAAAACATTGAAGCTGTTCAGAAAGCCAATGCCAAGGTGATTTTTGTTCACGACTTCTTCTCCAAGGCCGAAATCGAAGCCTACCGTGAGCAGACCAACGTGAATACCTATGTTATCGTTCCCGCTCTGGAAAGCGGCGACCGCGCCGCTATGCCGGTTTACCTGCAGCATTCCCTGGATGCCCTGTATCCGGATGTTCCCGCCCGTGGCTCTGATACCATGATGTGGGCTGATTTCTGTAACATGGGCCAGCGTTTTCGCGGCTTTGTGCCCGCTCCTGTCAACATTGACCGCCCGCTGCTGCGCGCCTACACCAGCGGTTCCACCGGCCCTTCCAAGCAGGTCATCCATTCTGCACACAGCATCATCGGCGTGCTGGCCCAGATGAACTTTTATGGCGCTTCGGATAAATTCCGCCCCACCTGGCTGCTGACCATCCTGCCCCCGGCTCTGATCGCTGTTGTGGTTTCCATGATGCTGCTGCCCCTGGCCGGCGGTATGCTGCTCATTCTGGATCCGTTTGTGGATGTGTACGATGTTGACCTGGAAATGATGCGCTACCGCCCCAACAACTGGCCCCTGATCCCCATGTTTGTGGAGGTTATCCGCCGCAGCAAGCGTCTTCCGGCTGACTATGATATGTCCCACATGCTGGCCATCGGCGCCGGCTGCGAGGCATTCAACAACAAGCAGCTGCGCAATGTTGAGGAGTTCCTCAAGCAGCATAACTGCAACCTGCGCTTTACTGCCGGCTACGGCAGCAGCGAGGCCGGCTCCAACGCCACTCTGCCCATGGCTCCGTTCCCGGTGCGTGACGGCAACGTTGGTGTGCCGATGATCCACAGCGTCATCAGCATCTTCAAGCCCGGCACCCAGGAAGAGCTGACCTACAATACCCCCGGTGAGATCTGCATGACGGGCCCCGGCGTGATGCTGGGCTATGACCGCCCCGAAGCAACCGCCAAGGCACTGCAGGTCCACGCAGACGGCAAGACCTGGCTGCACACCGGCGATATTGGCTATATGTCCGAGGACGGTGTGCTCTACACGATGACCCGCGGCGCATCCCCGCGCTTTGGCGGCGGCGACCTGATGGTGCAGCCGCTGGAGAACATCGTGGCCGATGCTGACATCAAGGGCATCAAGGACGAGTTCTTTGTTATCGTGCCGGATGATGAGCACGAGGGCTGCTTCCTGCCGTACCTGTACGTCCAGCTCAAAGATGGCTACACCTTGGACGATGTGCGCGATAAGATCAATGCCTGCCTGCCGGAACGTTACATGCGTCCGGTGGAGATTTTCACCGTACCGGAACGCCCGTTCTTCCACTTCAAGACCAACCGTATTGGCCTGAGCAAAGAAATCATCGCCAAGCGCAACCAGCAGAAAGAGAAAGCTAAGCGCAACAGCTTTGCCGATGGCTGCATTGCCTGATGACTTTGGCGTGATAAAATCATGATAATGTAACGGCATGTGCCCACCTTATGATAGAGATAAGGGGGGCACATGCCTTTTGTTTTGGGGTGGGGGAGCGGATGAAGATGAACGGTACGCGCGGTTGGGGGATAGGGGAGAAGGGCAATCGGATTCCGGTGTGGGGGAGATACTTGCGAAGTTGTAAAGGCAATACCGCATAATTCTAAGTGCCGATACGGCGAGCGAGGTGCGGCAG
>OIDP01000748.1_pt1 | contig 12802 bp, 7 predicted proteins | sample 1581591 | NCBI WGS metagenome assembly OIDP01 (sample SAMEA3882552, study PRJEB24775) | human gut metagenome | biome: human-associated habitat; feature: intestine environment; material: feces | place: Netherlands | collected 2009/2010 | reverse complement strand
GATACCCCTGAAAGTCAAAATACCCCTCTTTAGCATCTACGGTGACACCGCTGTAATTACCCACATGCTCGTGCGAACCTGAGGCGATATTGAAAAGAGATGTCTTGCCGCAATTGGGATTACCCACCAAAGCGACATTGATGGTGCGGCGTTTTCCCAAAGCTATACGTTTCAGTTCCTCTTCATCCAAACGCATATCTTCGCTCCATCCCTCGTGATAGTCGAGCTGTACGGACTCCCGACACATTTCCTTTTCACCGACAATCTCAATCATCTCAGCTTCCTGACGCCGTAAAGAGATTTCATATCCCATCACCTTATACTTGATGGGATCTTTTAGAGGGGCGTTCAGCAACACCTCAACGGTTTTCCCCTTGATAAATCCCATTTCCACGATTCGCTTACGGAAACCTCCGTGTCCCAGCACTTTAACGATTACTCCCTTCTCACCGGTTTTCAATTCGGACAAACGCATAGTCTTCTGCCTTTTTTATTTTTGCCGCAAAGATAAAGGATAAGTCCGTATAGCGCAAATAATTTAGAATGTTTTTAAATAAGAGGCATCAAAGAGAGCCGATTCTGCATTGTAAGCAAGCTGACAACGGTCTGCTAAAGCAACCTTTCGGCACGGAAGTAACAAAATCCGGGAAGAAACATGTATATTTGCCGCTATGGAAAAGGAAAAAGTAGCACAATATATCAACCGGAAACAGCTTTTGCAACCGACAGACAAGGTACTTGTCGCCCTAAGTGGCGGTGCAGATTCCGTCGCTTTATTACGACTGTTGCAAGCGTCGGGCTACGACTGCGAAGCTGCGCACTGTAATTTTCACCTGCGAGGTGCAGAATCCGACAGAGATGAGGCATTTGTCCGCCAACTGTGCGTAAAACAACAAGTGCCGCTACACACCGTCCACTTCGACACCGCACACACTGCCGAAGAACGGCATATCTCCATTGAAATGGCCGCACGCGAACTACGTTACGGATGGTTTGAGGAAATACGGCAGAAAATCAATGCCGACGCCATTGCCGTGGCCCATCACCAGGACGACAGCGTGGAAACCCTCCTGCTGAACCTGATACGTGGTACGGGCATCAACGGGTTACGGGGAATACGCCCCAAAAACGGGCACATCGTACGTCCGCTGCTTTGCCTGGAACGCAAAGAAATCATCAGTTATCTGAACCGCATAGGGCAGGATTACGTAACGGACAGCACCAATCTGCAGGATGAATACACTCGTAACAAAATACGCTTGAACCTGTTGCCCATGATGCAGGAAATCAACCCATCCGTCAAAGAAAGCATTCTCAATACCGCCGAGCATCTGAATGGCGCATCCGCCATATATAAACAAGGGATAGACGAAGGCATAAAACGGGTGCGGACAGCAGAGGGCATCTGCATCGAGCGACTGATGCAGGAGCCGGCCCCCGCAACATTACTGTTTGAAATCCTATACCCGCTCGGCTTTAACACTGCCCAAATCAGAGACATATACCGTTCGCTGGAAGGACAGCCAGGAAAAATCTTCACTTCGGAACATTGGTGCATCGTGAAAGACCGCGAATATCTGCTGATTGAAGCACACCGACACCCCATACAACCCGCACTGGCAATGGAAGAACATGTCTTTACCCCGGACTTTGTCATTCCCCGCGACAAGAACACTGCCTGCTTTGATGCGGATAAACTGACACATCCTCTCCTTCTGCGCCCCTGGCGACAAGGGGACTCTTTTATTCCATTCGGCATGAAAGGCCGGAAAAAAGTAAGCGACTATATGACCGACCGGAAGTTCTCCCTTTTGCGCAAAGAGCAGCAATGGGTATTATGTTGCGGCGAAGAGATTATCTGGCTGATAGGTGAAAGAACGGACAACCGTTTCCGCATCGGTGCCTCTACAAAACGGGTACTCACAGTCCGGCTTCTTCCCGCCGGGGACAGTCCTGTCACACCCTGAGACCTAAGCGGTATAACTCTGCATCCGAAGAGTACCCCATTATCCATTTCATCTTTAGGTTAGAGATACAGAACTTTAACCTAAAAACGGACCTCTCCAGCCTAAAGACACCCATCTTCAGTCCGGAGATAAAGTTCTTCTCCTATATTTACCGGCTTCTTACCTGAAGAGAACATCTCTCCTCTCCGACAAGAATCCTTCTCCTTAAGAACCTGCTTAAATCTTCTTCAGCACTCCTTGTTTGAAGATATTTTTCTATTTTTATTCGTCACATACCCCGTTATGCTTCTTATAAAAACAAACCGAATAGAGTTTCAAAAGAAGCTGAAAATACTCTTTGAACTCAATTTATGCCCGAAGGCAGATATGTCAGAATCTACTTACAAGATAATCCTATTTTCCTTCTGCTTCTTAAAGCAATCGGCAAGCAAGGCGGCAAACGGTGTATCAAAAGCACGGGCCTTTTGCGGACACCCTTTTACACAAGCACAGCAGCGAATACACTTTTCCACATCGGTACTACATTCATCGCCCTTCGCGATGGCGCCTGCCGGACAATGCTTCACGCAGTATCCGCAATGGTTGCAAAGTTCTGTGTCGACAGCCGGAATGCGCGGCATAGGAACTCCGCTTTTGCGTAGTTTCACCACCTTCCGCAAGAAACGGAATAACGGAAAAAATGCCTGACGGGGACGTTGAATACGGTTGACGTCAACGGCATAGAGCTTATCCATGTCGGCTGCCGCTTCGATTTTAGTCCGTATCTTAGCGCCGAAAGTTTCTGCAAACTGCAAGTCATCTGCATCCGGCCGCCCTGCAGCTATGGGATTTTGCTGCGTACTGTACGAATGCTCGCCTACAAACGTAGCACCGGCAATCACTTTAAACCCTCTGTCCGATGCAAATGCGTCCAACTCCACCAATGCTTTTTCATAGGCACGGTTACCATACACAGCAACCAGCACCGCCGGAGCACCGGAAGCATGAACGTCTTTCATCCGCTCCAATGCCAGGGGTGCCACCTTCCCGCCATAGACGGGGACGGTTATTACCGTCAAGGTGTTTTCAGGAATTTCCAATTTGCCAGCCGGGTGGAAAGTAAGGTCTGTCCGGGCAACATCGGAAATGCCCGTACCGCGAACAATCGCCTCGCCCACTTGTTTAGAGGTATGGGTAGGCGAAAAAGTAATCAAACGAACTGTATATATATTCATAAATCTGTTTCTTATATAATAATGAAACAAAGATAGACTTTTAAAATTAAAAAAAAGACGATTTATTTATGAAACCAAAAATTATTATTACCTTTGTGCCGTTGAAACATTCTGCAACTCCTTGCTGAGGTGAGGATTGTTAGTCAGATTTCCGGTTCAATAACAAATATCCCTATTAAATCATAATTTACAAAAGGTAGACTTACCGATATAAGTAAAAACCATTCACACATATACTATATGTATAATATCATTCAATTAAACGACAAAAATTTGTCGGAACTGCAAGCTATTGCCCAAGAATTGGGTATCAAAAAAACAGACTCTCTCAAAAAAGAAGAACTCGTTTACAAGATACTTGACGAACAAGCCATTGCAGGAGCAACCAAGAAAGTAGCAGCCGACAAATTAAAAGAAGAACGTAAAGGGGACAAGCAAAAACGTTCTCGCGTAACGGTCAAGAAAGAAGCAGCGGACAAGGTATTCACAGCCAATAAGAACGGTGAACTCACAAAAGGGAAAACCGAAGAAGCACCTGCCGTACAAGCAGCAGAGGCGGCTAAAGAGCCGACCGTAGCCGCAACTCCCGCAGCAGAGACTGAAGTTCCCAAACGCAAACCGGGACGTCCTCGCAAAGTAAAACAAGAAGCGGCTCCCGCAGCGGAAACACCTAAAACTGTTCCGGCAGAAACTAAAGTAGAAACTACAGAGCCGAAAAAAGCAGAACCCAAGAAAGTTGTTGCAGCCCCCCAGCCTACACCGGATGAAAGTCCTGTCTTGCCGGAAGCAGAGGATGACTTTATCCCCATCGAGGATTTGCCAACCGAAAAAATAGAACTGCCGTCAGAGCTCATCGGCAAATTCGAAGCCACCAAAGCAGAAACTCCTGTTCCTGCAACAGAGCAACCGCAACAGCGCTCCCGTCTTCGCCTCCGCGATAACAATACGCCATACAACAACAATCGTAACAATAACAACCAGCGTCCTGCACAACAGCAGCAACGTCCTGCACAACAACAGAACAACAACGAGAATTATGTTGCTCCCGAACGCAAGCCGGCAATAGAACGTGAAAAGGCGTACGAATTCGACGATATACTCACAGGAACCGGCGTATTGGAAATCATGCAGGACGGTTATGGATTCCTGCGCTCATCCGATTATAACTACCTTTCTTCTCCCGATGATATTTACGTTTCACAATCACAAATCAAGCTGTTCGGCCTGAAGACCGGTGATGTAGTGGAAGGTGTTATCCGTCCACCCAAGGAAGGAGAGAAATATTTCCCGCTGGTAAAAGTATCCAAGATTAACGGACGTGACCCGGCTTTTGTACGCGACCGTGTACCGTTCGAACATCTCACCCCGCTCTTCCCGGACGAGAAATTCAAACTTTGCAAAGGCGGATATTCCGACTCCCTGTCTGCCCGCGTAGTAGACCTCTTTGCGCCCATTGGTAAAGGCCAGCGCGCACTAATCGTAGCACAGCCCAAAACGGGTAAGACTATTCTGATGAAGGACATTGCCAACGCCATTGCAGCCAACCACCCGGAAGTGTACATGATTATGCTATTGATTGATGAACGTCCGGAAGAAGTTACCGACATGGCCCGTACCGTAAATGCAGAGGTTATTGCCTCTACTTTCGACGAACCGGCAGAACGTCACGTGAAAATAGCAGGCATTGTTTTGGAGAAGGCCAAAAGAATGGTAGAATGCGGACATGACGTTGTTATCTTCCTTGACTCCATAACACGTTTGGCACGTGCCTACAATACTGTTTCCCCGGCTTCGGGTAAAGTATTGTCCGGAGGTGTGGACGCCAACGCACTGCACAAGCCGAAACGCTTCTTCGGTGCTGCCCGCAACATTGAAGGCGGTGGTTCGCTGACCATCCTTGCTACGGCGCTTATAGATACCGGTTCCAAAATGGACGAAGTGATCTTTGAAGAGTTCAAAGGTACTGGTAATATGGAACTGCAACTCGACCGCAACCTGTCCAACAAGCGCATCTTCCCGGCTGTCAATATCGTTGCTTCCAGCACTCGTCGCGATGACTTGCTGCAAGACAAGCAAACGCTGGATCGCATGTGGATTCTCCGCAAGTACCTTGCCGACATGAATCCGATAGAAGCCATGGACTTCGTAAAAGACCGTCTGGAGAAGACCAAAGACAACGACGAATTCCTGATGAGCATGAACAGTTAACAACAACTGCATACAGATATTGTACAAAAGCTTCCATTTACGTTCATAAACGTAGGTGGAAGCTTTTTTTATATCCGTTTTTTCATACATTTGCCACCATACAATAACCTTGAACAAATAAAATCCAAATCTGATGAAAACGATTCACTCTTTTATGGGAATGGCATTGTGCAGCTTTCCGGTAATGGCACAGCAATCGCCCAATTTTCTTATTATCCAATGCGACCATCTGACCCAGCGGGTAGTAGGCGCATACGGTGCCGACCCCAGCTGCACTCCACCTATAGACCGAATTGCCTCCCAAGGTGTAACATTTGCCAACGCATACGTGGGATGCCCCCTCAGCCAACCGTCACGCGCTGCCTTATGGAGCGGACTGATGCCGCATCAAACCAATGTACGTTCCAACTCGGCCGAACACATCAATCCTCCGCTGCCCGACAGCATTCCGACCCTGGGAAGCCTCTTCACCGCCAACGGTTATGAGGCCGTCCACTTTGGCAAAACCCATGACATGGGTTCCCTAAGGGGATTCCGCCACAAGGAACCGGTTGCCAAGCCCTTCACCGACCCCGAATTTCCCGTCAACAATGACAGCTTTCTGGATGTAGGAACCTGCGAGGATGCCGTGGCCTATCTCAGCAATCCACCGCAAGAACCTTTCATCTGCATAGCCGATTTCCAAAACCCGCACAATATCTGCGGATATGTAGGCGAAAATAAAGGGGAGCACATAGATAGCCCCATCAGTACCCCACTCCCGCTACTACCCGAAAACTTTGAAGTGGAAGACTGGGAAAAACTTCCGTTGCCCATTCAGTACATCTGCTGCAGCCACCGGAGGATGATGCAAGCCGCCCACTGGAACGAGGACAATTACCGGCACTACGTCGCCGCCTTCCAGCATTACACGCGGATAGTGGCCAGACAGATAGAGAGTGTACTGGAAGCCCTCTACTCCACTCCCGCCGGCAAAAATACAATTGTCATTGTACTGGCAGACCACGGAGACGGAATGGGGTCACACCGCATGGTAACCAAGCAGGTCAGCTTTTACGAAGAAATGACAAATGTGCCCTTCATCATAGCCGGTCCCGGCATTCATCCCCGTCAAAAACCGGTGGAAGATTTACTGACCCAACCCACTATCGACCTGCTGCCCACTCTCTGTGAACTGGCAGGCATTCCGGTGCCTTCCTCCAAGCCCGGCATCAGCCTTGCCCCTTTTCTGCAAGGCGAGAAGCAAAAGAGGCAGCACCCCTATGCAGCCTCCGAATGGCACAGTGAATACGAAGTGACCGTCAGCCCGGGACGGATGATACGCAGTCCCAGATACAAATACACACACTATCTGGAAGGCAACGGGGAAGAACTGTATGATATGCTGAAGGATAAAGGAGAAAGACGAAACCTTGCCCATGACCCCAAATACTCAAAGATTCTGGCCGAGCACCGGGCACTGCTGGACGACTACATCCGCCGCACACAGGACGACTACCGAAGCCTGAAAGTTGAAGCCGACAAGAGATGGCGCAGCCACGCACCGGGATATCCCAACCACGAAGGACCCTGCGCCAGAGACATTATCAATAGAAAGTAAGCAAAAAGAACTAAAAAAAACAGAATAATATAGATGATTATCAGTGCCTTGACCGGCACTTCCATTCTTTTCGCCCATCCCGCTGCAAGTCTTCAATAATATTCTGCTTCAAAAGAAGGCAGTTAAAGGGATTTTTTGTACTTTTGCGCCTCAATAAGAGTAATTTGTAATTTAGTAATTGTAATTAGATACTATGTTCGATAATTTAAGCGAGAGACTTGAAAGGTCGTTTAAAATTTTGAAAGGTGAGGGCAAAATCACCGAAATCAATGTTGCGGAAACCCTGAAAGACGTACGTAAGGCACTTTTGGATGCCGACGTGAACTATAAGGTAGCCAAAAACTTCACCGATACCGTTAAGGAAAAAGCCTTGGGACAAAACGTGCTGACAGCCGTTAAGCCCAGCCAGCTGATGGTAAAAATCGTACACGATGAACTGACCCAGCTCATGGGCGGCGAGACTTCTGAAATAAACCTCGACTCCAAGCCTGCCATTATCCTAATGTCCGGTTTGCAAGGCTCTGGTAAAACAACTTTCTCCGGAAAGCTGGCCCGCATGCTGAAGAGCAAGAAGAACAAAAAGCCGTTATTGGTGGCTTGTGACGTGTACCGTCCTGCCGCTATCGAGCAGTTGCGTGTACTGGCTGAACAGATTGACGTACCGATGTACTCGGAAGCGGACAGCAAAAATCCGGTAGCCATTGCCCAAAATGCCATCCAAGAAGCCAAAGCCAAAGGTTACGACCTTGTAATTGTCGATACAGCCGGTCGTCTGGCAGTGGATGAGGAGATGATGAACGAGATTGCCGCCATCAAGAAGGCCATCAATCCGGACGAGATTCTGTTCGTAGTGGATTCAATGACCGGTCAGGATGCAGTGAATACCGCTAAGGAATTCAACGAACGGCTCGACTTCAATGGTGTAGTATTGACCAAACTGGATGGTGATACCCGCGGTGGTGCCGCCCTTTCTATCCGTTCGGTGGTAAACAAGCCCATCAAGTTTGTAGGTACCGGTGAAAAGCTGGATGCCATCGACCAGTTCCATCCCTCACGTATGGCCGACCGTATTCTCGGTATGGGTGACATCGTATCTTTGGTGGAACGTGCGCAGGAACAATATGACGAGGAAGAAGCCAAACGCCTGCAAAAGAAGATTGCCAAGAACCAGTTCGACTTCAACGACTTCCTGAGCCAGATTGCACAAATCAAGAAAATGGGTAACTTGAAGGAACTTGCCTCCATGATACCGGGCGTAGGTAAAGCCATCAAGGATATAGACATTGACGACAATGCCTTCAAGAGCATTGAAGCCATCATCTACTCCATGACTCCGGAAGAACGCAGCAATCCGGCCATTCTGAACGGTTCACGCCGCCAGCGCATTGCCAAAGGTAGCGGTACGAATATTCAGGAAGTAAACCGCCTGCTGAAACAGTTTGACCAGACCCGCAAGATGATGAAGATGGTCACTGGCAGCAAGATGGGTAAGATGATGCCGAAACTTAAAAGATAAGATAACAGCCTATGACACTGATTGATGGAAAAGCAATTTCAGAGCAAGTAAAGCAAGAGATTGCAGCAGAAGTAGCCGAGATAGTGGCTCGTGGGGGTAAACGCCCGCATCTGGCCGCCATTCTTGTAGGACACGATGGAGGTAGCGAAACCTACGTCGCCGCCAAAGTAAAGGCATGCGAAGTTTGCGGATTCAAGTCCTCACTTATCCGCTACGAGGCAGACGTTACTGAAGAGGAACTGCTCGCCAAGGTACGCGAATTGAACGAGGATGCGGATGTGGACGGTTTCATCGTACAGCTTCCCTTGCCCAAGCATATCTCCGAGCAGAAAGTGATTGAAACCATCGACTACCGTAAGGATGTGGACGGTTTCCATCCCATCAATGTGGGACGGATGTCCATTGGTCTTCCCTGCTATGTATCCGCTACCCCCAACGGTATCCTCGAACTGCTGAAGCGCTATCAGATAGAGACTTCAGGCAAGAAATGCGTGGTATTGGGACGCAGCAACATTGTAGGCAAACCCATGGCTGCCCTGATGATGCAGAAAGCTTATCCCGGCGATGCCACAGTGACCGTATGCCACAGCCGCAGCAAAGACCTGGTAAAGGAATGCCAGGAAGCGGACATCATCATTGCTGCGTTGGGACAACCGAACTTTGTTAAGGCGGAAATGGTCAAGGAAGGCGCTGTCGTTATTGATGTAGGTACTACCCGTGTGCCCGATACCTCCAAGAAATCCGGATTCAAGTTGACCGGTGATGTGAAATTCGACGAAGTAGCTCCCAAATGTTCATTCATTACCCCCGTACCGGGAGGCGTAGGTCCCATGACCATCGTTTCCCTTATGAAGAATACATTGCTCGCCGGCAAGAAAGCAATCTACCAATAACAAGGCGATGAAAACGCTCGCCGTCTTCATTGTTGTCCTACTGTATAGCGTAACCCTTTCCTCGCAGGAAAGGATTACGCTATTATTTGTCGGCGACCTGATGCAGCACCAGGCACAAATAGACGCTGCACATGTATCTGAAGGAAAATATGACTACTCCTCCTGCTTCTCCCTCATAAAAGAGCAAATATCCCAGGCAGACCTCGCCATAGGAAATCTGGAAGTCACATTGGGGGGCAGGCCCTATCGGGGCTATCCTATGTTCAGCGCCCCCGATGAATATCTTCAGGCCATAAAGGACGCCGGATTCGATATTTTACTGACAGCCAACAACCACTGTCTGGACCGTGGAAAAAAGGGAATGGAGCGTACCATACAATTGCTTGACTCCTCCGGTATTCGTTACGCAGGCACCTACAAGAATCTGTCGGAGCGCAGGCAACGCTATCCCCTGTTCATCAACAGAAACGGCTTTCGCATTGCCCTACTCAACTATACTTACGGCACCAATGGTATCAAGGCTACCTCTCCCAATATCGTAAACTATATTGATAAGAATACCATCCTGCAAGATATCCAAAGTGCCAAGGCACGCCAACCGGATGCCATTATTGCCTGCATGCATTGGGGAGAGGAATATCAGTCCCTTCCCAACCGTGAGCAACGCGAACTGGCCAACTGGTTGCTCCAACAAGGCGTAACACATATTATCGGTTCACACCCTCACGTCATTCAACCGATGGAACTACGTACCAACGGTACCGAACAGCACATCATAGTCTACTCCTTGGGAAACTTCATTTCCAATATGAGCAAGGCCAACACTGACGGCGGCCTCATCTTCACTTTGCAGTTGGAGAAACATCCTCTCCCCCAACCCATCCGTCCCTCTTACACCGGTCAGAGTCAGACGCCCCTGCCAGACTCCAATCCTCTGCCTTTTCCATACTGTCGTGTTTCCTATTGTGGATATAATCTGGTCTGGACCGGCCGGCCGGAACTTACTAAAGAAAAAAATTACATTCTTTATCCTGCCAGTTTTCCTACAGAACATTTAACGCCGGAAGCTCGTAAACACCTGGAAATCTTTGTCAAAAGCTCTCGAAAGCTGCTCCAGCAGCACAATATAGGTATCTACGAGAAGAAAAAATAATGCAGAAATCTCAAAAATTTTCGTCTCATTCTTTGCAATATTAAAGATTATCCCTATCTTTGCACCGCATTTAAGAAATGCAACAACATGGTGACTGTAGTTCAGTTGGTTAGAGCGTCAGATTGTGGTTCTGAATGTCGTGGGTTCGAGTCCCATCTGCCACCCGCAAAGAAGAGGAAATTCGAAAGAATATTCCTCTTTTTTTGTTATTGTCCAAACAATCCCCCAAAGGGAGGCAACGTGGAATCAATGTAAAAAATTGTAGGGATACTCCTCACAGAGTATCCCTACATCATAGGAAGGAATCAATTACCTAAACCAGTCCTTGTACAAAAGAGTTTACTTTCTCAAAATGTTCAAAATAGCTGGAAACTTATTCCGATATTTTGCATTCTGTATCAATCACACTTAATAGTACTTCCTTCCTTACTTTATCAAGCCAGTGATAAGACAACCCGTTATCACCTTATAGAAATAAGAATACAAAAAGAATATTTCATCTTTCAAAAAACATTCTATACCAATAACTCTACTATTTTCGATTTCCGACATGCAAATATAACCCTTTTTGTTTATACGAAAAGCAAAATCAGTTATCTTTGCAAAGATGAAATTCAATCAAATATGAAAATTCTCTGGATAGACCTCAATAGCTCGTATGCACACTCTTCGTTGGCACTCCCTGCACTGCACGCACAAATAGCAAAGAACAATTCCGTAAAATGGGAAATCGTATCTGCCACCATCAATGAAAACGTAGGAATGATTGTCGACGAAATATTCCGGCACCAACCCGACATCATTGCCGCAACGACATGGTTGTTCAACCACGAACAACTGTTGCACATCACAGCGAGATTAAAAGCATTGCTTCCCAATAGCTACTTCATCTTGGGTGGACCTGAATTCTTAGGAAACAATGAAGACTTTCTGCATAAAAACCCTTTCATCGACTGTGTATTCAGGGGAGAGGGAGAAGAAGCATTCCCCCAATGGCTGTCTTGCTGGAACCAGCCGGAAAAGTGGAACAGTATTCCGGGACTCTGCTATATGAATCCTCAAAAGCAATATATAGACAACGGCATAGCCCGTGTACTTAACTTTTCACGGCTCGTACCACCGGAAAACAGCTGTTTTTTCAACTGGAGCAAACCATTCGTACAACTGGAGACTACCCGAGGCTGTTTCAACACATGCGCATTCTGCGTCAGCGGTGAAGAAAAACCGGTGCGCACACTGTCCATTGAAAGTATCCGTGAACGCCTTCAAATTATCCACAGTCATGGAATAAAAAACGTACGCGTCCTCGACCGGACCTTTAATTATAATCCGCGCCGTGCTAAAGAATTACTGCAACTTTTCCTGGAATTCAACCCGGACATATGCTTTCACTTAGAAATACACCCTGCACTATTATCCGAAGAGCTGAAAAATGAATTGAAAAAGCTACCTAAAGGATTGCTCCATCTCGAGGCCGGTATTCAAAGCCTGCGCGAACCGGTCCTCCAGAAAAGCCGTCGGATGGGAAGCCTGGAGGACTCACTGCAAGGTCTTCGTTTCCTATGTTCCCTACCCAATATGGAAACACACGCCGACCTCATTGCCGGCTTGCCTCTATACCACCTATCCGAAATATTTGAAGATGTGCGTACACTTGCCGGATACAATGCCGGCGAGATACAGCTTGAATCCCTGAAGTTACTTCCCGGCACAGAAATGAGAAGAAGAGCGGAAGAACTAGGCATCCGATATTCTCCTCTCCCCCCTTATGAAGTGCTTCAAACAAATGAAATCAGTGTCAACGAGCTTCAAACAGCCCGGCAACTGTCACGTCTTCTGGATGGATTCTATAACACAACTGCTTGGCAAGCCATCACCCGCAAGCTGATTCTGGATGACAACGACTTCCTACGTCGCTTTCTGGAATTTTTAATCGATAAAAATCTTATAGACCAGCCCATGAGCCTGGAAAAGCGAGGCCTCGTACTCTATGAATTCTGCAGTATGCATTATCCGGCCTATAAAATCATGGTCACCATTGCCTGGATAGAGGCAGGCATGTCATTAAAGAAAAAACCAGCAGAGAAAGTCAAGACCAAGCGCCAGATGCCACCGGAATATTGGGAAGTCATCTATGGAAACTACAAAGAAAGCCTCCGCTTATGTTTTCTACCCATTGACGACAATACCCAAAATGGTTATTGGTTCGGCTTCGAATCGGAAATACAAAAAGCAGAACCAGTATTCAAAG
>OIDP01000744.1_pt1 | contig 12854 bp, 5 predicted proteins | sample 1581591 | NCBI WGS metagenome assembly OIDP01 (sample SAMEA3882552, study PRJEB24775) | human gut metagenome | biome: human-associated habitat; feature: intestine environment; material: feces | place: Netherlands | collected 2009/2010 | reverse complement strand
GCACCTGCCAGTCCCATGAAAAGAATCACTCCCGGTATTATTTTATATACATATTTCATTGATAGAATCTTTATTGGGTTTATCGTTTAATGTCTAATGCATCACAGCCGCGTATATCCTGAGTCTTGTCATATATCAGTTTATACCTGCCTGCCCTGATTTGCGAGCATACGCTTGTCACATCGATGCTGATGTTCGGATTGTCCTTGATATCCAGAATATACAGTTGCGAGGTTAATGTCTCATTGACTTTACGGATGTCGTTTGCACCTATCTGTAACTGAATCAGGCTCGGACAGGTCGTAATTCCGGTCGGCCATTCGCGCAGGATGCGGTTGCCGTTGGCATCGCGCTGGTGACGGATGCCGATGGCTTGCAACTGGCTGCTGTTCAGCGGGGCTGTCGGAAATTTCGAGAAGCAGTTGTAGCTGATATCCATATTTTTCAGGTAAGGCAACGTGGTTGCCCTGAAATCGTCCGAGAGCTTTGTCAGCTTGTTGAAGCGCAGGTCGATAACGGTCAGCAGATGCGTGTTCTTATAGTTGCCTTCAGGAGATTTCAGAGAGTTCTCCGGTATCTCTGTCATCAGGTTGTTGCTCAGGTCGATGGTAGAGATAGGCGACCCTTTGGCAAACAATTCCGTAGGGAAGTTCTTTATCAGGTTGTTCGATAGACTTATCGTAGCGGCATTAATCCCCTTGAAGTCATCCAAATCACAATGGATGTTTTTCCCGTCATTCTTTCCTATCCGGTTGTATGAGAAGTCCACAGAACCCATTGTGTAGATAGATTCCGCATCGAAAATATTGGGGATGTATTCTATCAGGTTGTGTGCAAAACTCAAATCCTCCACCTGGTCGGTGAACCCGCAGAAATTTTCAGGGATTTCGGTAATCCGGTTGTTGTTCAAGGTCAAGGTGGTGAGTTCTACCTCCTTGCCGAAGGCTTCCAGTTTCCCTGTCAGGTTGTTATTGATACAGTCGAGCAGTCCCAGTTTCCTCATCTTGTTCAGCGATGCGTGCGGTGGGAATTTCGTCAGGTTGTTGTTGCTGAGGTAGAGAATCTGGAGCTTGGCGCCTACGGGAGCATTTGCTAATTTTTCCCAGTCGGCGGTCAGTTGGTTACCCGTTCCGTCTTTTGCTCCGTTCAGCCCGTCGATACCTTTGTTATTGGCAATGTTCAGCAACTGAATTTCGGGCAGTTCGAACAGGAAGTCGGGCAGTCTCGTGAGGTTCGGACAGTTGTAAAGCTCCATGTCCGTCAGTTCCGTAAGATTTCTCCAGAGCCATGAACCGCTTTCTGCTTCGTACGACCGGGCATATTCGGAATTGGCATTTTCCCACTCCTTGCAAATATCCTCTGCCTTGATAGGCGAATTGGCTATGTAGAACTGTTGCAGGTTCTTCAACCGCATGACGGCTTTTGAAATGAAAGTAATTTTATTGGTCGTTTGCCCTATCTGTACATCTTTCATATCAATGCGGCTGCTCTTCTTTATATCGGGCAGTTGCGGGTCGCGGTTGATGCCGTCCTGCAGGAGTTCCGACAGGTTCTCTCTGGGGTCATAGTCAAGGAACAGTTCCTTGTAGTGCATACGCATCTTCTGTTTTTGCGCGTCGCTCATATCCGGAGTTATTCCACCGGTACCGAACAGTCTGCCGCCCAGCTTTTCGTTGTGCGAACCGAGAGACAGTACCCTTAGTTCCGTCAACTGGCCGATGGCGTCCGGTACTCTGCCTTTGGCTCCGAACCCTTCGAGCGAGAGGCTGATGACGCGTCCTTTGTTATCCAGCGATACACCCGGCTGGTTGCCCCACATATCTATTTCTTTGTTGAAATTCCAGGTTGTCCCGGCGGGATTTGTTTCGCCGTTATAACTCCAGTTTTTTCCGTCGAGCGCTTCCCAGATGGCTTTCAGTGCAATGTAATCTTTGATGTAAGCTGCTGTCGGCGACAACTGGATGGGAACGATAGCATCGTCCGTCTGCTTGTTGTCCTCGATGCTGAACATCTCTCCTGCAAGCTGGCTTCTGGAATCGAGGGTGGTAACTGCAATGCCGCTCTTTTTATAGATAGTATAAGAGGTCACCTGGTAAGTTCCGGCAGGCAGCCATACGACAGAATCGCATTTGGCGGTTCCTATATCTTTATATTTGTCCTTGTGTTGGTTGCTGTCATCGGTGTAGTCCGGATTCGGGTGTTCCTCGTATTCTTCCTTATAAGAAACCTTCAGATTTTTGATGGTGACGGGTACGCGTGTAAATGTATTGGTCACCGTTACATCGATAATCTTTATGTCGCTGAACAGGTAATCGATGTCCGGGTCTCCGGCGGCACGTGTGGAAAGTCCGTCCTTTACCAACTTGAAAGTTACCGTTCCGCGTGTCTGCGAGTCTGTAACGAGGTCTTTGGTGGTCAGCCCGCGTGAAACGACTTCGAAGGTCTCGTCCTCGCCGGTTGATATGCCGGTAATGACTTCATCCAGCTTGTCGAACAGCTTATAGCCTATGATTTTGTAACTTCCTGTCAGCAGTTTCAGCTTTTCACTTCGCATGCCGTATTCGGCATTGTTTTCGTTATAGGCGTTCAGAACGAGCGTCTGGGTGATGCTCATGCCGTTGTGCTGCATTTCGATTTCCACCTTTTGGGCATCAATCAGCTTGTCCAGCCCGGAGGCGCGGGTAGACACCGCATCCGTCCGGGTTTTCTCTTCTTGTGTATAGGACGATGACTTGTAGAGCTTGAACTGTACGTAGCCGTATTGCTTGCCTTCCAGTTCATCCTTGTCGTCGGAGCATCCGCCTGCCACCATGCCGCATAGCATGGTGACAAGTACTGCAAGAAACAGTTTTCCTTTTATAATTTTCTGTGAATTCATTTATTTTTTCTTTTCTGTAGTTTGAGTTACAGTGATTGCCTGTACGTATTCCGTTAGAAGTTTGTTTACTCTTGCGTATCGTCGTACACTTCTACGATACAGAGCGCAAGGGTTGCACCTTCTTCGTCCTTAACCACCAGTTGGTAGTCGTTGCCGTACGTTTCGTAGCTGGTATTGTCAAAGGAGATGCCTATTCCGTTGATACGTACTAATTTGAGCGCATCCTGAGACCAGGCCTGTCCTGCCATTTTCTCGGACGAAATATTCTCATAAGAGGTTTTCTCCGTTATTTCCTGGTTGGTGGCGGCATCAACGGCTTCGAATATCAGTTTGCCCGGACCGTATCCCGGTTCTCCCATTTCATCGAACTTTTTGAGCAGGCTTTTGGGAACTGAGGCTTTCCATACATTGTTTTCGGTAACGTTATATGAGTCAACGCCTGCTGAACTCTTTAAGTCTTCGAATCTGACGAAAGCACCTTCGAAGAAATCCTTTATGTTTCTGAAGCCGGTCTGGTCGTAATCGTACGCATACATAAACAGTGCCTGGAATCTGATTCTTTCACCCTGTTCCTGCCAGGCTTCCTGTGTAATACTGGTCATGATGTTGTTTGCATAGCTTACCTTGATGTCTCCCGAGTTTTCGTCGATGAGGTGGCCTGCCCAGTTGCTTTTAATTTCATCATAAACGGCTTTGGGGAATACCATGACGGTGGCAGTTCTTTCTTCGGTATTACTGTTGGGGTCGACAGTAACCGTTACCTTGTCCTTATTGTCGCCTGTTCCTGTAACGGCGTGCAGCCAGCTTACCGTACTGCCGAAATCATAGGCAAACTCTACCTCCCCGTCTTCATTGATGCTTTTCGTAGCAGCGAATATTACAGGTTGGAATTCATCATTGTACGCTGTAATGGTTGATTGCATATTCTCTACGATTCCGTTGTCGTCTGATAATTCCTCGCCGGATACGCTCGCTACTGCATTGAGATAGGTGGGGCTGATGGCGATGGCATCCCGTTGCAATCCTTCGTACACGACGGGTATCTCCACCTTGCGCACCTTGTCCGTTTGGGCTGTGGCGGCATCTTCTGTAACGAAAGTCAGGGTATAAGTGCCTGCGGCAATCGGATACTTGGGATTCAGTCCGCTTGTGTTCTCGGTATTGAAGGTGAACTGATAGGTTCCCGCCTTTTCATCGATGGTATAGCTCAGCCATTCCGGATTGGTGAAGCCTATCTTTACACCGCTTTCCGCCTCTGCCTTGATAACGGTATAAACGGGCGAGGAGGCTGTGTTGCCCTTGATTGTCAGCGGATGGGTCTTGTCGTATACATTACCGGCTTCGTCGCTGACGATGAGGTCGGCATACTCTTTTCTGGCACGTGTCACCTTATAGATGATTTGCGATTCGTTGCCAATCTTCAGGGTGATTTCAGCCACGGCGTCTTCGTTGTGGCTCTGTCCGTCGGCTGATGTTGCGATGGTCACGGTCTGCTTTCCTGCCTTTCCATAGATGAGGCTTTCCAGGAATTCGCCGTTCTGGAACTTGCACCATCCGGCACTGCTGGACAGCTCCCAGTCGGCGGTTGTCTCAAAAGATATTTCGGCTGTTTCACCGGCGGCACAGTTTATGTTTTTCAGTTCGGGGAATACAATGGGCTTGTTTCCTTCGCCGTCGTCATCCGAGCATGCGGTGAATGTTGCGATAATCATCATGGCCAATGCCATGATACGGCTCATACTTTTCAGTTCTGCTATTTTCATAATTGTATGATGGTTATGGGGTTAATATCCTTGTTCTTTCAGTTTCTCGGCTTCCGCTTCGCTAATCCACTCGATGATGTTGGCGGGGGTATCCACCACGCCCACCAGCGAACCGTCCTTGTTATCTACACGGATGCTGACGTAGTGGAAGATAAACTTCTCGCAGGTGTTGAAGTAGGCGGGGGCGTTTGAGGGTTGTGTCATGACCAGCTTGCCGTTGCCGCGTATGGTATTGAACAGCTCGGCGGTGTTGCCGCAAACATGCTCTTCCATTTCGATGCTTGGGTCAAGTATATCCTCATTGTTGAATTTCAGCTTGGTGTCGTATCCGTCGAAGTACAGTCCGTGCAGTACAATCGTGTTCTCTTCTCCTTCCACGATTTCGGAAGTAATCAGGCGCAGGGTCGTATTCTCCATATAGGTGTTGAAAAATGTCGAGGTAACCTTGCAGTATCCGGTAAAGGCATGGATGTCGAACGGGCATGCCTTCTGCATCACCACTTTGGTTTCCGTGCCGTATTTGTGCCATTGCTCCACATCGGGGATAATCAGCCGCAGGGCGAATCCGAGCGAATCGTTGATTCCGATGTTCTCATATACACCTTCTATTTCGACATTGGCGGCCACTTCACCCGCTTTGATGGTTACGGTGTTGGAAAGAAGTCTATAGTGTTTTCCTTCCACGGCATTGCTTTCCTTGTCCACCACTTCTACGGCGAACGTGCGGTCATAGTCGGCCCGCCGGGTAGCGGATACGGGGACTTCTAACTTCTCGTTGCTCTCCTGTACGGCATAGTGGTAAAGCGTGTCGGAGAACATCAGGTAGTTGCGTCCGTTGTACAGCACCTTGTCCTGGTCGCATCCGGCAAGTCCTGTCAGAGCTGCCAGGATGGCGAGGGCTACCATACATCCGGTTAATAGTTTCTTCATTATCATAAATCTTTGGGCTTATTTGTTACTTTCATTAGGTTCTATTTCCGAGCCGGGCGCATCCAGTTCGTGCTGGGGTATGGGCCATACAAACAGCGGGTCGTCTTTTTCCACTTTCAGGCTGCTGCCGTTGGACAGCGACTGGTCCTGGGACTTGCGTTCAAATCCTTTGTGCCAGCGTTTCAGGTCGTGCAGGCGGAAGCCTTCCATGTAGAGTTCCTTTACGCGTTCCTGTTCGATGACATCCATTGCATTTTCCTTGTTCATGGCGGTGGAACCTCCGTACGAGGCATAGCGTGCCGTACGGAGCACGGATATGTCGCTTCCCGCCTTGCCGTAGTCGGGATGTTCCTGCTGTACATACGCCTCTGCACGGATAAGGTACTGTTCCGACAGGCGGAGCACTTTCGGCATGCTGACGTGGAGGATGTTGTAATTGACGAACGATTCGTTGCCGAAATATTTAATCAGCAGCGGCCAGGTAAGTCCGTGGCTGTATCCGGTGGTGAAGCTCTGGAAGTAAGTGGAGACACGCAGGTCGTTCAGGTCGTACAGGTTGATGACCCATTCTGCCGGTACATAGTCGGGACGTACGCTGCTGTAGTCGTAGTTGGCGAATACCTGTCCCAGCGCGCCGCCGTAGGAATTGATGGTAAAGCCCACTTTCCAGATGGCTTCGGTGGAGAAGTCGTTGGTCCACATGTATTTGTAGTAGCTTGCGCTCGAAGTGGCTGCCTGTGTGCAGCTCGACAGGTAGTAGTAACCGCTGTCTATGACTTTGGTGGCATACTTGATGGCCTCCTCCCACCGCTTCATATAGAGAAGTACGCGGGCGCGGAGGGCATGCACCGTATATTCGTTGAAGTAGATGCTGTCGTACAGCGTTCCCTGCGTATCGGTATTGAAGTCTTCCTCGAGTTCCAGCAGCTCTGCCGCACGGTCGAGATCGTCGAGGATAAATTGGTAGGAGTCTTTCAGCGAAGCGCGCCTCATGGTTTCATCGCCCAGATAGTGTTGGCTCAGGATAACTCCCAACTGGCCGGCGGCGTCCTCGTCGCTTTCGTATGCCTTGCAGAAGAGTTTCACCAGTTCCGAGTAGGCAAGTGCGCGGGCAAAGTAAGCCTCTCCGCAACATTGGTCCAGCTTGTCGAGGTCTTTGTCGTCGGTGGTCTTTTTCCGTACGGCGTCCGCGCGGTCGAGCATGAAGTTGCAGCGGTTGATCACTTCGTACAACGCACCGTACACGGCTTCGATGTCGGTATTGGTGGGTTTGATTTCTTTCCAGCGCCAGATGTCGCCGTAGATGTTGGTGTTGCCGTTCACTCCGTACACCAGGTCGGTCTGTATGTCGGGCAGCAGTGTCAGGTTGCCCGAGTAGAGGTAATTGCTCCTGAAAGCATCATAGATACCGATAACCGCGAGGTTTATGTCGGATACCGTTTGCAGTGACTTGTCGAAAGGAATCCCGTCCTCCGGCATCTTGTCCAGACAGGAAGCGGACGACACTGCCATGGCAATCAGTATGATGTATAGTTTGAATTTCTTAATCATTTTTCTTTTGCTTGATAGGTTTAGAATGAAACTTCGATGCCCAGCGTAAACTGGCGCGAAGCCGGGTACTGTGCCCGGTAGATGTTGCTCGACATTTCGGGGTCGAGTCCGGTGAATCCAGTAAAGGTCAGCAGGTTCTGTCCTTGCAGGTACACGCGTGCCGAGGTGAAGAAATTGGTCTTCTTCAGCAGCGGTTGCGGCAGTGCGTATGCCAGTGTCAGGTTCTTGAGGCGCAGGAACGAGGAGTTCTCCAGGAAGCGGTCGTCCAGTTGCGCCGTCACGCCGTAGCGGGGGATGTCGGTGATGTCGCCCGGTTTCTTCCAGCGGTCGTACAGCAGGCGGCGCGACTGGTTATAGGTGCTGTACAGTCCGTTGCTCTCTTCAAAGAAGCGGTCGTTGTTCATCACCCAGCGGTCGGCCATCCAACTGAACTGTGCCGACAGCGAAAGCCCCTTCCATGCGAAAGTCGTGCCGAAGCCGCCCGCCCACGGGGCGTCGAACGTCTTTCCGGTCATCACCTTGTCGCCTTCGTTAAATTCGGTGGTCAGTTCGCCGTCCTTGGTATACCACAGGGCATCGCCGTTGGCGGGGTTCACGCCGGCGTAGCGGTTCAGGAAATATTCGTGTACGGGATGTCCCACGACGAATTTCAGTCCGGTGGTGGAGTTTACGTACTCCTGCACGCCGTTGTACAGTTCCACCAGCTTGTTCTTGTTGTAGGACACGTTGGCGTTGAGGTTCCAGGTGAAATCTTTGGTGCGTATGATGTCGCTGTTGACCGACACTTCCACGCCCCGGTTCACCATCGCTCCGATATTGTCCCAGCGGTAGCCCTCGCCGGTAATGGCATAGCTTTCGGGTACGGACATCAGCATGTCGGTGGTTTTCTTGTGATAGAAGTCGATGTCGAGGTTGACGCGGTTGAAGAAGCCCAGGCGCAGCCCGATGTTGTTGGACCAGGTCTGTTCCCAGCTCAGCTCTTCGTTGCCGCTCTGTTTGGGGTAGATACCGGCTTCGTCGTTATACTTCGGACCGCCGGAAACGAGTGCCAGGTGGTCGTAGTAGGGTATTTCCGAGTTACCCGATGTACCGGTGCTGAGTGCGATTTGTGCTCCCGTCAGCCATTCGATGTCTTTCAGGAACGGTTCGTTCTTGATGTTCCACATAAGGCCGAGCGACCAGAACATACCCCAGCGGTGGTCTTTGCCGAAACGCGAGGAGGCGTCGGTACGTACGGCCATTTCGCCGTAATACAAGTCCTTGTAGTTATATTCGCCGCGAAGGAAGAACGAGAGGTAGGAGTATGCACTGGTGGTGTCGTCCCAGGAAGAGGCGCGCGTACCGGAGCTGATGTTCGTAAGGAAGTCGTTGGACTGTCCTTTCGTTACCACTTGGAAACCGCTGGACTGGTAGTCCATGGCCTCTTGCCCCAGCATGAAGTTGAAAGAGTGGTCGTCGTTCAGTGCCCAGCGATAGTTGGCGGTGGCCGTCTCGCTCAGCTTCAGCACATCCGCCGAGTTGCGTCCGGCGGTACCCTGTTCGTTGTTGATGACGTAGCTTGGGAACGACTGCATGAAAGTGGTGGAGTGCGAGTAGTCCGCGCCGAACTGTATGCGTACAGTCAGGTTCTGTATCGGGGTGATGTCTGCGAATACGGTGGAGAGTACTTTGTATTTCTTGTAGCTTACCGGGTTGTTTGCCATCCATTCGATGGGGTTCTGTCCCGTACCCGTCCATGTGCCGTTGTTCTCGGATGCCAGCGAACCGTCTTTGTTGTACGGGCTCCAGTAGGGGAGCATGAAGCGCGAGCCGGCTATCGGCGTATAAATCGCCATGTCTCCCTCTTCCGCCTGTTGCACTTCCTCGTAGGCAGACATCGTGCTTGTGCCTATCTTCAGCCAGTTGCTGGCTTTCACTTCGGCATTGGCACGCATGTTGTAACGGCGGAAGGAAGAGTTCTGGGCAATACCGTCCTGGTCGTAGAATCCGCCCGAAACGTAGTAGTTCAGTCGTTCGGTGGCGCGGTTCACGGAGAGTTCGTAGTTCTGCAACGGTGCGCGGTCGTTGAAAATCTCTTTCAGCCAGTTGACGTTGGTGCGTGAGAGCAGTTCGTAGTCCTGTCCGGTGTCCAGGCCTATTTCTTTCTCGAACTGTATGCGTTCGGGGGTGTTCATCATGGTCCATTTGCCGTCGGATGCCAGTTGGGAGAAGCCGTATTGCGCGCGTAGCGTAACCTTGGCCTTGTCTATGGAGAGGCCGCGTTTGGTGGTGATTACCACTACGCCGTTGGCGGCGCGTGCGCCGTAGATGGAGGTTGAGGAAGCATCTTTCAGTACGGAAATCGATTCGATGTCGCCCGGGCTGATGGCGTTGAAGTCCGAGCTGGCAATGGGCACGCCGTCCAGGATAAACAGCGGTGATGTGCCCGAATTGATGGAGTTTGTACCACGGATTTGGAATACGGCTGCCTTGCTGGGTTCTCCAGAGTTGGAGATGACCGACAGGCCCGGAGTCTGTCCCTGCAAAGCCTGGTCGAACCCGGCTGCCGGTACATTTTCCATCTTTTCCGCTTTTACGGTAGATACGGAACCTGCTATGGTTCCTTTCTTGCGTACGCCGTAGGCTACCACTACCACTTCGTCTACCATTTCGGTATTCGGTTCCATAATTACATTGTAACGGGTTGCCGCCGTAAACAGTTTTTCCACTGTTTTCATACCTACGTACGAATACTGCAAGGTGGCGGGAGACTTGCTTACCGTGATACTGTAATTACCGTCAATATCGGTAATTACACCGTTTGCTGTGCCTTTTTCAACTACAGATACTCCGATTACCGGGAGGTTGTCTTCCGCCGATAAGATTTGTCCTGTTATCCGGAATCCTCCCTGTGCCAGCAGGTACGGGATTCCGAACAGTGTTAAAAGCACAAACAAGAGAATTGCTTTTCTCATTTTTGTTCTTTTAATGGTTTGATTAATACTTAATGTTTCTGTTTTTTAGTTTGGAGCGGAAAGAGACATTTTCCAGGTGTATATTGCCGTCCTTTTATTTTTTTTACAGTTTTGTTTGCTTTCGTTTTTCTGTAATATTAGTCCAATTAAAGGATAACATCGGGGTTCCTTGTAGCTTTTCTGTTTTTAATGATGCTGTAATAATGTTAATTTTTTATTTACAAAAAGCCCTCTGTTTAAAACTTTCTTTGGATAAATTTGCAACAAATATAAAGAAAGTTCTGAAAAAAAATATATATTCTATGTTGTTTTTATAAATTATTTATAATTTTGCAAAAAGATAACAGTGTGATAACCCCTTTCTCTCTTTTGTTTTTTTCCCTTATTATCCCCCTGTTTTCGATTGTATTATTTCTCTTTATTTATTAATTAATTATTTAATGATGTATGAAAAACATTTTTAAGACGATGCTTCCCATACTGGCAATGGCTGCTTGCGTATGGGCAAGTTGCTCGGACGACAAAGACGATCCGACACCCGGCAAACCTGCTTTACCGACCATCGCAGTGAGTGAACCCGCCCTTAGCGCCGACAACGCCAAGGCTGTAGTAACCGTTACACCTTCCGAAGAAACGGAAAAGTGGTATTGGAAATGCGAACCCAAGGGGCAGAGCGCTGCCGCGTATACGGCTGTTACCGGTAAGGAAGAAGCTAAGCTGGAAATTCCCATTGATATGGATGTGACTTATACGCTGACTGCTTATGCCGAGAATGAAACGGGCAAGAGCAAGGAGGTTTCAAAGGAATTCACATTCAAGAGCGAGGACGTCATGACCGAGCTGGTGGAGTTTGAAATCAAGAACCTTTCCGCTTTCTCTATGGATGTAGTGGTGAAGAAGAGCGCCAAATGTGCCAAGTATGTAATCGGGGCGACTCCGAAAGGCTATATGGGGACAAACACCACAACCGGAGAAGAGGAATACGTAGAGATTTATAAGGAGGCTACCTTTATTGAAAATGCCGAGACTTCCTTGAATCCTGACGAAAGCTATCCGATGCAGCCTTATAACTGGTCGGATGTCAGCGCCACTTTCACAGAGAGAACTTTGTCAAGATATGCCTTGAAAGACAAAGACATCAGCGAGAGCAAGGGTATCATCCTGAGATCGCTGGAAGTGGACGAAATCAAAATGATTATCGCCGTGTATGCGCTGGATGCCGAAGGCAATTCCAAAGTCTATACACAGGAGATTACCATTCCCGAACCGGAAATTACCGGACAGGTAGCGGTATCCATCGATGTTCCTAAAGACAAGATAAAGATGAGAAGCTTTGAGGCTACCTTTACGGCAGATGCCAATTGTAGCAGGATACATGTGGGACAATCGAGTGCAGGCTTGATTGCAAGTGGCGGTAAATCCTTTGATAACATGACTGAGGAGGAAATCTGCGCCAGCATCGTCCGCTTGGGTGCCGAAGTTCCTTTGGCTTATACCGGAGCGTTCTCCAAAGAGTTTGCCAGCAAGGATATGGTGCCGAATACTTCATACATCGTATATGCTATTCCTATCGATAAAGAAGGAAAAATCGGCAAGGTTGTTTATAAGTCCGTTACAACGGGAACTCCCGTTTACGATGGAACCGGAGAGATTACATCTGTAACTTTCCCCGACCAGATTTCACCGGAAAAACTGCTTGTGGATATTAGTGTCAATGACAAAGTAGAGTTTGTACGCGTATTGTGGGATATGGGTACAGGACCAGGTTCTCTGGACCTTAAAACAATAATGGCAGACGAAGATTCAAGAGACGTGCATTGGCATGAGTATGCTACGGCAGATTTGCCTAAGCTAAAGACTGAAGAAAATAATGGCGGTCTGTATATTACTTCTCCGGGCTCTACCTATTATTTACGTGCTGTAACTGTTGATAAGGATGGTAAGTTGAGTGAGATAATTGACTTGGTAGAGAAGGCAGGTAAGGGAACCAATGGTATCAAGACTAAAGAAGAAGAACCGGAAATATCGGTTGCCGATTGGACGGGCACAGGTAAACTTACTTTGAGTGTTGAAAGCACCGGAACAACTGATGAAGGCTTGTATACTGCTGATTTGAAGGTTGCAAAGGGTGAAAATACGAAGCTGGTCTATATGGTAAAATGGTCTGGTGAGGCACAACCGACTGATATTGATGATTATATAAAAGAGCTTCCTTATTTTGTAAACTTCGTTCCTGAAGCTGGAGCAGTAGGTGTTGTAAGCATCGTTTTGGATAAGAATACAGCCGAAAAGACAACAACCGAAGAGTTCATGGATGAGTATAGTGCTATGTGGGGTGGCGATGCCCGTATCTACGTTACATTAGATAATGACGGAAAGTTAAGCATAGTCGATTGGTATATTCATGGTTACGGTACAAAGGATAACCATAACTAAATCCATTCCCCAATTAATATCCTCAAACCAGTAAATAGCATTTTATAACTTCGGAGCGTAATGAGCAGGCGGAAACGCCGTTCATTACGCTCTTTTTCATTTCGACCGAACAGCGGATCGGTTTCCATTCAAATGTAATGGAGTTAATAGCTGATCTTTATTCCGGCGAAATAGCTTCGCGGAGCAGCCGGACCGTAAATATATCCGGAGTCACGCTCCACTCCCTGATCGAAATCGTTCTGATAAGCATTGAACACATTCTGCACACCTGCACTCAATTGCAGGTCCACCGACTTATAAAGTTTGAAATCATAGGCCACCTTGACTCCCATATCGAAGAAA
>OIDP01000731.1_pt1 | contig 12954 bp, 11 predicted proteins | sample 1581591 | NCBI WGS metagenome assembly OIDP01 (sample SAMEA3882552, study PRJEB24775) | human gut metagenome | biome: human-associated habitat; feature: intestine environment; material: feces | place: Netherlands | collected 2009/2010 | reverse complement strand
CTATATAGCAATTACACTTTTACTACTCTTATTGACCGTTTCACAAGTCTGCGCACCACGATGCACAATTTCATGGTTGTAAAGGAACCAACTTATAAAATCTGAGCTTCAAACTCAATCAATAATGGCGGCAATGCCGCCGGTCGGCAGTGGACCCGGCTGTCCGTATGGCCTTAGCCCCGCTGGGCGGTCCTAGGTAAATTGCTTTGAAAAGACTCTGACGTGCTTTGTCTCTCAAAATCGATTGTTATCGTATCATGTTGTACTTTGTCTGTCAATGATTTTTTTGGAATTTTATGAAATTTTACCTGAATAAGTAATACTTTTTTACAAAGGCAGACGGGAAAGCTCTGCCGCCGGTTTTCGACGCTGTTCGACATGGGACCCCAAAAAATAGGCCCAAACCTGCGTGAAAGGGGGTGTTTCGTGCGTGAATGGCAGGTGCGGCAGGAGAAAAAGTATGGTAAAATAGAGTCGTAAGGGGGCGTAGCGATGGAGCTGCGAATAGCGATCGTCGAAGATCAGGAACCGGAAGCACGGCGGCTGGAACTGCTGCTGCGCCGGGCGTTCCAAGGGGACAGACCTATCTGTACGAGGTTTTCCAGCGGCGACGATCTTTTAGCGCGATTTACCACCGGCGCATATGAGGTGGTGTTTTTGGATATCTGTATGGCGGGCACCAACGGCATCGAGACGGCCCGGCAGCTGCGGGAGAAAGACCCGCGGCTCCTCATCGTCTTTGTGACCTCCTCGCCGGAATATGTGTGGGATGCCTTCCCGGTGCATCCCTTCGATTACTTACTGAAGCCCTATAAAGAGGAAAAGATCGCGCTCCTGACCGCCGAGCTGCGGCGGGTGCTGTGTCGGCAGGAACCGGAGCTGGATGTGCGGATCGCGCGGCAGACCATGCAGATCCCGCTGAGCAAGGTCCACTACGCGGCCTCCCAGAACCACATCGTCCGGGTCGTGACCGACGACGGTGAGTGCCGCGCCGCAGCGACCTTTTCCCAAGTGGAGCAGGAGCTTTCCGCCCACGAAAACTTCCTTGTCTGCAACCGGGGCGTCCTGCTGAATATGGACAAGGTGCTGCGGTTCGAAGGCGACTGTTTCGAGATGCTGGACGGTGCGCGGCTGCCCATCCGCCAGAAGGACAAAAACACCCTGTTGGCACGCTTTACACAGTATCAGTTCCGCCATATGCAGCGGGAATTTTAAGTTCCGAGAGGAGGCAAAAAGCCGTGAATGCTGCGCAGTTTGGACGCTACTTTCTCGAATTTGCATTATTGTATCCGGGAGCGTATCTCTGCCTTGCCCCGCTGCGGGAGTACCTGACCGCGCCCCGCAAGACCTTTGGCATTGCGGCAGGGCTGGTCACGGTGATCTGCGCTGTCTGCGCGGGGGTCTGCTCTGTGCTGGAGGTGCCGAGCAACTATTTCCTGCTGCCCATTCTCATCGTGGCGTTCTGGCTGCTGCGGTGGCGGGCGGCACCGGGGGTGTCGGTCACCCAGACGGCCTTCCTGTTCGCCGTTGCGGCGGTGATGCTGGCGGTCTGCTCGCTGCTGGCTGCGGTGCTGAATGCCCGCGCCGAGACCGGCAACCACGAGGTGGTCTCTCTTGCATCCACAGCGGTGATCGCGCTGGCGCTCTCGGTGGTGCTGAGTACCATCTTCACCTTCACCGCCGTCCGGTGGAGCGCATGGCTGCTGGGGGAGTACCACGGCGAAGCGTTTTGGCAGTCGGCGTGGCCGCTGCCCGCCATCTACGCGGCCTTCCTCATCTTCTGTATGCCGCGGGACTCGGCCATCGTCCTCATCAACCGAATCATGATCATCGCGGTGCTGGCCGTGTCCATCTCCCTGCTTGGCATCTTCCTGCTGCTGTACGAGATGTACCGGGTGGCAATGGAATACACCCGCAACACCCGGCTGGACCGCGAAAATCAGCTTCTGGCCGTGGAATCCCGCCGCTATATGGAGCTGCGGGCCTATATGGAACAGACCCGCAGTCTGCGCCATGACTTCCGCCAGCATCTGCACGTCATTTCCGGCCTGACTGAGGCGGGGGAGCTGGAGGAACTGAAGAGCTACTTGCGCCAGTACGAGGACGAATTGAACGATGCGCGGCCCACCCTCTGCGCCAACCCCGCCGTGGATGCGCTGGCCGGCCACTACGACAGCGACGCCCGGCAGAAGGGGATCCCGGTGGAATGGAAGCTGGAGCTGCCCAAGCGGCTGCCCCTGCCGGAGGCGGACTTGTGTACGCTGCTGGGCAACTTGCTGGAAAACGCCGTGTTCGCCAGCCAGAAGCTGCCGCCGGACGAGCGGCAGGTGCGGGTGATGGCCCGGATGCTGAGCCCGGCGATGCTGGGCATCGTGGTGGAAAACCGCTACGACGGCGTGCTGAAAAAGCAGAAAGGCGTTCTGCACTCCACCAAGCATGAAGGGCAGGGCATCGGCCTTGTCTCCATCAATACCACCGTGCAAAAATACCACGGCAACCTGACCGTCGAGACGGAAAACAACGTATTCCGGGCCAATGTGCTCCTGAATTTATAACAACTTTACTGGAATCTGGAGGATCGACATCATGAAACTGACACGACGCAGCTTCCTCAGCGCATCCGCGCTCACCCTGCTGGCCTGTGGGCTGGCCCCCGCCGCCAGCGCCGCCGAGACCAACGGCCTGTTTTCCGGCTTGTTGGAAAGCTCTGCCGAGACTGCCCTGCCCCCCAACCCCCTGACGGCCAAGGTCGTGGACCCGAACCCCTTCATGGGCCGGAGTGAATCCAACATCCACCACGACTGCTACAACACCGACTCCACCGATGCAGTCCTGCCCATCGGCATCGAGCCGGAAGTCAACGTGGCCATGGAAAAGATCAACCCCAATGCCTCCCCGGCCATCTTCTTCGACAATTTCGACAACCCCGTGGTCCCGCTGCTGGGCGGCCTTGCCATCCGCGACCTCGACGCCGCCGAGGTGGTCACGCTGGGCTGCTTCTCGCCCGCAAAGCACGATGGCGGCGGGTATGTCATCCAGAGCTCCTATTCCTTTGTGGATGGGCGGAACCTCATCGTCTGCCCCACCAGCCACAACCATGTCCTGATGCTCAAGGCGACCGATGAGACCGGCACCCCGCTGCCCATTTTCGAAAAGGTGCTGGATATCAACATCAAAGCCGCCGCCGAGCGGGTGCTGGGCCGGACGCTGGAACAGAACCTCCTTTCCATCGTCTTCGACTACGAGGGCAACCTCTGGTTCGTAACGGGCGGCTTCCGCATCTACCCCGACCGCGGCCAGCAGGGAGCCATGGGCTACATCTCCCATGCCGCCATCGAGACCATTCTGGCGGGCGGCACCGCCGACCTTGACCACGAAGTGCATGTCTACGCGCCGCAGCCCGGCGAGGGTGCCGAAAACGGCATCGCATCCTGCAGGGAGGGAGCGGTCATCCTGACCAATCTCGCGTGCTATCTGCTGCGGGCCGACAACGGCGTGGACATCGTCTGGCGCACCCCCTATGCCAGCGCCGGGGCCAAGGACAGCCGGGAAGGTGCGGCCACCACCGGCGGCGGCCTTGCATGGGGCGGCGGCTGCTCGCCCTCCCTCAGCCCGGAGCTGGTCTTCTTCACCGACAATCTGGAAACGGTCAGCCTGATGGCGCTGGACATCCGCACCGGTGCCGTGGCGGCAAGCTGCCCGGTCATCGACGAGCTGCCCGCCAATATGCCGGTCTCGGTGGAAAACTCCGCCATCGTCTACGACCACGGCAACGGCACCGTCAGCACCATCGTCTGCAACTGGTTCGGCGCGGGCAGCCCGAACCTCGCTAAGCCCGACAGTGATTCTTCCATCCAGAGCTATGAGAATATCTACGACCGGAACTGGCTGCGCAAGGGCAACTGCATGATCATGCCCGGCGTCGAGCGGGTGGACACCGTGAAAAAAGCAGACGGCAGCTGGGCTATGAAGAGCGTTTGGTGCCGAGATGACCTGAGCGATACGTCCATGATGAAGCTCTCCACCGCTACCGGCTACATCTACGGTTTTGTGCAGGATGTGGACAGCGGTATGTGGCAGTACATCGCCCTCGACTTTAACAGCGGAAAAACCGTGCTGACTGTGGATGTTTCGTCCCTTTACGGCTACAACAACATGGCCATCGGCATGTATGCCGGGCGGGATGGCAACAAGCTGTACTGCCCCACCGGCTACAAGGAGCTGCTCCGCTTGCAGGATCGTTTTGTCTATCTGCCTGAAATGCCCTACCGCAAAGTGGATCTGGACAAGACCCGCCGCACCGTTGTCACCCCCGCCGCCTTTGCCGCAGCCGGTGGGCAGGGCACCCCGGCCACATGGCTCCACACCGTTACCTTTGACAATCTCCATCCCCAGACCATCGCGGCCATCCGGGTCAACGGCCTGACCGGCCGCGCGGCGGACTACAAGCTCTATGCGCTGGGCACCGATGGCCGGTACCACGCCTTTACCGGGAACTGGTCGCTGGAAAAGGCCTCCGGCAAGCTCCGCGCCCAGAACGTGTATGAGATCCGCTTCGCGCTGCAGGACGGCGGTGCGTTTGACTTGAGCACCGACGCCAAGGAAGTGACGGTCTCCGTCCTACTGGCAAAGTAAGCCTTTTCGCTCCACAGTCCATTTCTCCTTTGAGCCGTCGTCTGTTCACTGCCTCGTGGACAGACGACTTTTTGTAGGCGTTCTCCCGGCGGGAGCTGGTGGGCCTGAGCTGGTACGACGCCGGGGCACGCTCCTTTTACGGCACCGAGCCGCTGCGCAGCCTGAAGGACTTGCAGGGCAAGACCATCCGTGTGCAGGACAGCCAGATCGACGCGGCGGAAAACAACGGACCCGCCTACTATTTCATAGACTGTCCAGAATAAACAAAAGTTTCACGAAAAATCCCTTGTGTTCTGGAACGTGAAATGGTATCCTTAAAGTGCTCCGCAGCATTCTGCGGAGAATCCATCAAAAGGGAGCATTTGGCGTATCATGCAGAAAAAAACGAAAAAACTCATGGCGGCTGTCGTGATGGGTATCATGATAATATTGGCGGCGGTGGGCTTTGTTGCGGCGCGTCCCGCAGGTTCAGGAGCGGCTTCGGAGTCTGCATCCGGTTCGAGTGAAGCGGCGCAGGAGCCTGCATCCAGCGCGGCAAGTGCATCATCCCCGGTCAGCTCTGCGGTGTCGGAGCCGGCAGACTCCGCGGCAGCTTCAGAAGAGGCTGCGGAATCGGACTCCGTTTCGGAGAGCAACCCGGCATCTTCCGGTGAAGCAGCCAGCAGTTCGGCTTCCTCGTCGGACGCCGCCCATTCGCAGCCCGCGTCCAGTGCGGCTTCGTCCCACCCGGCCTCTTCTCATCCGGCTTCCGGCAGTGAGCCTTCCAGCACCCCCTCCAGCAGCGCCAGTGCCGAAAGCGCAGTGGATGCCAAGATCAATGCCTACGTGCAGGAGATCAAGGCTTTGCAGAAGCGGACCCAGCGGAGGCTGTACCGCACAGTCTGCGATTCCTATGACGAATATATCGCCCACCCGGTCGAAGAGCGCTCTCTTGCGCTGAAGGTCTCGGTGGTCCTCGGCAAGTCCAACCGGCTGAACCAGATCCAGAATGAGTGTGATGCAGAGTTCAACACCATTATCAAGGAACTGCGCCAGTATCTGACGGACAATGGCCGCGACCAGAGCATTGCGGATCAGGCCGAACAGGAATACAAGACCGAGAAGGATGCTATGACCAAGGAACTGACGAACCTGACCTACAGTCAGGTCACCGGCAAGGGCGAAGGTGCCCAGTGGATCCAAGACCACTACGCCGAGTGGGGCTCCTGATTTTTGCAGAAGAAACGCAAACCGCGCAGAGCGGGCCCTCCCGAAGGGGAGCGCCGCCCTGCGCGGTTTTTGTGTCTCAGGAGAGAAGGCTCTGCAATACATCTGTAAAGCTCTCCAGCGCTTTGCGGAGCTCCACGAAGCGCTGAACGTCCGCATCGGTCATCCGGGAGCTGGGGGCCACCACAGCCGTTTCGGCGGCGGTGACGGTGCCGTTGAGCGCGATGGTTACCTCATGTTCCGGGATGGTCAGCAGAATGTGGAGGGGCGTTTCCTTGGCGAAGAGCGTCTTCAGGGGCAGACCGACGATGCAGCTCAGGCCGCTCTCACCCGCGGGCAGTTGGTAATAGGTGTAGCCGTCCAGCGCCCCGGCAGGGGAGACCTTCTGCAGCGCGCCCAGCGTCAGGGAAAGGCTGGTCATGTCCTGCAGCTCCACGGCGGAAAGCTCCACGCCCAGCAGGGAAGCCAGCTGGGTCTGGGAGATGTAGCTGCCCATGCTCCAGCCCGGCAGCACCAGCCCCGCCAGCGGTGCGGCGCTCACGACTTCGTTGCGCAGGTAGGTGTAGAGCTGCCCGGCGTCGTAGAGGGTCTCCTTGGCGTCGATGTATACCCGCGTAAAGGCATTGCCAGTCTTTCCGGACGTCAGCGCGAACTGGAACTTGCCCGGCGCATACTGACCGGAAACGGTGCCCTGCGCCGCGCCCGCCTGCTGCAAGACGCCGTAGAGGGCGGGGGTCTCGGCGGCAGGGGAGGTCACGGTGTAGCTGAAGTCAAATTCGGCTCCGGCCTGAATGGCCCGGACCTTCTGCCGCAGCAGTGCGTAGGCCGTGCCGCCCGCCGCGAGGCAGAGTACCAACAGGCAGAGCAACAGGATGAGCGCGGCCCGGCCGCGCTTTTTTTGTTTGGAAGCGGTCATGAAGAACCCTCCTTTTTAATGTTGGCACGCGGCCACGAAGGCGTCGAACAGGCCCTGCATGGCGGGGTCGGCGGCGCTGAGCCACTCCGGGTGCCACTGGACGCCGAGGCAGAATTTCGCGTCCGGTTTCTCGATGGCCTCCACGATGCCGTCTTCGCTGAGGGCCGCAAGGGTCAGGCCGGGGGCGATCCGATCCACCGCCTGATGGTGCTGGCTGTTGACGAGGACGGTGTCCTGCCCCAAGATCTGTTCCAGCTTTGTGCCCCGGCGGACGGTGACGGTGTGGATCTTGGCCCAGTGGTTGTTGTGGGGGACATGGGCAAAGGGCTTGATGTCCTGATACAGCGTGCCGCCCAAGACGACATTCATCACCTGAATGCCCCGGCAGATGCCCAGCACCGGCTTGTCAGCGGCCAGAAAGGCTCGCAGCAGCGGCGGCTCGGCGGCGTCGCGGAGGAGGTTCGGCTCTCCACAGGCGGGGATGCGCTCCTGCCCGTAGAATTGGGGGTCCATGTCGCCGCCGCCGGGCAGCAGCAAGCCGTCGCAGGTCAGCGCCTCCTGCACGGCGCGCTCCGGGTCAGAAAGCTCGACCCAGCGGACGTCCGCCCCGGCCCGCGCAAGGCTTTCGGGATATTTGGCCTGAGCCGCCGTCAGCTCTGGGTCAGTGCTCATTCTTGGCATTGCGATCGTAACACTCATTTTAACTGCCTCGCTTTTGTAAAACAAAAACCCGGAACCATCGGTTCCGGGCATTTTGGCGGAAAGATGGGGATTCGAACCCCAGAACGCTTTTGACACGTTACACGATTTCCAGTCGTGCGCCTTAGACCAACTCAGCCATCTTTCCACATCTTCAGTTTTCAGCGTTTTCGGGCCGTGGCCCTCAGCGCTCCACTATAATACCTGAAAGAAGCACTTTTGTCAAGGATTTTTTTGAAAAAATTTGAAAAAATCGAAAAACGACGCAGGGGCGCGAATGCGGCTTTACAAACTCTGCATCCGACCGGCAAACCCTCTTGACGCGGCCCCCAAATCGGACTATGATGAGGGCAGAGCGTGGGCGGAAGAACCCCTTCCGGATGGATTTGAATCAAAACAGGAGGAAGATCACAATGAATTATTCGGATGTTTTAAGCAATGCGCGGCAGTGCATCGGTCAGTACTGCAAGGCTTGCCCGGTGTGCAACGGCGTGGCCTGCAAGAACCAGATCCCCGGCCCCGGTGCCAAGGGCGTGGGGGACACGGCCATCCGCAATTATAATAAGTGGGCCGAGATTCGGGTCAACATGGATACCCTGTGTGAGAACGGCACCCCCGACACCCATGTGGAGCTGTTCGGCAAGCGTTTCAGGCTGCCCTTCTTCGCGGGCCCCGTGGGTGCGGTGAACCTCCACTACTCCGACGCCTACAACGACATGACCTATAACGATGTGCTGGTGCGTGCCTGTGCCGAAAACGGCATCGCGGCCTTCACCGGCGACGGCGTGAACCCCGACGTAATGACCATGGCCACCAAGGCCATCGGCGCGGCGGGCGGCTGCGGCGTGCCCACCATCAAGCCGTGGAACATCGACACCGTCAAGGCCAAGATGGAACAGGCCAAGGCCAGTGGCTGCTTTGCCGTTGCCATGGATGTGGACGCCGCCGGTCTGCCCTTCCTCAAGAACATGACCCCCCCGGCGGGCAGCAAGAGCGTTGCCGAGCTCCGGGAGATCGTGGCGCTGGCGGGCCGCCCCTTCATCGTGAAGGGCGTCATGACCGTCAAGGGCGCCCTCAAGGCCAAGGAGGCTGGGGCAGCGGCCATCGTCGTTTCCAACCACGGCGGCCGTGTGCTGGACCAGTGCCCCGCCACTGCCGAGGTCCTGCCGGAGATCGCCGACGCCCTCAAGGGCAGCGGTGTGAAGATTCTCGTGGATGGCGGCATCCGCTCCGGCGTGGACGTCTTCAAGGCGCTGGCACTGGGGGCTGACGCAGTGCTCATCTGCCGTCCCTTCGTCACCGCCGTCTATGGCGGCGGCGAAGAGGGCGTGAAGTGCTACATCGACAAGATCGCCGGGGAGCTGGCCGATACCATGCAGATGTGCGGGGCGCACAGCCTGAGCGAGATCAGCCGGGAGATGGTGCGTATCTAAAGGTTTTGTACTCTTTTGCGCGCCAAAAGAGTACCAGAAAAGCGCCGCTTTTTCGGGGCGCGGAGCACGAATTAGGGGCTGCTCGCCCCTAATGACCCCAAAGAGGAATAAAACTCCCCAAAATCGGGCGGTGTGCCATACGGCACAAACGCTTTTCCGATTTTGGGGAGTTTTTGATTTTTACTTCAGCGTCCCATCCAGCACCTGCTGATAATACCACGGTTTCGGGGCGTGGAAGGTCTTACCGGAGAGGTCGGCGAAGTCGGGCTGGGTGAAGCGGGGGAGGGTGAGTTCCCACGCGCAGAGGGCCTGATACTTGAGCTTGAGCTCGCGGTTGGCCGTGTTGTTGCCGTACTTGCTGTCGCCGAGGATGGGGCAGCCGATGCTGGCCATATGGGCGCGGATCTGGTGGGTGCGGCCGGTGATGAGCCGGACCTTGAGCAGGGCGAGGCGGCCGGAGACGGCAATGGTCTCGTACTGGGTCTCCACGTCCTTGGCGCCGGGCTGCTTGTCGGGCACGATCTTCACGATGCCGCGGTCGGCGTCCTTGAGCAGGTAGCCGCCCAGCGTGCCGTCCGGCGGAACGGGGCGGCCGAAGGTGACGCAGAGGTAGGTCTTCTTGACCTCGCGGTTCTTGATGACCTCAAGGAAGAGCTGCTCGGCCTCCGGGGTCTTGGCGAGGATGACAAGGCCGCTGGTGCCGGTGTCGAGCCGGTGGCACAGCGCCGGGGTGTAGAGGTCGTTCTCCTTATATTCGCCCTTCTGGTTCAGGTAGAGCAGTGCACGGTTGAGCAGGGTGTCGTCCTCCGGGCCGTCTACGGAAAGGCCGGCGGGCTTGTTCACCACCAAGATCTGCGGGCAGTCGTAGATGACCTGCGCCGGGCCGCGGGCGTTCTTCCACGCCGGGCCTTCCACCCGCTTGTCGGCGTCCAGTACCTCGTCCAGAATGAAGAGCTTGATCTCGTCGCCCGCCATCACGCGGGTGGAGAGCGGCTGTTTTTTGCCGTTCAGCTTGATCTTGTTCTCCCGCAGGGCCTTGTTCAGGCGGCCCGGATTCAGCGCCGGGAACTGCTGCATCAGATAATTGTCCAGCCGGGTGGGGGCCAGACATTTCACTTTCAAAATTTTCACGAAAAATTATCCTCTCTATCTTAAAATCAGTCGCAATAGAATGGGTCTTTGAATCGTTTTTATTGTAGCGGAACGGAAACATTCCGTCAAGCAAGAGAAAGAAGGTTTTCGTATGAAATGGAACCACAAAATAGGAACACTTACTGTGCTGTTGGCTCTTGGGATCACCATGGTGGGCTGTGGGACGCCCGGTTCCACGGCTGGAAGCGCGGCGGCTTCCACGACAAGCACCACCTCTTCGGAGGCGCAAAAAACGGAAGTACAGCCAATGCAAGGTGTTTTACTGAGCGACCCCCTTCCGGATGGCACCTATCACATCAGCTTTGAAAGCGATAAAGTATGGGTCGGTGAACGCAAGAATACCATCAACGACGCGGTCGTATACGACTATGACCGGTACACAGCCCCAGAGATCGAAGCATTGAGCGAAGGAGACACCATTGCAACGCATCTGAACGGGACAGAGGAAATCACAGCCCTGACCGTGGAAAGCGTTGAGCGGGAAAACAACTATGTGACCATCAACGGTGGAATAGAAGAAGGCGGGATCGACTTATGCAAAGAGGATGACCACTACCGGACTTTGACATGGGATGATTTTCCTGTTTATTATGAAGTGGGAGTGGCAAAGCAGCTTGTTATGGCAGACGATATCGAACTGTCGGACGGTGCAGCAGACTTTGAAGCCGACCCGGTGATCGTAAAGGGAGACCGGGCGGTCTGCGATGCAATGAGCAATGAGGAAGATGGTTATGGGTGGAATGCGGGAAACACGACCGTGACCATCCAAAACGGCGAGGTGACCCATGCAGACCGCATCTGGGTGCCGTAAAATTTGTGGAAAACCCGTTGACAAACGCCGCGGCCATGCTATAATCTAAATTGAACGCAAAGGGATAATTTGTCCTTTTGTGCGGAAAGATGGATTATGACAGATGGCAAGGATGGGGTCAGAAAAACACGCGATGCCGCCCAGAGAGAACGCCCGTTTATGGCTGCAAGGCGTTCCGGCAGAGGGTTTTTCAAGCCGCCCCGGAGCTTCCGGCGAGATGAGCCGGACGCGGCGCAGCGTTACCGCGCACAAAGCGGCAGGGGACAAATTTTCCTGCAATTTGGGTGGTACCACGGAGCTTTTCAGACAGTCTTCGTCCCTTTGTTGGGGCGGAGGCTGTTTTTGTTTTGGCGCCTGTCATAAAAATATCGCGTCCGGAGGAGGACGCCGGAAAAACCACGAGGAGAGATACAGTTATGCAATGGACCGGTTTGAATGAACTGCGCGAAAAGTACCTGAGCTTCTTTGAGGGCAAGGGTCACCTGCGCCTTGACAGCTTCCCGCTCGTCCCGAAGGACGACCCCAGCCTGCTGCTGATCAACAGCGGCATGGCTCCCATGAAGAAGTGGTTCCTCGCTCAGGAGGAGCCGCCCCGCCACCGCGTGACCACCTGCCAGAAGTGCATCCGCACCCCGGATATCGAGCGCGTCGGCATCACCGCACGCCACGGCACCTTCTTCGAGATGCTGGGCAACTTCTCCTTCCAAGACTACTTCAAGGAAGAGGTCATTCCTTGGGCTTGGGAGTTTTTGACCAGCGACGAGTGGATGGCCATCCCCAAGGATAAGCTCCACATCTCCGTCTACGAAGAGGACGATGAGGCTTACGATATCTGGACCAAGAAGGTGGGCATCGCTCCGGACCACATGGTTCGTCTGGGCAAGGAAGACAACTTCTGGGAGCACGGCTCCGGCCCGTGCGGCCCCTGCTCCGAGATCTACTTTGACCGCGGCCCGGAGTACGGCTGCGGCAAGCCGACCTGCGGCGTGGGCTGCGACTGCGACCGCTATATGGAGATCTGGAATCTGGTGTTCAGTCAGTTCGATGCCGACGGCAAGGGCCACTACGAGCGTCTGGCACGCCCCAACATTGATACCGGCATGGGCCTGGAGCGCCTGGCTTGTGTGATGCAGGGCGTAGACAACCTGTTCGAGGTTGATACCGTACAGAACATCATGAAGCACGTTTGCCGCATCGCAGGCGTAACTTACAACGAAGATGAAAAGGTTGACGTTGCGCTCCGTGTTATCACCGACCACATCCGCAGCACCACATTCATGATCGGCGACGGCGTTATGCCGTCCAACGCAGGCCGTGGCTATGTGCTGCGCCGTCTGCTCCGTCGTGCCGCAAGATACGGCAGACTCATCGGCATCGAAAAGCCGTTCCTGTACGAAGTTGTGGAAACGGTTATTCATGAAAACGCCTCCGCTTATCCGGAACTGGAGGAGAAAAAGGCATACATCCGCAAGATCGTGGAAGAGGAAGAAAAGACCTTTGCAAAGACCATCGACAAGGGCTTTGATATGCTGTCCGGCATTCTGACGCAGCTAAAATCCGAGGGCAAGGACATGGTTTCCGGCGAAGATGCGTTTAAGCTGTCGGATACCTATGGTATCACAATAAGGCAGGCTCTTCCTGGGCTGAAGGCGGTCTCCAGATCGACGCACCGGCAACCGTATTCACCGGCTATACCCATAACGCAGAAGAGGATGCCAAGGTCATCGCAATCTTCCGTGACGGCGAGGCTGTTGACACCGCTGCTGAGGGCGAACCGGCAGTTGTTGTTCTGGACAAGACTCCGTTCTACGCAGAGAGCGGCGGACAGATCGGCGATTCCGGTTCTGTTACCACACCGGACAGCACATTCACGGTAGAGACAACCAGCAAGACCGAAAACGGACACTACCTGCACCTGGGTGCCATGACCGAAGGCGCACTGCACGTAGGCGATACCGTATCTGCAAAGATCGACGCAGACAAGCGCAGCAGAACGATGCGCAACCATACCGCAGCGCATCTGCTCCAGGCTGCACTGCGTACTGTCCTGGGTGACCACGTTCACCAGGCGGGGCAGCTGGTAACCGACAGCCGCTGCCGTT
>OIDP01000724.1_pt1 | contig 13034 bp, 9 predicted proteins | sample 1581591 | NCBI WGS metagenome assembly OIDP01 (sample SAMEA3882552, study PRJEB24775) | human gut metagenome | biome: human-associated habitat; feature: intestine environment; material: feces | place: Netherlands | collected 2009/2010 | reverse complement strand
GAGGGAGCCTTGGCGTAACGGTTAGCTGTGAAAGCCTCCCTCTCAGAGGGAGGTGTCATTGCGTCAGCGATGACGGAAGGAGTTGTGCAGCAGCCTCTTTTTTTGTCAGGTCCGGGTGAAGGGCTCCATGCCGTGCTCCTCCGGCGCGTAATATTCCATCAGAGCCAAGTAGTTCTCGCCCTCGTGGCAGTAGGCGGCGCGGAGGACGCTGTCCAGCTCGCCCCGCATGGAGACGAGCTTCACGATGTACTGGGCCACTACCTTAACGATGTCGGTCTCGATGTCGTAGCACAGGCCGACCGCCAGCACCGGGATGATGATCTGCTGGGCCATCAGCGGCACGTTCTGGCCGAACCGCTCCAAAATGGGGCGGCTCATTTTGGACGCCGCGAAAACGCAGGTGGTGATTCGCCAGAAGTCAAACTGGTGCATGTTGGACAGGCTCTCCAGCCGGGTGATGATCTCCTCGTCCGAGAGGATCTTCCCGGCCAGCACCTCGTCCTCGGTACGGATAAAGGCGCACTGCACCATGTCCATCAGGGCGGCTTCGTATTTCTCGTGGAAGTTTTCCTTGGTGCCGCAGAACTTCTCCACCGCCGCGATGACGGCGCTGGTGTCCTCGGCGGTGGCAAGCTCGCTGATCTGGAGCGGCACCGGCCCGTAGGACGCGCCCAGCGCGTCGAGGTCGGCCAGCTCGTCCTTGTTTTTAGAAGCGGGCAGGAAGCGGTCGTTGCCGTTGCGGTAATAGCCCCAGTCGGCGGGGAGGACGCGGGGCACGAGGTCGCCGCTGGAGATCAGGTTGAAGATGTTGCTCTCGGCCCACGTCGTGCGCAGAGAGCCGTCAGCAGCGTGGTTGTTGTCGAAGTCCTGCTGCAAGTCGGGCTGGTCGGCGGCGGTCAGCGCAGCCGGGGTGGCGAAGGTGTAGACAAAACAATTCTCCTTCTGGAGCAGCGGCAGAGTCCGGAGCGCTTTGGCGGCGGTCATGTTGGCCACGATGGCACCGCGGCTGTACCCGCCGACCCAGAGTTTGACTTCGCCCGGCTCCCCCTCCGCCTCGATCTTGGCGAGGTAGGCTTTCAGGGAGGCGTACACCGCCGCCACGGGGGTGGTGAAGCCGTAGTGGGCGTTGGTGGCACCGGTGTGCAGGTTGCTGGTCCACTCGCCGCCGTAGCCGCCGCCCCGCAGCATCAGCGCCACGAGGGTGCGCTTCTGGCCGTTGTAGTCGAAGCTCTTGCGGGCCAGCGAGTAGCCGACGAAGTCCCCCGCCTTGCCGGTGTCGATGTCGTAGTTGTAATAGACCACATCCCCAAAGCCCAGCAGTTCGTAGGAGGCGGCAAGATTCAGCTCCCGGCCTGCCTCGCCGTTGACCCAGTAGCGGTAGGCGCTGACGGCGGAGTTGAAGGCCGCCATGACCATACCCAGCGTCACCAAGGCGAGTTTGTGGTCATACTCGGTGGCGGGGTGGTCGAAGAAGCTCTCCGAATAATAGAAATCGTGGCTGACGTCCACATTGCTCAGGATGCTGAGGAACGGCAGGGTGTAGTTCCCGTCCGGAACGGCGCGGCCCACCGGCTGCGCCGCTGCGCGGGCAGTCAGCTGCGGCCAGAGCGCCCCGCACGCCGCCGAAAGCCCCAGTGCTTTGCAAAAATCCCGTCGTTTCATGGTCGTTCCCTCCTTATTGCACCCTTAGTATACCGTATCTCCGGGTGGGATACAATCCGCAAAAAGAAAAAAGCCGATGTTGTAAACACCGGCTCATTATGTTATGATAAAGCTCAGTCGAGGTGCTGACAATACTCGACAATGTGGTGGAACATCTGCTCCACAGCCGGTGCCATCGCGGTAGGGCGCTGGACAGCCAAGCCGACCACGCGGTCTTCCTCCGGCTGGATGGGGTAGATCTTGACGGCGGCAGTGCACTTGCGCAGCAGCATCCGGGGCATGATGGAGATGCCGAGGCCGGCCTCCACCATGGCGATGTTGGACTGGTCGTCGATGACGTGGCAGCGGCGCTCGGTGGCGATGGAGTATTTCTTGAGGAACTGGCGCATCTCGGCGTCGGTGGCGTCCCATTGGACGACAAAGTTCTGGCCGTTCATCAGCTCCGGCGTCATCACACCGCGGGGCGGTTCGGGCCAGTCCATCGGGGTGATGCAGAGCAGAGGCTCGCGGAACAGCTCGGTCAGGGTGAATTCATCCCGGCAGTTGTTGGACAGGAATGCCATATCCACCTGCCCAGTGCGCAGCCACTCCTTCACGTCGTCGTAAGTACCCTGATAGACCTCGATTTCGATCTGGGGGAACTGGGCGGAGAAGCCCTTGAGGATATCCGGCAGCAGCCCGGCACAGACGGAGTTGAACACGCCCAGCTTGACCTTGCCCTTCTCCAGACCGTTCAGCCGCGCGATGCTCTGCTGCAGCGCCTCGTCGCTGTTCAGGACGGCGCGGATGGATGGGTAGATGGACGAGCCGTAGCTGGTCATGGTGACGCCGTTTTTGCCGCGGTTGAATAAGGTGAAGCCGAGTTCTGCCTCCATCACCGCAATGGCGTGGCTGATGGCGGACGGGGTCAGGTGCAGCTGCTGGGCGGCCTTGTTGAAACTGCCCTGCCGCGCAACTGCGTCAAAAATTTCATAGGAAAACAGCGTCATATCCCATGCCTCCTTCCGTTTTCTCGTTCGGAGACGCTTCATTCTCTGTGAATCTTTTTCATCTTTCGTTTGAGATAGTTCAATTATCTTCTTGATTTTACTATTCTGCGTCCGTTCTGTCAAGCGTTTTCGGCCTGATTTCGGGGCAGTAGGAGGGATTTTGAATGGAAACACTTCCAGTACAGAAACGACAGGGCCTGAGCGGGACCGCGCTCAAGCTCATGGCCTGCATCACCATGCTCATCGACCACATCGGGGCTTCCTGCCTTGAAGCAGGGCTTCTGGTGCCGCTGATCGCGTCCGGTACGTTTTCGACCGACCCCGCTGCGGCATCGCTGCTCCAGATGGACCGTGTCCTGCGCTCCATCGGGCGGCTGGCTTTCCCCATCTTCTGCTTCCTGCTGGTGGAGGGCTTCCTCCACACCCACGATGTGAAGCGTTATGTGGAGCGGCTGTTCCTGTTTGGACTTCTCAGCGAGGTCCCCTTTGACATGGCCTTTTTTCGGACGCCCTTCCACTGGGGCAACCAGAATGTCTACTGGACGCTGGCGCTGGGCGTGCTGGCCATGGCGCTGATGCAGAAGTTTCAGGACGCCGAGGGGAACATTGCGTGGAAGGGCCGCCTTGCTGCGCTGGGCTGCGTCGTCCTCGCCCAGCTTCTGCAAACGGACTACGGAGCCATCGGCGTGGCGCTCATCGTGGCGCTCTACCTGACCCGGAACAACCGGAAGTACCAGTGCATCATCGGCGCGGTGATGATGCTGTTCGAACTGACCGCCCCGCTGGCCTTTGTGCTCATCTGGTTCTATAACGGCCAGCGGGGCCGCTGCCCCCAGTGGGTCAAGTGGGCGTTTTATGGGTTCTACCCCGTCCATCTGAGCCTTCTGGCGGTGGTGACAAATTGGGTGCTATAAATGGAAAAAGCCCGGTGATTTCAAAGAATCATCGAGCTTTTTCTTGGCGGAGTAGGAGGGATTTGAACCCTCGCGCCGTTGTTTAGACGACCTACGCCCTTAGCAGGGGCGCCTCTTCGGCCTCTTGAGTACTACTCCAGAGCAAAGTGTGTTACACTTATTCAAAAAAATGGCGGAGAGAGTGGGATTCGAACCCACGGTGCGTTGCCGCACGGCAGTTTTCAAGACTGCTTCCTTAAACCACTCGGACATCTCTCCTCGTGGGCACTCGCACACGCCGTACCGAATGCCTATTTAATTTACCAGATTTCCGGCGTGCTGTCAACCCTAAATTGAAAATTTCTCCATGGGACGAGGGGCTTTTTGTGAGGCGACAACTTTTTTTCAAAGAAAAACGAAAATTTCTCTTTACTTGCACATCTTTTTGTTGTATAATAAAAACACCAAGAAACCAACCCAACGGACGAAAGCAGAGGAGTGTTGAACGATGTCGTTTCCGGAACTGTTACGGCAATGCCGCAAGCAAAAGCATATGAGTCAGGCGGAACTTGCATCCCTTTTGGGCGTTACCCAGCAGGCAGTGGGCAAGTGGGAGAGCGGAAAAAGCTCGCCGGACCCCACCACAGTGGCAAAGCTGGCCGAGATCCTTGACACCACTGCAGATTATCTGCTGGGCCTGTTCGACCCGGCCGACGAGGGCCAGACCGAAGAGCGCTTCTTCGGCAGCTATGTGTACAGCCTGATCCCCGTTATCGGCACGGTGAAGGCCGGCTACGGCGCACTGGCCTTTGAAGAGGATTACGGCAGGGAGTATGCCCGCGTCAAGGATCCGTCCAACTACTTTTACCTCGTGGTGCGCGGCGACAGCATGGAGCCCCGCATCCACGACGGCGATCTGGCGCTGGTGCACAAGCAGGATACGCTGGAAAACGGCGATCTGGGCGTGCTGATCTACGGCGACGAGGGGGAGGGCACCCTCAAGCGGTATTTGCAGCGGGGCAACTGCGTCGTGCTGCAGCCCTTCAACCCCACCTATAAGGAAATGGTCATCAAGGGTGAGGACCTGAACAATCTTCACATTGCGGGCCGTGTGGTCGAGACAAAGGCCAAGTGGTAAACGATCAGACTGCTGTATAACTCCCTCAGTCACGGCTTTTCCGTGCCAGCTCCCTCTCAGAGGGAGCCTTGGCGTAACGGTTAGCTGTGAAAGCCTCCCTCAATGAGGGAGGTGGCATCGCGTCAGCGATGACGGAAGGAGTTGTGCGGCAGTCTGATTTTTTTGAAACGGAGGTGCGGTATGGAACAGTCGCTGATGGAGAAGCTGACCATTTTGGCGGACAGTGCCAAATATGATGTGGCCTGTACGTCCAGCGGCGCTTCCCACACGGCGAAGGCGGGAAGTCTCGGCAGCTGCTACGCGCCGGGCTGCTGCCACGCCTTTACCGCCGATGGCCGGTGTGTCAGTCTGCTGAAGGTGCTGATGACCAACTGCTGCGCCTTTGATTGCAGCTACTGCGTCAACCGCAAATCGAATGATGTCCCCCGCGCGACCTTTTCGCCGCGGGAGCTGGCCGAGCTGACCATCGAATTCTACCGCCGCAACTACATCGAGGGGCTGTTTTTGTCCAGTGCGGTGCTGGTAAACCCAGACTACACCACCGAGCGGATGCTCAAGACCCTGCGGCTGCTGCGGAATGAGTACCACTTCGGCGGGTACATCCACGCCAAGGCCATCCCCGGCACCAGCCCGGAGCTGCTGGAACAACTGGGCTTTCTGGCCGACCGGCTGAGCGTCAATGTCGAGCTGCCCAGCGAGAACAGCCTGAAGCTGCTGGCCCCGGACAAGGGACGGCACTCCATTTTCCGCCCCATGAAGCAGATCGCGGCGGAGGGGGCCGCCAACCGGGAGGAGCTGACCCTCTACCGCAAAGCGCCCAAGTTTGCCCCCGCCGGGCAGAGCACCCAGATGATCGTGGGAGCCTCGCCGGAGACGGATTACCATATCCTGAAGCTGACCGAGGGGATGTACCAGAAGTACAGCCTCAAGCGGGTGTTTTACTCTGCCTACATCCCCGTCACCGAGGATACCCGCCTCCCTGCGCTGGATACCAAGCCCCCGCTGCTGCGGGAGCACCGGCTTTATCAGGCGGACTGGCTGCTGCGGTTTTACCAGTTCAAGGCGGACGAGATTCTGGACGAGCATAACCAGAACTTCAACCCCTACCTTGACCCCAAGTGCAACTGGGCCGTGCAGCATTACGGGCTGTTCCCGGTGGATGTGAACAAGGCTCCCTTCGAGATGCTGCTGCGGGTGCCGGGCATCGGCCCCAAGAGCGCCCGGCGGATCTGGCACGCCCGCAAACAGGCGTCGCTGGGGCTGGACGAGCTGAAACGGATGGGCGTGGTGCTCAAGCGGGCCCAGTATTTCATCACCTGCCGGGGCTTTGCGGGGGCGCATCCGGGGCGCGGCAGCGCGGGCCGGGAGCGGATCACCAACGCCCTCATCGACCCGAACGTATTCAGCGGCGGGGTCGAGCAGTTGAGCATGTTCTCCCCGCCCGCCGTGGACAAGCTGGTGGCGCAGGGCGTGCCGCCCCGCACGGCTCAGAAATTGGTGCGGGAGGAGGCGGTGCAATGTCTGGCGAAAGCACTGTGACCCCCGCCCGCAAGCTCCACGATGCCGATGTGGTTTACCTCTACGACGGCAGCTTCGAGGGCTTCCTCTGCTGCGTCTTCGAGAGCTTTGCCCAGCACGAGATCCCCTTCGCGGTCTGGACGCCGGAGCGGGAAACGGCCACCCTCTACCCGTTCAAAGACATTGCCACCGACCACGAAAAGGCCCGGCGTGTCTTTGCGAGCTTTGGCCGGAAGCTGGGGGCGGAGACGGAGTACCTTGTCACGCGGGACTTCCTCTCCGGCCGGGAGGACAAGGAACTGCTCCTCATCCGGTTTCTGCATCTGGCCTTTGCGCTGGGGCCGGGCACCGTCAAGCGGGCGGGCCACCCGGACGTGGCCCCGCTCTACGAGATGAAAAAGAGCCTCGACTGGGAGGTGGACAAGTTTCAGGGCTTTGTCCGCTTTGAGGAACACGACGGGATGCTGGGGGCGGTCATCCACCCGAAAAACTACATCCTGCCGCTGCTGCGGGGGCATTTCTGCGGCCGCTTCCCGGAGGAGAACTTCATGATCTACGATGCAGTGCACCAAGCGGTGCTGCTATATCAGGACCATAAGCCGCAGCTTCTGGAACTGGCTGAGCCGCTGGTGCTTCCCCCGCCCAGCGCGCGGGAACAGCAGTTCCAAGCCCTCTGGAAGCAGTTTTACAAGACGCTGGAGATCAAGGCCCGCCACAATGAGCGCGGCCGCATGACCCACTGCCCCAAACGCTTCTGGGCCGATATGACGGAGATGCGGGAAGAATTGTAACGGGGCGGGATTTGTCAACAAAAGGTTACAGCAAGACGTAAAGGAAGGATAAAAATGAACCAGACAACGGAAAAGGAAAAACCGAAGAGGTGGAAACTCGTTTTGTTAGGCCTCCTCATGATTTTACTGGCCGGGATGACTGTGGCCAACATTCAAAGAGGGCTGACAAGCCAGATCTATCTGTATGGTGAAGAACACAGCCAGCAGCGCATCCTCGACGAAGAGCTTGAAATCTGGGGCGGTTATTACGCGCGGGGAATGCGGGACCTGTTTGTGGAGTTTCCCTACTTCGATGCGCAGTTTTTAAACCTTTGGATGAAAGCGGATGATGACGAGCTGCTGAACCTGCAATTTCAAGATTGGCAGGGAACGCAGGGCGGCACGGAGGTCATGAAAAACTTTCTGAAGCAGATCAAGGAACGGTATCCTGAAACGGTGTTCCATGGTACGGATGTCGGACATACATGGAAAAGCACCGGTGCGCGGTATCTGGCCTATCTGGAAGCCAATGGGCAGAACGATACGGCAGAGTATCAGCGTGTGCTGGAAAATATCGAACAAGGCAAAACCTACTATGCAACCAAACAAACCGATTCGGATGCCGCAGACGCTTACCGGGAAAACAAGATGGTTGAAAATTTTGAGCGCAGCTATCAGGAACTGGAAGCCGAACGCAGGGCCGACATCATGGGGATCTATGGCTCGGCACATATTGCGTCGTCGTACAGCCGACCCGATTATATGGCCGGGCAGCTCAGCGAAACCTACGGAGGCCGGGTGCATACGGAAGATTTGTCAATGCTGACAGAGCCGCTTGCGACGGAAACAATCACTGTGAACGGAAAACGCTATACGGCCTCTTACTTTGGGGAGGAGGATATCTCCAAGATATCGGGTTACAAGACCCGGAAGTTTTGGCGGCTGGAAAATGCGTATCAGGACTTCAAGGACTTGCCGACCACAGGAGAGGTCATGGGCTGTAACAATTATCCGATGGCCGTCGAAACGGGACAGGTTTTTATGGTAGAGCTGTTGAACCGGGCCGGTACGACCGAGACCCGGTATTACCGTGCCGACGGCAATCAGTTGGAGGGCCAGCCTGTCACGGAGTGGGTCGAGGTGGATTGAAGGATCCTTTTTAACGGGAACTTGTAAAAATCCGGCCCGAATTTACAAAAACGTTGCAACTATGCCGTTGCACAAGGCAAAAGGTATGGTATACTATAAGGGAACTCTGGCAGAACTTCTGCCGCAAACACCCCGGAACGGGGCATGATTTAAAGGAGCATTGGAACATTATGGTTCGCATTACTATGGAAGACGGCGGCATCATCGATATTGAGCTGAATGAGGAAGTCGCCCCCATCACCTGTGAGAATTTCAAGAAGCTGGTCGGTCAGGGCTTCTACAACGGCCTGACCTTCCACCGCGTCATCCCCGGCTTTATGATCCAAGGCGGCTGCCCGCTGGGCAACGGCACCGGCGGCCCCGGCTGGAACATCAAGGGTGAGTTTACCGCCAACGGCGTGAACAACCCGCTCAAGCACACCCGCGGCGTCATCAGTATGGCCCGCAGCATGAACCCCAACAGCGCGGGCAGCCAGTTCTTCATCATGCACCAAGACGCCCCCCATCTGGACGGCCAGTATGCCGCGTTCGGCAAGGTCGTTGCCGGTATGGATGTGGTGGACAAGATCGCTGCTGTCCCGACCGACTGGAACGATAAGCCCAAGACCCCGGTCAAGATGAAGACCGTCGAGATCATCGAGGGCTGAACCTGCTTTGCAAAGGAGCTTTCCGCCGCTGGGTGGAAAGCTCTTTTTTATCGTAAAAATTCGTGATTTTTCCGCAGGATTTTTTCGACTTTGCGGCGAGTGGTTGCATGGGACGCAAAAATATGTTAAGGTGAGGACGAACGATTTTTTGAGAAGGAGCGCACTTATGAAATACGATTTCACTTCGATCATTGACCGCCGCGGCAGGGACGCCATTGCGGTGGACGGCCTGAAGGGCGACGGCTTTTCTCCCGCTCCCCCGAAGGAAGGCTTCGATGCCATCCCCATGTGGGTGGCGGACATGAACTTCCCCACCGTGCCCACCATTCAGGAAGCCATCATCGAGCGCGCCAAGCACCCGGCCTTCGGCTATTTTCAGGCCCCGGCGGAGTACTTTGACAGCATCATCCGCTGGCACGAGACCCGCAACGGCGTCACCGGCCTGAAGCCGGAGCACATCGGCTACGAGAACGGTGTGCTGGGCGGCGTCATCAGTGCGCTGAACTGCGTCTGCTCCCGGGGCGACAAGGTGCTGGTCCACAGCCCCACCTACATCGGCTTCACCAAGAGCCTGAAGAACAACGGCTACGAGGCCGTCCACTCCCCGCTGGTGAAGGATGAGAACGGCGTCTGGCGGATGGATTTCGCCGATATGGAAAAGCACCTGAAGGAAGAGCACATCCATGCTGCCATCCTGTGCAACCCCCACAACCCCTGCGGCCGCGTCTGGGAGCGCTGGGAGATCGAGCGTGCCATGGAAATCTATGAGAAGTATCAGGTCGAGGTGGTTGCGGATGAGATCTGGTCGGATATCATCCTCGGGGATCACCAATTCGTGCCGACGCAGAGCGTTTCCGAGTATGCCAGAATGCACACGGTGGCAATGTACGCACCGTCAAAAACCTTTAATCTTGCGGGTCTGGTGGGAAGTTATCATATTATTTACAATCCCGTTATCCGTGACCGCGTGAAAAAGGAATCATCGCTGTCACATTACAATGAAATGAACGTGCTTTCCATGTATGCACTCATCGGTGCGTATCAGCAAGAAGGCTATGAGTGGACAGATGAATTATGTAAGGTATTGACGAAGAATGCAGAATATGCGTATGATTATATCAGATCCCATTTTAAGGGCGTACAGGTAGCTATGCCACAGGGAACCTACATGCTGCTCTTAGACTGCACAGAGTGGTGCAGAAAGCATGGCATAACGATCGATGAGCTGCAGAAGCGGGGCGCCAGCATCGGTGTGATCTGGCAGGATGGCAGACCGTTCCACAGCCCGTGCGGCATCCGCATGAATCTGGCGCTGCCATTTTCACTTGTGGAGGAAGCGATGGAGCGTCTCCGGAAGTATGTATTTGTGTAGAAGTTAAGAAAATATTGCAGCGCGAACGAACAGATAAAAGCAAAGGAGTCTTGCTAGGGAAAATCATAAGACCGATGACCGGATGGAAGATCTGATGCAGAAAGTGAGAGAGGGCCGCGGCACGGATGCGGCGTGCATGCTTGACTACTGCACGCAGATTGAGGAATACGCAGAACGTGCGGGGGATGCCAGGCTGCTTGGATTTTCGCATTATTACAAGGGCAGAACCTACTATCTTAGCAATGAGACCGGAAAGGTGTTTGAGGAGATCGGCGAGGCACTCGGATATCTGGAACAGTCCGGGCAGTGGGAACTGGTGGCAGCCGCCTACAATCTTATGGCGATTGTATCCGTCGGCAAGGGCAATCTGTCGTTTGCGATCGAGTACTATCTGGCAGGATTAAAATATTGCAAAAAATATGAGCTGATTGAGGTGGAAAGCCGGATTGAGAGTAACCTGGGTTCCCTGTATATGGAGTGCGGACAGTACAGTGATGCCAGAGATTATCTGGAGCAGGCACATCTCGATTACAAGCGCGTACCGGAAGAGGAGCGCAGCCTGGCAAGCCTTACCGCGATTTACAACAATCTGGCCCTGTGTTATATGAAAAGCGGCAGCCTGGAGAAGGCAGAGGAATATATCCGCAAACTGGAGACAGAGTGCGAAGCGCATTTTGAGGAGATGGATTACATTTATGTAAACTGTATGCGTGCACGTTACTGTCATCTGTGTGGCAATATTTCCATGAGAGACCAGTATATTGCGGATATTCAGAATCAGCTTTCCGGGGATGTACTGATTCTGGATCTGTTTGATGATCTGTATGATTTCTGTGAACTGATGTTAGAGATTGACCGCGGTGATGTCTGCCGCAATATCGGAGAAAAACTGAAGGCACTCGTGGAGCAGACAGGCATCGCCAATATGCAGCGGAAGATGACAGCGCTAGAGATGGATTATGTTAAGAAAACGAAGGACAGGGAACGCTATCTTAAGACGGCTGGCAGATTCTATGAACTGACCGAGATCGTGGAACAGGAAAACAGAAGCATGATTGTCAATATGCTTTATCTGCGCAAATCCTTAGAGCGGGCAAGAGAGCGCTGCAGGAAGCTGGAGGAGGATGCGGTGGAGCTGACGGAAAAGTCGGAGAGAGATCCGCTGACCGGACTGGCGAACCGGTACCGCCTGACAAATGATTCAGAAAAGATCGTGGAACAGTGCTTTGCGGAACATAAACCGTTGTCGTTTGAGATTTTGGATATTGATTACTTTAAGCAGTACAACGACCGTTACGGACATCAGGCGGGGGATGACTGTGTGCGTGCCATCGCGGCACTGATCCGGCAGATGGAAAGTGATCAGATTTTCTGTGCGCGCTACGGTGGAGATGAATTCGTCATCATTTACAGTGGAATGAGCGCGGAGGAGGTCTGTGAGCGCGCGGAGAAGCTGCGGCAGGATGTGATGGCGCTTCAAATAGAACAGCGCTATACAGAGGGCGCTTTCGGTGTGACCATCTCGCAGGGCATCTGCCATGACATCCCAAGCAACGGGAACAAGAACTGGGATTTCCTTCATATAGCGGATCAGACGCTCTATCGGGCGAAACGGGGAGGGAAAAACTGTCTGTGTATGACCGATATTCACGGGCGTGAGATTGAGGTGTAAGGGTATGGTTTGCCTCGGATGTGGTACACATATAGCATGCGGTGCCGGGGTATTTATGTATTTGCTATACGATGATGTCATTTTTTGTAATGAAATGCATTGGAGATTAAGCAGAGCATGAGGCTTGGCTTTTTCTTCTTATTTGAGAGACAATAGAATCGAGGATGTGATAGAGGATTAGGATCAGCTTGGGCTGGTCCTTTTTCAACTTCGTCAAAATAATTTCAATTTAGTCATTTTGATAAAAATGATTAAATTGAAATTGATTTTGACGAAGTTGTGGTATATAATTCAATTAAGTCATAATGAATGAAATGACGAAGTTAAGTTCAAAATGAGGTAATTAGAATGAGACAATTTGATTACACGGAAAAATGGAAAAAATTGCTTACGCCAGAAATCGTGCGTTACCTTACAACAATTCATGAATACAAGGGTGAACAGCGCTTAATTGCGGAACACCATGCGGATGTATTAGAAAGTCTTGTTGAGGTGGCTAAGATTCAAAGTACAGAGAGTTCTAATAAAATTGAGGGTATCTATACTTCTGATGAACGTTTGAAAAAGATTGTTTTGGATAAGACAATGCCAAAGACAAGAAATGAGCGGGAGATTGCAGGATATAGGGATGTGCTTAACACAATACACGAGAATTTCCCGCACATTCCAATCCGTGATACATTCATATTACAACTTCATAGAGATTTGTATAAATTTGAGAATGCCTCTAATGGTGGACAATTTAAGACTGCTGACAATATAATTGAGGAAGAAGATGCAAGTGGTAATAAGTTTGTCAGATTCAGACCTTTACCGGCATGGGAGACTCCGGAAGCAATTATAAATCTATGCACTGCCTACAATGAAGCGATTAACAGAAACGAAGCAGATTCACTCTTAATCATACCAATGTTTATCATAGATTTCTTGTGCATTCATCCGTTTAATGATGGAAATGGAAGAATGAGCAGATTGTTGACTTTATTATTGCTATATCAGAATGATTATATTGTTGGTAAATATATTAGTTTGGAAAAGCTGATAGAGGGGACAAAAGACAGTTATTATGATGCTCTTCAGGAAAGTTCGAGGGGGTGGATGGAAGACGAGAATGACTATGAGCCTTTTGTAAAATATATTCTTGGGATTATCACAGCAGCATACAGAGAATTCTTTGATAGAGCACAAGTTGTGGAAGAAAAGAAAGTGCCTAAACCAGATAGG
>OIDP01000710.1_pt1 | contig 13263 bp, 8 predicted proteins | sample 1581591 | NCBI WGS metagenome assembly OIDP01 (sample SAMEA3882552, study PRJEB24775) | human gut metagenome | biome: human-associated habitat; feature: intestine environment; material: feces | place: Netherlands | collected 2009/2010 | reverse complement strand
CAATAAAAAGGATCTCATAGTCATAATCCGGGCAGTCCTTCCGAATCTCATCCCGCACCGCCTCATAGATGGGGCGGGCGTTCTCCTCCTCGTTATAGGTAGGGATCATAACAGAGATGACTTTTTTCTTCTCGCTCATGCAGGTTTCATTCCTTTAAGTTTAGTCTTTGGCCCACTGCCGCAATAGCCGGGCAGACCCTTATCACTATACACTATTTTGCAAAATAGGTAAAGAACAATTTATTTTCACAGTTTTGCGTTTCAAAGTTCAGGCTTACAGGGCGGTCCGCCAGGGTGTAGGGCTCCTCGTTTTCCAGGCAGAAAGTCCCCTCTTTGGCAATGTGGCAGATGCCGCGGTAAATTTCCATGGCCGGGGTGCAGGCACCGATCAGCAGCGTTGCCGCCAGCAGAATGGTCACGGCATGCTGTGCAAGCGTACCGTCCCGCCATTTGGTGCCCACCAAGGCGATAAAGTACCGGGCACAGAGGGTCATCAGGATAAAGATAGCCGGGATGGACACCCGCATGCAGAAATCGCACCCCTGTCCCACCTTAAAGAACGGAATGATGAAGAGCGACACAGCGCAGGTATAAAACAGCCAGCTGCGGCGGTTCTGCCGCCAGAGCAGCAGCAGATAGATGCCGGCATCCAGCAGGTAAAATACCAGCATGCCTTTTTGCAGGCTGGTCAGAACGTTTTGGCCAAAAGTCTGCTGCGCTGCCTGGTTCCCGGCGACAGTTTCGCCCAGAACGCTGTAGCCAAAGGCGTTATTGGCCAAAAAATAACTGGCCGTAATGCTGAGCACCACAACCAGCACCAGCACATTGGCCGGGGAGAACGCCGATTGCAGCACGCCTTTTTGACGCTGTGCCAGCAGAACAATGCCGCGCACCACCATAAAAATAACCAGCCCCACAAATGGGAAGGGGCCGCACATCAGGCAGGCCGTGCCCAGCAGCAGGTAGTTGCGGCAGTCTTTCTCCTGCAAAAAGCAGACGGTTGCCAGCCATGCCCCCACTGTCTGGTTGAACACCCAGAACAGGCAGGTCGTCAGGGAGCTGAACTGGAAATCATTCGTCCACCATTCCAGGTGCATAGCGTCATAGGCCAGCAGGTCCGGCAGTCGGCTGCTGTACAGCGCGCCCAGAATATCCATGCCGCTGAAGAAAATCAAAAACAGCAGGCCGATCCCCTGCTTTTTGCCGGTATCGGCACGCAGGTAGACCAACAAATTCAGCGCCGCCAGATAGGTGCCCAGCGCCGTCCACCCCCAAAGGGCCATACGGGCGAACATCCAGGCGGCATCCAGCCCAAACAGGGCGTATACCGGTTTGGTCAGCGCCGCCGGGACCAGCCAGTGCCCGATATAATACACCAGCGCCGTATCCTTTTGCGGGTAATACACCGGCCAGCTGTTTGTGATCAGATCCCGGTAAATGGCGTTGCGGTAACCCCAGTCCGAGTTCTGGTAAAAAAAGCCCGTCTGACCGCCCAGGTAGCCCCACAACAGCATCAGGGCAAACAGCAGCACCAGCTTTGGCACCGAAAGCGTAATGCACTGCTCTTCTTGCCCCACTTGCTTAACCTGCGGCGTTTTGCACACGGCATACCACCAGGCAAAGGCCAGCACGGCCAGGCCCGCAACGGCAAACGGCGCGCGGAGATACCCCGCAAAAAACACCGCCAGCGGCGCGGTGAGATAGGATAAGGCAAACGGCTTTAACTTTTGGTAGGTCAACTGCATAAATACTGTCTGGCTCCTGTTCGTCCATGCGGGTCCTGCCCGCACGGACGGAGTTATTCCTTATTGGCTTAATTGGTTTGCTTTTGCGTTTTTGCCCACGCAATGGTGGCGCGGATGCCATCGGCAAAGGCGGTGCGCGGCGCAAAGCCGGTATCCGCCGCAAGCTGGGTGATATCCGCCTGCAAAAACATGACCTGCTGCGGCCCGTAAGGGATTTTGCCCAGGCCAAGCGGCAGGGCCAGGTCGATGGCATCACGCAGGGTCTCAATATATTCCCGCAGGGGGCGGGCGGTGCCGCTGCCCACCGGGTACACGGCACCGCTGCGGCCATGGCAGGCCATGCGGTACAGTGCATCCGCAGCATCGGCGGAGTAAAGATAATCCCACTTCTGCTCCCCTGCCGTCAGGTCCGGGCACTGCCCGGCCAGCAGTTTTTGGATGGTGGCGGAGATCATCGTGTTGGGGCCGTCATGCGGGCCGTAAACCGAAAGGATACGCGCCCACACATGATCCATGCCTAGGGCGGCGGCCTCGGTACGGCTCATCTGGCCTGCACACAGCTTGGCCATGCCGTACCCGTTTTCGGGGTTTGTGGGGGTATCGGCCCGCAGAACACCGTCCACACGGCCATACTCTGCCTGGCTGCCGGTACCAACAAACACACGGCAGCCCATTGCCGCCGCGGTGCGCACGGCATCAATGGTATAGCGGATATTCTCAATCTGAGCCGGCATATCATTGCGGCCCGCGCCAATGGTGTGCGCCCACGCTAGGTGGAAAAAGGCATCCGCCTGCATGGGCAGCCCGGCTGCGGCCATGCACTGCGGCAAATCCGCCAGGTTGGCGGCATCGCAGGCAACTACATACAGGTTTGCATCCTTGGGCAGCGCTACGGCCCGCGGGCTGCCGGGGCGGCAGACCGCCACCACGGTGCAGCCAGCCTGCAACAACCGGCTGCACAATGCTGTGCCCACGGCCCCGGTGGGGCCGGTTACGATTACGGTTTGTATCTGCCTTTCGATTTTTTCCATTTTCAACACCTTATTTGTTTTTCGCAATGATCTCTGTGCAAAAAGCATGCCAGCTTTTTTTCATTTGCCTGTCTATAATTTTCCCTACATAATAGACAATTCCTGCCGCTATTGCACAGCAGGCAAAAGAAAGAACCAGCCTTTGCAGTTCGGTCACTTCTACGCTGTACATTGCCAGTATATTCGGCAAAAATTGTACGCAATACAAATGACTCAAGAAAACTGGCATGGTTGCTTTCCCCAGAAATCTGACAAAGCCGTTGTCAAATTTTCCGTAGAAAAGCGATTTTCCGCTTGCCGTAATGGTAAATGCCGCACCCAACGCCAAAACCACAATGCCATCCAGCATAGCACGTGTCTCATTCATTGACCATATATGGTAAAGTACCCACGCATACCCAGCCAATTCCACGGCTGTCATCATCGCGGCCATCTTTTTCCCTACATCAATTTTTTTCAGAGTTGATGCAGCCCTGTTTGCTACTACCCCTCCCAGAATTCCTGCAAAGGCACGCAGCATTCCGGTATTAACCCAGCCAAACAGAAGTGTACATGGGGCATCCAGTGAACCACAGTTCTGCAGGATCACGCCCAGTATCAGCAGGATTGCTACCGGGGTCGCCTGCACAGTCAAGCCATAATGCCTGCGCAGCAGCGGATACAGCACCCAGACCGCAAAAGTCATTGCGGAAAGATACCATAGCACCCCTGTTGTGGAGGCTACAGAAAACCCAAAGTTCTGTAAATACAGGAAATCTGCCGGAATCAGCTGTAAATTCAACAGAATTGTAGCGCTGTCCCACTGTTGTGCATAGGCACGCACTATAAACCCCAAAACGGTTGCCACAAGAAAGTATGGAAATATCAAACGATAACGCTTGAGCACATCCCATGTCGCTTCTTTCATGGCATTTTCTAGCGAAGGGCAGGTTGTTTCTCTTGCGTTTAACCGGCATATCTTTTCGGCAAGAAAATACCCTGTTACGATAAAAAAGAATTCAACGCCGATATATCCCCTGCGCACGTACCACGCATGGAACAATACCACCCCCACGCAAAATACAAACCGCAGCAATTCAATATTGCCATTCCGCGCTTTTTTCATTTTTTATTTTCTTACCCTTCCGGCACCAGGGGGATAAACATCTGCTTTTCCAGCTCTTCCCGCGGCAGGAACGGTGCCAGGTCCTCCAGCGGCGGGCTGACCAGTGTGCCGTCCGGCAGGCGCTTGGTGGCGCTCTTCGGCTCCCAGACCTGCTGGGTATCGGTAAAGATCTCGCAGAAAGTCGGGCCTTCTGCGGCAAGGGCGGCATCCACCACCTGTTTCATCTCAGCGTTGGAATGTGCGCAGGAATACGGGTAACCGAACGCTTCGGCAATTTTGCGGAACTCCGGGAAGGACAGATCCCCGCTCTCCGGCCCAATGCCGATCTTGCAATGGTCTTTGAACAGGTTGTTCTGGGTCAGGCGGATGGAGTGGTAGCCGTTATTGTTGATGAGGAAAATCTTGATCGGCAGCTTATTTGTCAGGATGGTCTGCAATTCCTGCAGGTTCATCATGATAGAGCCATCGCCTTCCAGGCAGATGGTGGTACGGCGGCCGCCTGCAATGCAAGTGCCAATGGCGGCGGGCAGGCCGTAACCCATGCTGGCAATGGCGCTGTTGTTGGCCATGCGGCTGCCTTTTTGGATGACATACGCCTGATTGCCCACCACGCAGCAGGCGCCGTTGGAAACTGCGGTCAGGCTGTTTTCCGGCAGGCGGGAACTGAGGTAGCGCACAAAGGCGTACACATTGGCGGTGGTGCCGTTTTCTTCCCACTGGCGCGGCAGCACGGCGGGGTAATCTTTTTTCCATCGCTGGCAGGTTGCCAGCCAGTCCGCTACCTGGCTGACAGGGGTCAGCGGTGCTGCGGCGGCATCCAGCTTTTGCAGAAAGTCCTTGGCATCCGCCCACACGGGGTGCTCCACATGCAGGGTGTGCTTTTTCATCTCGGCGCGGTCAATATCCACCATGATGACTTCCGCCGCGCGGGCCCAGGTTTTCCAGTTATAGCCCACCTGGCGGATGGAAATGCGGGTGCCCACAGCCAGAATCAGGTCTGCGTTCTGGATGGCCCAGTTGCCAGGGCGGTCGCCCATATTGCCGGCACGACCGCAGTAAAGCGGGTTTTCGTCCTCGATCAGGTCCACGGCGTTCCAGTAGGTCACAATGGGGATGTTCAGCTTTTCCGCCACGGCGCGGAACGCTGCGTACCCGCCGGAAAGCCGGATGCCGTACCCGGCGTGGAACACCGGGCGCTTGGCGTTGCGGATCTTTTCCAGCACCATCTGCACGGTGGCATCGTCCACCGGGGGCGGCAGCCGGGCATCGTCCTGCGCCGGGTCATAGCCGGGCAGGCTGTCGGTTTCAATGTAGCCGCCCTGATAGTTGACCGGGATATCGATCCACACCGGGCCGGGGCGGCCGGTGGTTGCCAGGTGCCAGGCTTTTTCCAGCACATAGCGGATCTGGTTCGGGTCTTCCAGCATGGTGGCGTATTTGGTCATGGGGGCAACAGATTTGGTGATATCGTATTCCTGGTCGCCCACCGCGCGCAGGGGCAGGCCATCGGTAAACTGCGCGGCATAGCGGGCCGTGGTATCGTACCGAACCTGGCCGGAGATTACAAACATAGGGATGGAATCCAGCCAGCCGCCCACCACACCGGTCAGGGCGTTGGTGCCGCCGGGGCCGGTGGTAACGCACAGGGCGGCAATTTTGTTATCAATGCGGGCGTATGCTTCCGCCGCAATGGCACTTGCCTGCTCGTGATGGTTATAGGTAACATGCAACGCCGGGTGGTGGCCCAGTGCATCATTCAGATGCATGGCGCCGCCGCCCACCACGCTGAACACATCCGTAACGCCGTGCGCCGCAAGAAAATCGGCCACATAATCGGCCAGACGCTGTTTCATTGAGAGTGTCCTCCTTTTATTTAATCCGTTCAAGCTGCGGCTGAACCATTACAAAATACAAAGTTCTGGAATCCTGCGGGGCATCGACCCGCTTGCCGCTGTAGCTAATATCGATTGCACTTTCACCAAAAGGAACATCCACGGTATAGCGGATTTTCATGTTTTCCTGGCTGACCACAAAGGTCTGGCTACTGTCACCGAAGGTAATGGTAATGCTGGGGCGGTCAGAAATATCAAAGAAATAATCCCCAACTGTAAAGGTAAAGGTGTACCTTTCCGTATTCAGCTGCGGGTTTACCAGTTTGATCTCCGCACTTTTCTTGCACCAGTAAAACGGCAGCTCTTTGTTGGAGTTTTCAGGAGTATAATATTCTGTGTTATAAATGCCATCCCCCAGCTGCATGGTAATAGACGGCACATTATACAGCACCCACACGCCATAGAAAACGGCAAGGGAAACTGCCAATGCCCCCAGTGAAGCGCCGAAAGTAACCAGCGTGCTGCGTGCAGCTTTTTTATCTAGTTTTGATTGTTCAGGCTTTTTGGTTTTCAGCGCTGCCAACACACAATTTACTGCCTGTACAACGCCCCAGATGATAGCTGTCAGTATTGCCAACTGTACAATGGTGTTGCGAATATAAGAGTTACGCTCTTCAAAGATTGGAAGCGGCAGATTAAATACCATCAAAACCACAAAAGGCAATATATTTTGACGTGTCATCACCTTTTCCTGTGCAAGAAAATACGCCAGCGGAATCAGCGCCATGCAGTAAATATAGTTGCCCTGGCTTTGGTACATCATAGCCACGGTAATCAGCAGTAACGCCTGCCATTCTTGGCGGCAGAGCAGAGCACACACAACCAGTACCGCCGCCACAGCAAAGGCTGCTGCAAAAAAAGATACCGTTGCATTGCTGGTTCCGGCAATCAGGTCCACCAGATGCGCCCCATGTGCGAACATGCTGTTGATGCCATTGCCTGCCCAAGGTGTTTTACTTTTACTTCCAAAAGAGAACAAAATCTTCAGCCAAAGCTGCAAGCCGTACACGCCCTCCTGGAAGGCAAACACCGGGAGCACCAACGCTGCAATGCCATAAAACACCGTGCGGATTGCTGCTTTGAAATCCCGGTTTCTTAAAAGCATAACACCTAAGAATGCGGGATAAATTTTAAGTCCGGCTGCTACTGCCAGTGCAACCAATGCCAGTTCCCGCACCCATGCGCGCTTTGAACGGTGATACATGACGAAAAAAAGCGAAAGCCCCGCCGCCAGCAAAATAATATTGCCGCGGTCTACCGCATTAAGCACACCAAAGCTGAACAAGGCAAAAAACGTACTGGCCCTGGCCCACTGGGCATTTTGCATCACGTCACGGAGCAAAACCGCCAGCAAAAGAACCGCCAGCACCACAAAAAAGACGTATAGCAAAAAGCACGACTGTGTTGTGCGTAAATCAGTTTCTGTGCCGCGCATGGCAACTGACGCCTCAAAGTCATAGGTCCAGTTATCAGATACCGAAGCAGGCACCAGTAAAAACAGGGCATAAAAGAACAAATTTGCCAAGGGCGGATACAGTGTGTCAAACACCGCATACGGCTGGCGTCCACGAACATATTCAATGCTATGGAAAAAATCCATGCCGGCATCCAGTGTATCATGGTATAAAAAGTACGAAAGAAAATCACCATGGGTAACATACAGCGTTACCATAACCACAATGGCACACACTGCGCTGAGTACACAGTACAGCTTGGCCGTTTTTTTCCAGAACGGATTGTTCCCTCTTCCTTTTTTACCAAAAAGGCCTTTTCCCCGTTTCGTGTTATTCTCTTTCAGCACGCGCTGGCTGTTGCATTCATTCTGGCCATAATTCAGTTCCAGCTGCACCGATTTGTTATCTTCCAGCAACAGCTGATCTAATCCAATGCTGATACCAGATTTATTCTCGCTATTTGTTGTCATGTTGTCCATACACAGCCTTGCCCTATTTCTGTTCCCGGTTATGTATCAGATATTCCCTGGTTTCCCATATTTTTTACCGATATATTTTGCAGTCTTATTTTCAACAATAAAGCACCGCCAACCAACCTCGTTGAGTCGGATGATGGTTAGGGATCCCGATACCGCACTTTTCCGTGCCGGATAAGCTCCACATCGTTGACGGGAAACATTTTGTCGTTTATCTTTCCTTAAATGTCCACAACTTGTTGATGATAAAATTCAGCGGAATCGTGACCAGCAAATTTACAATCGGCGCAATCGTTTTGTTTACGCTGAAGAACGTAACCTCTATCCAAAGCAAAACATTAGAAAGGATCGACGTGCCGCCGTAGCTGACATATGTTTTTCCAAGGCGTTTCAGTTTACTGCGCCAATCGTTTGCATTCCCGGTAAACACAAACTTATCGTTCCAAAAAAAGGCATTGGCAATGCTCAGAATTGTTCCCAGAACGCTGCCTACCATATACAGGTCTGGGCTGATCCACAAAAAGATATAATACACCGCCATCGATACCGCCGTGTTGCTTACGCCAACAAGGCCAAACTTGATAAACTGTGCAAGCAGCGCAACAAATTCCTCTTTGCTTTTTGCTCCCAACAGTGCCAACATTTTTTGCATGGATCCCGTTCCTTTATTATTTTTTTATAAGCAATCAAAAAAGCAAAGCCTGTATTGATAATTTACCGCAGTGCAGCAGCCATTTTTTCTTATCAGCACGGCTTTGCTTTTTCTTATTGATTCATCTTATCAGCGCTTTTTACTGGTTCACCGCTTCAATAATGATCTTTGCCATATAGTCGATCATCTCATCGGTCATGCCGGGGTACACGCCGACCCAGAAGGTGTTGTTCATGATAAAGTCAGTGTTGGTCAGCTCCCCTGCCACGCGGTAGGCGTCGGTGCCGCGGATCTGGTCAAAGCAAGGGTGCTTGATCAGGTTGCCGCTGAACAACAGGCGGGTCTGGACATTGTGGTCCTCAATATAGCGGGTCACGGCGTTGCGGTCCAGGCCGGATTCCGGCTTGACCGAAATCAGGAAGCCAAACCAGGACGGGCGGCTGTTGGCGGCCGGTTCCGGCAGGATCAGCTTATCAGCGGCCGGTTCCAGGGCTGCGCGCAGGCGGTCCCAGTTATGGCGGCGGCGCTCGATAAAGCTGGGGAACTTTTTCAGCTGTTCGCAGCCGATGGCGGCCTGCATATCGGTCACTTTCAGGTTATAGCCAAAGTGGCTGTAAACGTACTTATGGTCATAGCCTGCGGGCAGTTCGCCATACTGACCGTCAAAGCGGTGGCCGCAGAAGTTATCATGGCCGGACGGGCAGATGCAGTCGCGGCCCCAGTCGCGGTAGCTCTTGATCAGGCGGTTCAGCAGCGGGCTGTTTGTATACACGCAGCCGCCCTCGCCCATCGTCATGTGGTGCGGAGGGTAGAAGCTGGAGGTGCCGATATCACCCCAGGTTCCGGTAAAGCGGGTTTCGCCGTTGATGGTGTACTGGGTGCCCAGGGCATCGCAGTTATCCTCCACCAGCCAGAGGTTATGGGCATCGCAGAAGGCTTTGACGGCGGACAGATCAAACGGGTTGCCCAGGGTATGGGCGATCATGACTGCCTTGGTCTTGGGGGAAAGCGCGGCTTCCAGCTTGGTCACATCAATGTTGTACTGCGGCACGGTCACATCCACAAACACCGGCACAGCGCCATACTGCAGCGCCGGGGTGACAGTGGTGGGGAACCCGCATGCCACAGTGATGACCTCATCGCCCTTTTTGATCTGGCGGTCGCCCAGTTCCGGGGCGGTGAGCGTCATAAAGGCAATCAGGTTGGCGGAGGAGCCGGAGTTGACCAGGTTGGCGAACTTTACGCCGATCCACTTGGCAAACTCTTTTTCAAATTCATCCGCAAAGCGGCCGGTGGTCAGCCAGAAATCTAGCGTTGCATCGGTCAGGGCGCACATTTCTTTTTCATCAAACACGCGGGATGCATAAGTAACGCGGTCACCGGGCTTGAAATCCGCCTTTTTCTCCTTAAAGTCATGGTAATATTCTGCCACCAGCGCCTTGATCTGCTCGCGGGCTTCGGCCTCATTGCTCCAATTTGCCATCGTCTGCTCCCTTACTCACTCAAAAATTCCTTGATCTCTTTGTCCATCTCCGCCGGGATATCCCCGCCGGAAAGCCATACCTTGCTGAACGCAACGGTCTTTTGCATACATTCCGCCATATGCCAGCGCGGTTTCCAGCCGAAGGTGGATTTCAATTTGCTGCAATCCAGCTTCAAAAAGTTTGCTTCATGCGGGGCGTTTGTCTCAGCGCGGTTTTCCCATGCGGCGCCATCGCCCCACGCCTGGCAGAACAGGTCTACCAGGGTGCCGGTCGTCACACAGTCGCAGTCATCCGGGCCGACATTATAATAGCCGGCGTACCGGTTATCCTCATACTGGCGCTGGGCGATCAGCAGGTACGCCGCCAACGGTTCCAGCACATGCTGGTATGGGCGGGTGGAATACGGGTTGCGCACACCGATGCTTTCCCCTTTTGCCATCGCGCGTACACAGTCCGGGATGATGCGGTCATTGGCAAAATCGCCGCCGCCAATCACATTACCTGCGCGGGCAGTGGAGATGGCCACGCTGCCATCCGCAAAAAAGCTGTTTTTATAGCTGTGGGTCACCAGCTCCGAGCAGCTTTTGCTGTTGGAGTAGGGGTCGAAGCCGTCCAACGGTTCGTTTTCGCGGTAGCCCCAGCACCATTCATTATTCTGGTACACCTTATCCGTTGTTACGTTCAGCACAGAGCGCGGTGGGGTTTGGGCGGTACGCACACATTCCAACAGGTTCACGGTGCCCATCACATTGGTTTCATAGGTATAGCGCGGGTCCTTGTAGCTGTCCCGCACAATGGGCTGGGCCGCCAGGTGCAGCACAATTTCCGGCTGGGCGGCATCAAAGGCCGCTTTCAGGCTGGCAAAATCGCGGATGTCGCCGATCACGCTGGTCATTTTGCCTTCCAGCCCTGCCAGAGAGAAGAGGTTGGGGGTTGTGGGCGGTTCCAGGCTGTAACCCGTTACCACTGCACCGGCACCCACCAGCATGCGGCAGATCCAGCTGCCCTTAAAACCGGTATGCCCGGTTACAAACACGCGTTTGCCGCGGTAAAATTCCAAGTTCATTGTTGGTTCCACACTTCCCAGGGCGCACAGCCGGACGCCCACATTTTTTCCAGCATACTTTTTTCGCGCTCGGTATCCATGCACTGCCAGAATCCGCGGTGCACATAGCTCATCAGCTGGCCTTTGGCTGCCAGCTCGCGCAGCGGGGCCTGCTCAAAAATGGTATCATCACCGCTGATGGTATCAAACACTTCCGGTTCCAGCACCATATAGCCCGCATTGATGATAGCCCCATCGTTGACGCTTTTTTCACGGAACGCCTGAACCGAATTGTCCTGGCCGATATCCAGCACGCCTTTCTGCTGTTCCTGCACCACGGCGGTCAGGGTGGCCAGCTTGCCGTGCTGCTTATGGAACTTGACCAGTTCGGCAATGTTCACATCGCAGACGCCATCACCATAGGTCATCATAAAGGTTTCGTTGCCGATATATTTCTGCACCCGCTTGATGCGGCCGCCCGTCATCGTGTTCAGGCCGGTATCCACCACCGTCACGCGCCACGGCTCGGCGTGCTGGTCATGCACGATCATCTCGTTGCCCTGGGTGAAGTCAAAGGTCACATCACTGGTATGCAGGAAATAATCCGCAAACCACTCCTTGATCATATGCTGCTTGTACCCGGCGCAGATCACAAAATCATTGAAGCCATAGTAAGAATACTCTTTCATGATATGCCACAAAATAGGCATACCGCCGATTTCGATCATCGGTTTCGGCTTGAACTTACTTTCTTCCGAAATGCGCGTGCCATAGCCGCCGGCAAGAATTACAACTTTCATATTTTTCACTCCCGTAAGCCTGCAGCGGAACCCTGCTTGCAGTCCCGCAAAAACTGTCCGTCCAACCAGCATTTCAACCGCCGGACAGTTTGGTACACACCCAGCCTATTTTTTATTACTATGATAGTATATCATTTTCACGTATTCAGTGCAACCGTTCCAGGAAACTTATCACACCTAGTAGGCTTGCTTTTTATTCCGCATTTTGCTCTTTGTTATCACATTTTAACGCCGCTTTTGTTGCCGCTGTGCAAACAATATTCTTTACGTTTTTTCGTGCGTATTTTGCCCCCGCGGGGCGGCCCACTTTACATTAGTAGGCAAAACAGGTATAATAGTTTAGTTAATCTGTGATATTGCGCCATTTTGCCATATTGCGGGTGCAGGCGGTCTTATTTTATCCTTGCTGCCTGTGGATTTTTTGCGGCACGCCGTGCGTTGTGCGGTACCGCTCCTATTAGGTCTGGAGGTTGCGCTCATGGGGCTGCAAAGCCTGCAATACTGTGCATTTTTGGTGGTTGTGGCTGCCGTTTACCTGCATTTGCCGGTGCGCATGCAGCCGGTGTTTCTGCTGGGAGCTTCGTGGGTGTTTTATGCGCTGGCCATGCCGGCCATGCTGCCGGTCACCATTGCACTGGCGGTGTTCACCTACCTGTGCGGCCGCGGCCTTGCCTGGCGGGACGGCGCACACAAAACCGCTTTTTTGCGCCTTGGCGTGATCGGTATGCTGGGCATTCTGGCCTTTTTTAAGTATAATGGCCTGTTGGGCGGGGTGCTGCACGGCTGGCGCGCGGTGGCCATGCCGCTGGGCATCAGCTTTACCAGTTTTGCCGCAATCGCCTACCTGATCGATACCGCCCGCGGCGACTGCGAGGTGGGAACCAGCTTTATCCGGCTGGCGCTGTTCCTCAACTTTTTTGCCACCGTCACCCAGGGGCCCATCTGCCGCGCCGGTGCGCTGCTGCCGCAGTTGAGCGCACCGCTTTGATGCCGCCCGCACGGTGCGCGCTTTGCGGCTATATGCGCTGGGGCTGTTCAAATACATTGCCGTGGCGGATGTGCTGAACATGGTGGTGGATACGGTTTTCCCCCACTATGCGGATTACAGCGCCCCCATGCTGATTTTGACCGCGGTGATGTACACTTTTTATCTGTATTTCAGCTTTTCCGGCTATTCCGAGATTTCCCGTGCCACCGGCCTTGTGCTGGGGCTGGACCTGCCGGAAAACTTTAAGACCCCGTTTTACGCCACCAACTTTTCTGGCTTCTGGAGCCGCTGGCACATCTCGTTTTCTTCCTGGCTGCAGGATTATCTCTTTATGCCGCTGGCCTGGGCAGATCTTGGCCGCTTTGGCCGCCTGCCCACCGAGCTGTGCGTGTTCTGCGTGTTCTTTGCTTCCGGCTTCTGGCACGGCAGCACCGCGCCATTCATCATCTGGGGTCTGCTGCAGGCGGTTTACCGCGTGGGCGAAGAGCTGCTGCACCGCCGCTTTGGCAAACCCAAAAAGCGCGGCACCCCGGCCCGTGTGCTGTGGGGCAAGCGGGTTGTGGTGTTTGTTTAGTGGACCATCAGCATGGT
>OIDP01000699.1_pt1 | contig 13379 bp, 10 predicted proteins | sample 1581591 | NCBI WGS metagenome assembly OIDP01 (sample SAMEA3882552, study PRJEB24775) | human gut metagenome | biome: human-associated habitat; feature: intestine environment; material: feces | place: Netherlands | collected 2009/2010 | reverse complement strand
CGCAATCTTTATCGACCGTAACTCTCGGAACCAAACTCGACGAGAAAATTCTCGACGACGTATTGAATCAAGGTCGCGACCGTTTCTTGTTGCACTATAACTTTCCCCCCTTCTCCACCGGTGAAGCCAAAGCTCAACGTGGCGTAGGTCGTCGTGAAATAGGACACGGAAATTTGGCGAACCGTGCGCTTAAACGTATGATTCCTGCCGATTATCCTTACGTGGTACGTGTAGTTTCGGATATTCTCGAATCAAACGGTTCATCTTCCATGGCTACCGTATGTGCCGGTACGCTGGCGCTGATGGATGCCGGTGTAAAAATCAAGAAGCCCGTATCCGGTATTGCAATGGGATTGATTAAGAATGCAGGCGAAGAAAAATACGCAGTATTGTCCGACATCCTCGGTGATGAGGACCACCTCGGCGATATGGACTTCAAGGTAACCGGTACAAAGGACGGTATCACTGCTACCCAGATGGATATCAAAGTAGACGGTCTGTCTTATGAAATCCTTGAAAAAGCATTGTTACAGGCTAAAGAAGGCCGCGAATACATTCTGAGTAAAATCACCGAATGTATCGCTGAACCGCATGCCGACCTGAAACCGCATGCTCCACGCATCGAAACCATGACTATTCCTAAAGAATTCATCGGTGCAGTAATCGGCCCGGGCGGAAAGATTATCCAGGGTATGCAGGAAGAAACCGGTGCAACAATCACTATCGAGGAAATAGACAATATCGGTAGAATTGAAATTGCCGGAACCAACAAGAAGTCTATCGACGATGCAATGCGTATCATTAAAGGTATCGTGGCAGTACCGGAAGTAGGTGAAGTCTACAAAGGTAAAGTACGTTCTATCATGCCTTACGGTGCATTCGTTGAATTCTTACCGGGCAAAGACGGTTTGCTCCATATTTCTGAAATCGACTGGAAGCGTCTGGAAACAGTAGAAGAAGCCGGAATCAAGGAAGGTGACGAGATTGATGTGAAGTTGCTTGACATTGATCCTAAGACCGGTAAGTTCAAACTGTCTCGCAAAGTATTGCTTCCGAAACCGGAAAGACAGGAAAGACCGGAAAAGAAAGACAAATAATCCCTATCAATAAAATAGGATATATGAGCCCGACAGTGATCTGCCGGGCTTTTTTTCACTCCCCACCCATGGAAATCAAAAAACAACAGGTATTGTTTGCATATTACAAAAAGATTATGTTGCTTTGTGATACGAAACCTTAAATCGTACGAAAAAACTCCAATTTGAATGTCCGACTCCATTAAATTACATACGATGGACCTTTTCTCGCGTTTTTTCCAGGAGAACCAAGAAAAGTTCCTGACTTTTGCTTATTCCTACCTCAGAGATAAAGCGGAAGCGGAAGACGTGCTAATGGAATCCATGATTGCCCTATGGGAAAACCGGAACCGTTGGGAAGAAGGAAGCAATCTGCATGCCTTGCTGTTGACCATAATCAAAAACAAGTCACTCAATCTGTTAGAGCACAAAAAAATACGCCTGCAAGCAGAAGAAAATATAAACAGCCATAACCAGCGGGAGCTCAACTTGCGTATATCCACCTTAAAAGCCTGCGAACCCGAGCAGATATTCGACAACGAAATACAGCACATCGTTCACAAGGCCTTAGAGCAAATGCCACAACAAAGCCGGACTATTTTCATGCTGAGCCGTTACCAGAATCTCCCCAACAAACAAATTGCCGAGCAACTGCATGTTTCACTGAAAACCGTAGAAGCGCATATCACCAAAGCCCTCCGCATACTGCGATTGGAGTTGAAAGATTACCTGGCTTCCATACTTCTCTGAGCAATAAAAGTATTTTTTCAGAAAAAAGTTTCCTTTTTTGATAGGGTTGTCCACACTTCGCCGGTTATATATACAGAAAGGCGGTAAAGTCCCTCTCTTTAACCAAGCAACTCTATTTATGATGAACCAGGAATTACTATACAAATATTTTAAAGGAACAGCATCCATTGAAGAAGAGAAACAGATTCTGGACTGGGTTGAAGCTTCTGAAGAAAACCGGGAAGCCTACCTGAAAGAACGTATGCTGTTCGACGTATCCCTGTTTTCCACAAAACAAGACAATAAGAAAAAAGCAATACGACTCATGCCAATGCTCCGCTGGGCGGCGCGTATTGCAGCGGCAGTCATCATTGCCGTATCCGGTTACTACATGACCACAAATTATATATATAATAAGGATGCACAGCCTCAAACCATTACTGTTCCTGCCGGGCAACGCGCCCAAATTACGCTTGCCGACGGTACACGCGTATGGCTCAATGCCCAATCCACGCTTACATATGCTTCCGACTTCGGTCGCAATGACCGCAACGTCGAGTTAGACGGCGAAGCATATTTTGAAGTTGCCAAAAACAAAAAATTACCGTTCTATGTACATACGGAAATGCACAAGGTAAGAGTGGTCGGAACCAGCTTTAACGTCTGCGCATACAAAGGCAGCAAAGAGTTCGAAACAACATTGGTGGAGGGTATCGTAGACATCTACCCAAGCTGTAACAACCAAGTGATTACCCGCCTTCAAAAGGATGAGTTTTTTGCCAATTATGACGGACGCTGCAAGAAAACCATCCTCCCCTCGTACGAATATCTCCGCTGGAAAGAGGGATTATACTGTTTTGATGATGTACCCTTCAGCGGCATCCTGGACAAACTCGAAAAATACTACAACGTAAAGATAACCGTCACCAGCCCCAGACTACTGACCCACGAAGGCCTGACCGGCAAATTCAGGGAACAGGATGGCATAGAGCACATCTTGAGAGCCATCTCCAAAGAGCATCCGTTCAAGTTCCGCATCAATGAAAACAAAGACTCGATAATCATATATGAATAAACAAAACCTTTAAATTTAGTACTAACCCCTTAAAACCGAACAGCATGAAACCATAAAGCAACAGTCCTAAGAATTACTTCCCTTTTTTGATAAAAAAAGATCGGAAAGTACCCCCATACTTTCCGATCCGAAACAGTCAAAAATCGACCTTAATCAATTTATTAACTTAACACAGTGACAAAGATATGAGAAAAATTTCTTTGAATGGACTTTTTTGTCCAAAAAGTTTTGAAAACAAGCAATTATTGCGTACTATGAAGACCACACTATTCCTTCTTCTGTTTGTAACATTCCAAGCATACTGCGGGAATAGCTACTCTCAGAACACCAAAGTAAGTATCCCCGATTCTCAGCTGAGAGTAGGGCAAATACTTTCCCAAATTGAATCCCAGACAGACTATCTGTTTGTATACAACAAAAAGAGTGTCGATGTACGGCGCACTGTTAATGTAGATGCGAAAAACAAAGCCGTAGCCGAACTTCTGGATGAAATATTTGCCGGAACAAACATCAGATATGTAATGGAAGGCAAAAATATAGTCCTGACCAAAAGAGGTGAAAGCATCGAAAACGTAGCCGGAACACAACAGGAAAGAGTCACTGTAAAGGGGGTCGTTACCGATTCCAAGGGCGAACCGATTATCGGTGCAAATGTATTGGAAAAGGGTACGACCAACGGTATCATCACCAACCTGGACGGAGAGTTCACCCTCAACGCACCTGCCAATGCCACTTTAGTCATTTCCTACATAGGCTATGAACCTATAAACGTTACGCTCAACGGCCGTACATCGCTAAAAATCCAAATGAAAGAAGAAGCGCTGGCATTGGAAACCGTTGTCGTAACAGCTATGGGCATCAAGAAAAAAGAGGCCTCTCTCACCTACTCTACCCAACAGGTGGGCGGCGATGAACTGACCCGCGCCAAAGACCCTAATATGATTAACGCCCTTGCCGGTAAGACAGCAGGCGTATCCATCACCCGTAACTCCTCCGGTCTGGGCGGCTCAGCCAAAGTATCCATCCGCGGTATCCGTTCTGCCAATGCCGATGGAAACAACCAACCGTTATATGTTATCGACGGTGTGCCTATGCTGAACAACGTAGCCGAGCAGGCATTCTCCGCCATGGGCGGTAACAACGATGCCGGCAACCGTGACTCGGGCGACGGTATCTCCAACTTGAATCCGGACGACATTGAAAGCATGAGCATACTGAAAGGTGCTTCCGCAGCAGCCCTCTACGGCTCACAAGCTGCCAACGGCGTAATCCTGATTACCACCAAGAAGGGTAAAGCCGGCATGCAACGTATCGTATTCAACTCCAACCTGACCATAGACCATGCCATTTGCCTGCCCGAATTCCAAGACAAATACGGTGCAAGCGGAGCTACAAGCTGGGGTACGGTTCCGGAAAATGCAAACTCCACACCCATCAAAGCTTACGATAACGTGGGCGACTATTTCAGCAACGGAGTTACTGCGACCAATTCACTATCCATCATGACGGGTAAAGAGAAAATGCAGACCTACTTCTCTTATGCCAACACCACCGCCAAAGGTATTGTCGATGTAAACAAACTGCAAAAGCATAATATCACTTTCCGTGAAACAGCCTCTTTGTTCAACGACCGCCTCACATTGGATGCCAATGTAAACCTGATGACCCAGAAAATCAAGAACCGCCCTACTTCCGGCGGCTACTACATGAACCCGCTGGTAGGTTTGTACACCTTCCCGCGTGGTGAAGACCTCAGTGTCTATCGCGATAACAACGGATTCGAAAAATACGATGAAAACAGATCCATGCCATTGCAGAACTGGTATACGGACATCAGTGGATTCAACCAGAACCCCTATTGGCTGACGAACAGAGTTACCAGCAACGACAAGCGTTTTCGTACCTTAGCTTCCTTAAGCGCGAACTTGAAGATAAACGACTGGTTCAGCGTTCAGGCACGCGGTAATGTAGACTATATCAATGACAATTACGAGCAGAAAATGTATGCCGGGACAACGGCCGATGTAGCTCACCAGAACGGCCGCTATATCAAAATGAACCGTCAGGACTTCATGGTTTACGGTGATTTTATGGCCATGTTCAACAAAACATGGAACGACTGGAGTTTGAATGCAGCCATAGGCAGTAGTATCAATACCACCAAAGTCAACTCCTTAAGTCTCGACTCCGGTAAATCCGGCTTGTACAAGGCTAATGTGTTCACAGTTCCCAATATGAATCTCAGCGGTGCAGGCACTTCATACATAGATGAAACAGCCAACCAAAGACGTACCATCCAGTCTGTGTTCGCAACCGCACAGCTCGGTTGGAAAGAGAGTATCTATCTGGATGTAACCGCACGCAACGACTGGTCTTCCACACTTGCCAACACCAAAAGCGAAAACTCCGGCTTTTTCTATCCGTCGGTAGGTCTCTCATGGATTCTCAACAAAACTCTCAACCTGCCCGAATGGATAAGCTTCGGCAAGGTTCGTGCTTCCTGGGCACAAGTCGGCAACGACCTTCCCATCGGCATTACCAGCCCGGCGCAGACCATCACGGCAGGCGGCGTAGTGAAACCCATCGACTACTACTTTGCAGAAGATTTGAAACCGGAAATCAGCAACTCCATCGAAGTAGGTACTGAGTGGAAGTTCTTCAACAGCCGTCTGGATTTCGACTTCACATTCTACCGCACGGATACCAAAAACCAACTGATCCGCGTAAACACCACCGCCGAACAACGTCCTTACCGTTGGATAAACGCAGGTAAGATACGCAATACGGGTGTTGAAATCACCTTAGGCGCTACGCCGCTGATGAACGATAATTTCCGCTGGAAAACCCAGTTCAACTTTGCTACCAACAAGAACAAGATTGTATCCTTAGGCGGCACACCCAACTTCCAATACGCTTCGGGCAATGTAAGCATGCCCTATAAAATGATGGTTGTAGAAGGCGGTTCGCTGGGCGACATCTACGGCAACGTATTTGTACGCGATGCAAACGGTAAAATCCTGTTGGAACCGGCAACAGACAAAGACGGTAACCCCAACGCAAAAGCCGGCCTGCCTCAGGTTACAACCGACAAAGCCGCCAAGATAGGCAACTTCAATCCCGACTGGACACTGGGCTGGAGCAATACCGTGACATACAAAGGTTTCTCGCTTTACTTCCTGATTGACGCACGCGTAGGCGGCGACGTAATTTCGCTGACACAAGCCGGACTGGACTATGCCGGTGTGAGCAAGGCAACCGGTGATGCCCGCGACGCAGGCTACTATATGCTGGAAGGACAAAAGATTAATGATGTACAGAAATTCTATCAAATGGTAGGCGACCGCGGCAACGGGACCACGGAATTCTACCGCTATGACGGAACAAACATCCGCTTGCGCGAAGTATCCTTGGGTTACTCCTTCCCGCAGCAAATGCTTGAAAAGACCGGATTCATCAAAGGAATAGACTTGTCGCTGGTGGCACGCAACCTGTTCTTCATCTACAAAGATGCACCGTTCGATCCGGATGCCACAATGTCGGTAGGCAATGACAACCAAGGATTGGACACCTTCGGCATGCCTTCAACAAGAAACATAGGATTCAACATTAAATTTACTTTCTAAATACCCGAACGATATGAATAAGATAAAATATACAACCGCATTGCTCCTCGGCGGTCTCCTGAGTTTTTCATCCTGTACCGACAACTTTGCCGACTTCAACAGTACCGACGGAGCTTATACAGAAGAATTGCAGAAATACGATAACCAAACCAACCTCGTACCTTTTGCCACCATTCAAAAGGGTATCATCTACCAGACCGGAGTGGACGGTACGGACTGGCAATACCAGGTTATACAGAACTTAGTGGCGGACATGTTCTGCGGATACTTCCACGACATGAACGGTTCGTTCAATGCCAACAACTCCACCTATAATCTGAACAACGGCTGGACAAGCGCCATGTGGGTATACACCTACGGATACGTCATGCCTTCCATCGCCGATGCGGAAGCGCTGAATACAGAAAAGGAATGGCCTCTTTACCACGCCATTACCAAGATTCTGAAAGTAGCTACCCTCCATCGTGTGAGCGACTATTACGGCCCTATCCTTTACGACGGATTCGGAACAGCCGACCAGAAGCCGCAGTCACAGGAAGAAGTCTACAAACGTTTCTTTGAAGACCTGGAAACAGCCGTGAACATACTGAAAGATTATAAAGGCGGCGTATCCTTTGAAAGCGCCGACTTCATGATGCCGGAAGGCAAACGCACTCCCGCACAATGGCTGAAATTCGCCAACTCTCTCCGCTTGCGTCTGGCCATGCGCGTATCTAACGTAGCTCCCGAACTTGCCGAAAAACAAGCCAAAGCAGCTTTGGATGCTGCCAACGGCGGCGTACTGGAAACAGCCAACGAAACGGTAGGCGAATACGGCATCCGTAACCCGCTGGGTGGTGTTGCCGGCTGGAGCGAAGTGTATATGAACGCAAGCTTGGAGTCTTTCCTGAAAGGCTACAACGATCCTCGCCTTAAATCCTACTTCAACCCGGCACAAGACGGCAGAGACAAAGACGGCAACATTAACAGAGAAGTTGCCGGAGTAAAACAACTCAGCAGCATTGAAGATGAATACAAAGGTGTCCGTCAAGGCACAGGCGTAGCCGACAACCGCTACTCCACACACTCGCAGACCACCGTTACAACCGCCAGTAAAATCATTGTCATGAGCGCGGCCGAAGTATGGTTCCTGCGCGCAGAAGCAGCCTTACGATATAACACCGGCGATGATGTGGAAAACTGTTATAAACAAGGTGTTACCGTATCCTTTGCACAATGGGATGCCAATGGCGTCAGCGATTATCTGGAAAGTGACGATAGACCGGCTGCCTACGTAGATGTATTCGATGCTAAGTTCAATGCGGACGCACCTTCAATGATCACTCCGAAATGGGACAATACAGCCGACAAGGAAGAAAAACTGGAGAGAATCATCACTCAGAAATGGCTGGCCCTCTATCCGGAAGGTTGTGAAGCATGGGCGGAACAACGCCGTACCGGTTATCCGCGACTCATCAAGGTTGCGGTGAACAACAGCGGCAATACCATCAGTACCGACGATATGATTCGCCGTGTATTCTTCAACCAAGATTACAAGACGGATAATAAAGCATTGTATGACGCTTTAGTCAGCAAGCTGGGCGGTGCAGACAACGGCGGTACACGTCTTTGGTGGGATACCGGACGGAATAACTTCTAAAAGAGAAAAAGGCATATTTTTTAATTAGTGATGTTTTCTCCGTATTAGTTATTACGGGAAAAAGATTGCAAGGAGCAAAGTCGGGGGGCTTTGCTCCTTCTTTTCATATATAAGAGACCGAAGCGGTTCCTCTTTTTTATAAAGCATAAACAGATTATCTTATAGTAGTGCCCGGACAGTTGCAAGAGCTTGTCTGCCTAAAGACCGGGAGTTATTCGAATAAGTCCGCAGGTTTTGAGGTGTACCAGCAGCTGGTACGGCAGCTACCAACAAGTGGTACGGCAGCTACCAAAGGTTGGTACTCCATGTACCTTAGGTTGGTACGGCAAGTACCACTGCTTGGTACAAGACATACCAAAGGGCAGTACAAATCTGATACATATATCTTATTGATTATAAGCGCTATGATACTTATTTATATTCCTGTATCGGAAGCTCCCCCCTCAATGCTCCAAGCGCATTCAGCGCCAATGCTTCCATTTCATCCTCACCCGGATAAACATGAACCGGTGCAAGGAACGAAATGCGCTCCTTCAGACGGGAAATGATATAATCGGAATGTGCCATGCCGCCCGTCAGCAGAATGGCATCTATCTTACCGTACAACACAACGGAAGCCGCACCGATGCTTTTGGCTATCTGGTAAATCATGGCATCCAATACCAATCCGGCATGCTTGTCCCCTTCCTCTATCCGGCGGACAATGGCAGGCACATCAGTCGTGCCCAAATGGGCTGTCAGCCCGGCACGGCCGGAGATACGCTTTTTAAGTTCGTCTTTTGTGTAGCGACCGGAACAGCAAAGATCTATCAACTGCCCGGCAGGAAGCGTACCGGCACGTTCCGGCGAGAACGGGCCTTCACCGTCGAGCGCATTATTTACGTCGACAGCCTTGCCATGATGATGGACGCCGACGGAGATGCCGCCACCCAAGTGGCAGACAATCAAATCCAGCTCTTCGTAGCGCGTATGATGCTCGGCGGCATAGCGACGGGCAATGGCGCGCTGGTTCAGTGCATGCCAGATAGTGATGCGGGGCATAAGGGGAGAGCCGGTGATGCGGGCTATCTCGTCCAGCTCATCCACAACACCGGGGTCGGCAATGAATGCACGGCAGCCCGGAAGCAGCGCGGCCAGTTCGGAAGCTATGAGGCATCCCAAATTGCAGGCATGGGTGCGCATGGCATGAAGAATATCATCCAACATGGCGTCATTCACCTCATATACGCCGCCCGGTATGGGCTTCAGCAGTCCGCCGCGCCCCACTATGGCATCAAACTCAAAAGGTATATTATTGGCTTCCAATTCTTTCAGTACCAAATTCTTGCGGAATTCAAACTGGTCGATGATATGAGAAAAGGAAGACAGTTCGTCTACCGTGTGACGGATGCTTCGTACCAAGCGGGGTACTTCGTTCTCGTATACGGCAATTTTTGTCGAAGTGGAACCGGGGTTGATGACGAGTAACTTCATCGATGTATTTATTATTTACGATTTACAATTTGATAGTTGCGAAATATCATTCGCAGTTTCCGAGCCGCAACTGGTGAGGCATGCCATAGCAATGCTGTAATACTTGGACAAGCCGGAATCACTGCGTGAAGGTAGCACAACAGGGCATATAGGTCCTTGAAGCAACCCCGCCATATCGGCATGAGAGAAAAGGGAGACAGCCTTATAGAAAGCATTGCCCGATTCGATATTCGGGAAAATCAAGACATCGGCCTCGCCGTTGATGGGAGATACAATGCCTTTGATGTCGCCGCTCGTCTTTTCGCAGGAAGTCTTTACATCCAACGGGCCGTCGATGATAACGTTTCCGAACTCGCCTGCCTCGGCAAGTTCCACAATATTGACATAATCCAACGAATGAGGGAACTTGGCGCTCACCTTTTCCGTACAATGGATAAGTGCGATACGCGGCTGTTCGATACCGAAATGGCGGCAGGTATGGATGGCATACCAAATCATCTCTATGCGCTGCTGCAAAGTGGGCCGGGGAATGACTGCGGCATCCGAAAAGAACAGCAGCTTATCATAGGTGGGAATCTGCATGACAGCCAGATGTGTCAGAATCTTTCCTTTGGGCAGCAGTCCTTTTTCCTTGTCGAGAATGGCATGAAGCAGATTATCCGTATTGATAATACCCTTCATCAGAATATCCGCACCGCCCTCACGCACGATGCGTACCGCTTCGCGCGCCGCTTCATCCTTGTCTTCAATATGCAACGTCTGCACATATTCGGGATATTTCTTTAAAGTAGGATATTTCTCCAAGATGGCCGAATCGCCGATCATCAGAAATTCGGCAATGCCTTCGTCCAAAGCACGGGCTATGGCATATTCAGTATTGGGGTCATTGGCACAGACTACGGCAATGCGTTTCCTTTTATTTAAGGTCTTGAGATGAGAAGTTAATTGATCAAAGTTCCGAATAGGTTCCATAACGTTAGATTTTTAGCAAATATCTAAAAAAATGTCGAGAAAAAGAACGGTATACTTCATTTTATTTCTATGTTTTATATCATTTTGACAGGTTTAATACGGAGAGCACAGAGTTTCACGGAGTTTTCGGGACAAAAAACATATTTCTTCATCACATTTTTCAGACAGAAGAACAAAAGAACATATTCCGCTTTGTCTTTTTGTTCTTTTTGATAAAAAAACATGCCATGTCGCAAGACTGAACATGCCGTGATTTGCCGCAATACCCCTTAAAGAAATAAAAAAAACTCCGTGAAACACTGTGCCCTCTGTGGTGAATTATGTACTTTTGTCACAAATACAGAGAGATATACAATATGAACAGCCTTATTTTTCCGCCATACGTGCACGAGGGCGACCGGGCGATAATCCTCTCCCCCTCCAGCAAGATTGACAAGTCCTTCCTGAAAGGAGCCAAAAAACGGCTGAAGTCATGGGGACTGGAGGTTATCATCGCCAAGCATGCAGGCAGTGCGCACGGCACTTACGCCGGAAGCATACAGCAACGGTTGAAAGACCTGCAGGAAGCCATGGACGACGAGAAAGCCAAAGTTATCCTTTGCAGTCGCGGCGGATACGGTGCTGTGCATCTGGTGGGGCAGCTCGACTTCACCCGGTTTCGCCAGCATCCCAAATGGCTTATCGGCTTCAGCGACATCACCGCCCTGCACAACGTGTTTCAGCAAAACGGCTTCGCTTCGCTGCACGCTCCCATGGCACGGCATCTCACCGTGGAGCCGGAAGATGATTTTTGCTGTCAGGCATTGAAAGACATCCTGTTCGGCAATAAACTGCAGGAAGAAACCTCGTTCAGCTATACCTGCCCGGCACACAAACTCAATCGCAAAGGCGAGGGAACGGGCATCCTTCGGGGCGGAAACCTGGCGGTGCTTTACGGGCTGCGCGGCACGCCTTATGACATTCCGGCAGAAGGTACGGTACTCTTCATCGAAGACATAGGCGAGCGTCCCCATGCCGTAGAGCGTATGATGTACAGTCTGAAACTGGGCGGCGTACTCGAAAAGCTGTCCGGACTGATTATCGGACAGTTTACCGAATACGAAGAGAACATGTCTTTAGGCAAAGAGCTGTACGGCGCATTGGCCGATTTGGTAAAAGAATACGATTATCCTATATGCTTCGGATTTCCGGTGGGACACGTTACGATGAACGTACCGATGATTAACGGTGCGCAGGTCACGCTGGAAGTTGGAAAAAAAGAAGTGAAACTAACATTTAACACCCACAAAGAATGAAACGGAATTATACAATTATCCCACTGTCACTGCTGTTGCTCATAGCGATGGTAGCGTGCAGCAATAAAAGCAAAGGCAATACCGACAGTGAGGGAAAACAACCCAAGAGCACAGTCAGCGTACCCCAATTCGATGCAGACAGCGCTTACCGGTATGTCAAGGAGCAAGTAGACTTCGGCCCCCGCGTACCCAATACTGCGGCACACAAAGCCTGCGGAGAATATCTTGCAAAGAAGCTGGAACAATTCGGCGCCACGGTATACAACCAGCAAGTGGATTTAACCGCCTATGACGGCACCCTCCTAAAAGCCCGCAACATCATCGGCAGCTACAAGCCCGAAACGAAGAAACGCATCGTGCTGCTCTCGCATTGGGACAGCCGTCCATGGGCAGATGCCGACTCTGACGAGAAAAACCGTCACACACCCATTCTCGGCGCCAACGACGGTGCGAGCGGGGTAGGCGTATTGCTCGAAATAGCCCGCCAACTGCACAAACAGCTACCCGAACTGGGCATCGACATCGTACTGGTAGATGCCGAAGACTACGGCCCTCACCAATCCTATACAGGCAACCATAAGGAAGAGTATTGGGCGCTCGGTTCGCAGTACTGGGCACAGAATCCCCATGTCCAAGGATACAATGCGCGTTTTGGCATCCTTCTTGATATGGTAGGCGCCAAAGACGCCACTTTCTTCTACGAAGGATACTCCGAAGAGTTTGCCAAAGGCATCAACCGGAAAGTATGGAATGCGGCCAATAACCTGGGCTACGGACGTTATTTCGTAAAAGAAAAAGGGAATATCGTAACCGACGACCACCTTTTTGTGTTCCGGAACGCACGCATCCCTACCATCGATATCATTCAATACAGCGAGGAAACCGGATTCTACGAAAACTGGCATACCCTGAAAGATGATATGGACGGCATCGACCGCAACACTCTGAAGGCGGTAGGCCAGACGGTCATGGAAGTTATCTACAATGAAAAATAAATACTAAAGATAAAATTATTATGAGTATCAACGAAGTACAAGATGAAGTAATCGCCGAGTTCAATGATTTCGACGACTGGATGGACCGCTATCAGCTCCTCATCGATTTAGGAAATGAACAGGAACCGCTTGATGACAAATACAAAACAGAACAGAATCTGATTGAAGGCTGTCAAAGCCGTGTATGGCTGCAGGCGGACGAGGAAAACGGCCGAATCGTTTTCCAAGCCGAAAGCGATGCTTTAATTGTAAAAGGCATTATCTCGCTGCTTATCAAAGTGCTGTCCGGACATACCCCGGACGAGATTCTGAATGCGGACCTCTACTTTATAGACAAGATAGGATTAAAGGAGCATCTTTCACCCACACGCAGTAACGGATTGCTCTCGATGGTGAAACAGATGCGGATGTATGCGTTGGCATTCAAGGCTAAAAGCGCTAATGATTAAGCAGACTGTTGCTATTTCGAGGGTGTGTCAAAACTAACATTCGCTTGCTATTT
>OIDP01000687.1_pt1 | contig 13537 bp, 14 predicted proteins | sample 1581591 | NCBI WGS metagenome assembly OIDP01 (sample SAMEA3882552, study PRJEB24775) | human gut metagenome | biome: human-associated habitat; feature: intestine environment; material: feces | place: Netherlands | collected 2009/2010 | reverse complement strand
CGAAATGGAAGAGATAGAAGAAAATCTGATCCTGCCGTCCTTCCGGAAGCTGCGCTTCGTTGACATCAACAAGCCATTCTGGAAAAAGCTGATGTATCGGGCATTCAGCACCGCCCAAAAGCACTGTGACACATGGCATGATTACGAGATGGATGTTGCGCCTTACGAAAACAGCAAGCCCATCTATTATGAATTTACGGCGTGTCCGGCGGCGGAATTTGCCAAGCGGTTCGGATTTACGGACATTATGCCCGCCCTGTGCAATGTGGACTATGCGTCCATGGAACTGCTCCATGCCAAGCTCGTGCGGACGACCACCTGCGTGGACGGCTGCCGATGCGACTATACCATCTGCGGCGATAAGGATCCATACGTAAAGGAACATCCCGAATACCGGGATGAAAACGGATACAGGAGGAATAAGTAATGCTTTTACAGGTGATTCTGGAAGGTCTTGGGCTGGGGGCTTTGCTGGTTCTTGTCTGTGCTGTGGGCATCTGCAAAGGGGCTGTTGGGATGGTGCATCTTTACAGCCCGGCGGTGCAGCAGAGGTGCGTAAAACTGGGGCTTACAAGCCCGGAACGCATCCGACGCAACAGCCTACTGTTCAAAGCAGTCTGCATTCCCGGCTATATCGGCTATGTGCTGGTCTGTGTCTATGGGATAAACGGTGCAAAGGGCTTTGTTCAGGGTTTCTGGCAGTTACTCGTCATCTTGTCCGTTATGAATCTCATGGACCGCCTGTTGGTTGACGGCTATTGGGTGGGGCACACGAACGCATGGACGATTCCCGGAACAGAGGACTTAAAGCCTTATATTACCGCCAAGGACAAGGCGAAAAAGTGGCTGTTCGGCACGGTGGGGATGGCGGTCATAGCGATGGTGCTGGCGGCAATGATGACAGTACAGTGATCGGAAAGACCCTTCTGTCAGCGGCTTTTTCCGATTTCTCGCCAAGGTCGGGGACAACGGGATGAAAATGCAGATCGTGAAGATCAGATTTGGAGGCAAGAAATGAAAATTCTGGTATATGGTGCAGGCGTTCTGGGGTGCAATCTGGCAAGAAATCTGCTGCGCGCCGGAAAGGATGCCACTCTGCTTGCGCGGGGAAACTGGGCTGCGGAGATCAAGCAGAACGGCCTGCGGATCAAGGACAAATTTTCGCTCCGCACCTCGGTCAGCCGCATTCCGGTGGTGACTGAACTTGCACCGGATGCAATGTACGATGTGATCTTTGTGGTCCTGCGCTATACACAGCTGGATTCCGTTCTGGACACGCTGCGGGCGAACCGGACGAAGAACATCGTTTTTGTGGGGAACAATGTGCAGGCGAGGGCGCTGGCAGCGGCGCTGCCGGGGAAGAACGTCATGTTTGCCTTTGCACTTTCAGCCGGGCATCGGGAGGTTGACCGGGTGGTCTCCATCGACCTGAAAAAGATCACCATCGGACAGCTGCCGGGTGCAATCTCCAATAAACAGCTGATCGGGCGCATCTTCCACGGCACAAAATATAAGGTCGTTTACGAGCCGAACATGGAGGACTATCTGCTCTGCCATGCCGCGTTTGTGATGCCTGCGGCCTTTGCCTGCTATAAGACAGACGGCGACCTGAAAAAGCTCAGGGGAGATACTGCATACCTGAACCGTGTGCTGGATGCCAACATCGAGGGATACCGCGCCATCCGAGATGCCGGGCACACCATTCTGCCCAAGGAGGATGCAGACTTTGAAGGGGAGAAATACCGCAAGACCTGCCTGCGCTTTTTCAAGCTGATGTGCACCACCTCGCTGGGGAAACTCTGCGCCTCCGACCATGCCATGAACGCCATCGACGAAATGAGTGCGCTGAACCGGGATCTTAAGAAATTTTTCGATGCGAACGGCGCAGCCTACCCGGTATGGCAGGCACTGGAAGCGGAAGCCGGGAGGTATCTGCGATGAAGTATGCCGGGATGCCCTTTGGAATGTGGGTGCTGTTTGCTGGCTCCTTTCAAAAGCAGCTGACCACTGTGCTGGGCTATGATGCAGCTACCGCAAAAGCCATCACGAAAAAGGCAAAGCCGCAATACCGGCAGATCATTCGCAGGCTGCCGGAGTTTGAAAAAGCGGACCGCTTCAAGATGAACATCGTCAACTGCGCAATGCTCGGCGCGTTCATCCTCTCCATGCCGCAACGTCCGGAGGTGGACAGGCTGACGGATTACTACGCAAGGTCCATGATGACTGCGCCCATGCAGTGGTTCTGCCGTAAAAGCGGAAAAAGCAAGTTTACCACAAAGGATATTGCCGCTATGAAAGCCACTGCCGCCCTGAAAGCCGCCGACCGCAACCCTTACTCGTGGAACATGGAGTTTTACGAATACCCGGATGGCAGCGGTTACGAGGGACGCTTTACCAAGTGCGGCATCTGTGTGCTGATGAAGGAGCTGGGACTGTACGACCTGACCCCCGCTTTGTGCCATCTGGACTACACCATGAGCGAAGCGGGCGGTGTGACAAATTTTGTGCGGCAGCACACCCTTGCTTCCGGCGGACCCTACTGCGACTGCGGGTACAAAAAGAAAGGGTAACGGACGATGAAGAGGAAGGAAACCTATCTTTCCCGTGATTTCCGGGAGACTGCGGCACTGCGCTTTCCCGCGCAGGCAAAGGAACTGAACACCGCTTTCGATATGCGCCTGAGTGCGCTGCTGGCTGAAAATGCAGATGCAAGCAAGGAAAAGCAATACCACCTCAAGCGGCAGATCTTGCCGGGCATTTCGGCCTACGAGACCTTGCAGCGGGTCATGCCGAAAGAGGAGGCACTGCAAACCGTTCACGGCTATGTGGAGCGCTTGGCGAGAACGAGCCACAAACAGCTTGCCGCCCTGCTGCACATACCGGGGTTTTACCGCCTTGTTCCCGGCGTTTTCGTCAAATCTACCCGGAGCATTTTCGGCCCGGCGGCGGGCTTTGCCCCAAAAGAACTGCAGACAGGTAACGGCGTCTGGCGTGTGGATATGATGAAGTGTCCCTATCACGACACCTGCACAGAATACGGCTGCCCGGAGCTGTGCCGCTGCTTTTGCGACAGCGACGACATCAGCTATACCGGGCTGCATCCGAAGCTGATCTGGGAGAGAAGCATGACGCTGGGGCGCGGAAATGACCGTTGCGATTTTTGCATGAAGGTCAGATAATAGCGGGGAGGCAGATTGGTATGGAAATCAAACGATTCGGCAATATAGAGGGAAAGACCATGATGCTGCTGCACGGAAATCTTATGTGCTGGCAGCAGTTTGAGGATTTGATCCCGCTGCTGGAAAGGAAATTCTGCGTGTATGCCGTCAGCTTCGACGGCTTTGATGGAACCGGTGAAACGACCTACACGACTGCCCGGGATCAGGCGGATAAGTTGGCTGCTTATATTGAAAAAGAGCTTGACGGACAGTTGGATCTGCTTTTTGCAGAGTCGCTGGGCTGCGGACCGGCTGTTTTTCTGAAGGCTTCCCCAACCGTTCAAATCAATCGGATGATCCTCAGCGGGCCGGAGTATCTGGATTTCGGAGTGCTGAATCGACTGATTTTGAAGGTCATGCCGCAAAAGCAATATCGAACGGCACACGAAAAGTACATGCCTGCATGGGCACTGCGCTTTATGGGGCAGACGGAGCAGGGAATGCAGACTATGCTCCGCCGTATCCCCGATCATATCAGCTTGGAATCCGTCCGGGCCACTTGGGAGGCAGGACTTTATCTCTATCGAACGGACTTTTTGGTACAGCCCGATGCAAAGGTCGCCTGTTGGTACGGAGAAAAAGAAGGGCACATGAAAAAGGCCATCCAGCGGCTGCGGACGGCATATCCGAGCCTGATCGTCCGCTGTTTCCCCGGTTTCGGCCATGGCGAGATCATCAATCATCCGGCACTGCTTGTGTCGGAGATGGAACGCTTTTGGCTATTATGATTACGAACAGGAAGCGAAGAAAATGAAGAAAGAAGAAACAAAGCGTTTTATCTGCTGGTGCATCGCGGCTGCGGTGTATGAGAAAAAGCACTCTGCGCACCTCGCAGGCTGACAGCGATTGCTGAATTGTCTGTGTTATTTGCAGAAAGTGCATCCATAGCTTCCGGTGTGTATATATGCTGAAGGATTACCCGCCTTTCCAAGCAAATGATTTTGAATATCTGCGGGGGAGGATACTGATCCTCCTCCCGGAAAATGACATTTTCAAAAAGGAAGATCAGAAACGGTTCGCAGATCTGTTCCGGAAACTGGATGCGGAGATCCGCACAGTTCCGGGCGGTCATGTGGGCTTTATCGTTCAGGCGGAACGGTATCTTGATTTGATGGAAACATTTTGGCAGAGAAATGGAATTTGACAGTTCACGTCTGCGAATCAGTAAGAAAAAGCGAATCTTCAGGAAAAGAGAATGGCTATGTATAAATCACTTTTTGATCTTTCCCCGGAGCAAACTGCTTCTACGGCGATGCCCCGCACCGTCGTGTTCTCCAATGGAACGGGGAGCGGGAGTATGACCATCTGTCCACTGTTTTCGGGGGCAGAACTGTACTACAACGATATGCATCTTGTTTCCTTTGACGAGACTCCCGCACTAGCGCGGAATGTGATCGAGATCAACCACTGCCGCGTGGGGCGTTACGAGTGCAGTTTTGGGGAAAATAGCTGCTGCTATCTGGCGGCAGGGGACTTTGCCGTCTGTGCAGCGGCGCGCAAAAAGTCGTCCTCCTGCTTTCCGCTGCGGCACTACCACGGCATCACCATCCTACTGGATCTGGATGCGATTTCGCCGGAAATGCGGAAACAAATGGAATGGTACGGCGTAGACCTTGATGTCATACGGCGGCACATCTGCACGGAAAACCGCTGCTGTATCCTGCGGTCAGAACCGACCATTGCCCATATTTTTTCAGAGCTTTACACAGCGCATTCTGTGCCGGACACCGGCTATCTGAGGTTGAAAGTACTGGAGCTGCTGCACGTTCTGAGCCGCCTGAAAGGCCGGGATGATGTGCAGCAGACAGACTACTTCAACCAGCATCAGGTGGAGTGTGCCAGACGCGCGGCAAAACTTCTCACACAGAGACTGACCGTCCATCAAACCATTGAACAGCTTGCGCAGGATGTTGGACTTTCGGCTACGGCACTCAAGACCTGCTTCAAAGGCGTTTACGGCAGCTCGGTCTATGCATATCAGAAGGAATACCGCTTGCAGCTGGCACAGAAGCTGCTGACCGAAACGGACAGCACTATTGCAGAAATTGCACACCAGATCGGCTACGAAAATCCAAACAAGTTTTCTTCCGCGTTTCGCCAGTCTTTTGGTATGACCCCGACGCAATATCGGAAGATGCGTCCGATTGGATAGATTTTGTCTGTTTGGTTCTTGTAAAAAGCGGCCTGTTCCAGTAAAATCTGTTTGTGGTTAGTGAATACTAATTACAAAATCAAACGATTTTTCTGGAGGGGATTTTCCATGCGTATGATGAAAAAAGTTCTGGGTATGGTGACCGTACTGGCGCTGTCTGTCTCTCTGCTGGCTGGTTGCGGCAGCACGGCGGCATCCCCAGTGTCTTCTGCTGCAAGCACTGCGGCAGAGAGCACTACAAGCTCTGTTGTTTCCGAAACGACATCCGCAGCGGCGGATGAAAACGCAGCTGCCGCTGAACAGTTGCTGAACGACCTAACAGGCAGCTATCAGGAACTGTGGCCGGTGATTCTGGCGGACGAATATAAGCAGACATGGCTGGATGATTGTACCGCTCTCGTGGGCGAGGACAATGCCGAAGCTGCTTTTGAGAAGCTGTCCTCTATGGTGACAGGTGATGTTTACGGCGAAGATGCAGTTAAAGCGTATGCCAACGGCGGCGGTGCCTACTTCTGCGGCTTTACCAATGACCTTGCGACCCTGACCTTTGACGGCGAAACTTCCACCATTTCTGGTACCGATAAGGATGGCAATGAGCTGTTCTCCCATACCTATCACTACATTGGCATGGAGCCTGTGCGTGGACTGTATGAGTTTGAAAGTGATGATGCCGATTCCGGCGAGTTCACCTACTTTTTCCTCGCGCCAGACACCAGTGCGGAAACCTACCACATTGAGTTTCGCTATGGTTCGGATGCAGATGCTCTGAGTCAGTATGATGCAGGCGATTATGCTTACTGGCTGGCATCTGGCATTTCTACGGATTGCGACCAGACTATGATCGACAACTGCATTGAGCTGTTCTGTACTGAAAATCTAGCAGGTTAATACGCAGAATGTGCTGTGGAGCAAAAACGCCACGGCACATTTTTGCATAAAAATTATTTGAAGGAGGTTTTTCCGTGAAAAAACAGTCCGATCTTTCCCGGCTGATGGGTTACGCCGGGAACTACCGATATTTCACCTACGCTTCGTGGGTGCTGTCTGCGGTCAGTGCGCTGGTGGCGCTGGTGCCTTTTGTGTACATCTGGAAGATCCTGCGGGATGTGTTGAACGCCGCGCCGGACTATGCGCAGGCGGTGAACATCCCCCATTACGGCTGGATGGCAGTGCTGTTTGCGGTGCTGGCTTACATCATTTACATTGCGGCACTGATGTGCTCCCATCTGTCGGCGTTCCGAGTGGCGACCAATCTGCGGCTGGAGGTTTCCGAACACCTTGCCACACTGCCGCTGGGCTTTACGGAGACGTTTGGCAGCGGTAAGCTGCGCAAGATCATCCACGAGAGTACTGGCGCAGCGGAGACATTTCTCGCCCATCAGCTGCCGGACAAATATAATGCAATGGCAACACCCATAGGTCTGTTGGTTCTTTTGCTTGTGTTCGACTGGCGGCTGGGTCTGCTGAGTCTCGTTCCGGTGGCACTGGGCTTCGTCATCATGTCCGCCATGACAGGAAGGCGGATGGCAGACAAAATGCGGCAATACGGTAATGCGTTGGAATCAATGTCTAACGAGGCCGTGGAGTATGTCCGCGGCATCCCGGTAGTCAAGACCTTCGGGCAATCCGTCTTTTCGTTCAAAAAATTCAAAGCGACCATTGATGAGTACGAAAAGTGGGTCATTGCCTACACCAAAGAGCTGCGGATGCCGATGATGCTCTATACTGCCGCAATCAACGGTGTGTTTGCTTTCTTGATTGTAGGTGGGCTTCTGTTCACCCGGAACGGTGTGACTTCGGAATTTCTGCTGAACCTGCTGTTCTACATCATCATTACCCCGGTAATCTCCCTGACTCTGACCCGCATCATGTACATGAGCGAAAATGAACTCGTTGTGGCAGATGCGTTGGCTCGTGTGGATTCGGTTCTGGATGCGGAACCTGTGCCAGAAAACGATCATCCGCGGCATCCGAAAGATGCCTCTGTGTCCCTGAAAGATGTGCATTTCAGCTATGATAGCAAAACGGATGTTATCAAGGGCGTTTCGCTGAAAATTCAGCCGGGTCAGACGGTGGCTTTCGTTGGCCCCTCCGGCGGCGGCAAATCCACACTGGCAAACCTGATTTGCCGGTTCTTTGATGTGCAGAGCGGCAGCGTCCGAGTGGGAGAAGCGGATGTGCGGGACATCCCCAAGGAAGAGTTGATGGACACCATCTCCTTTGTGTTCCAGAACAGCCGCCTGCTCAAGGGCAGCATTCTGGACAACGTCCGTCTGGGCAGACCGCAGGCCACCGAAGCCGAGGTGCTGGCGGCGCTGAAAGCTGCACAGTGCATGGATATCGTGGAAAAGTTCCCGGCGGGCATCCACACCGTTATTGGCACCAAGGGTGTGTATCTTTCCGGCGGCGAGCAGCAGCGCATTGCCATTGCCCGCGCCATGCTGAAAAATGCGCCCATCCTGATTTTGGACGAGGCCACCGCCTTTGCTGACCCGGACAACGAAGCAAAGGTGCAGGCGGCTTTTGCTCAGCTTGCCAAGGGCAAAACCGTGCTGATGATCGCACACCGCCTGTCCACCGTCGCCAGCGCTGACTGCATCTATGTGGTGCAGGACGGGCGTATCACCGAGACTGGCACAAAGGACGAACTGTGCGCGCAGAACGGTCTGTTTGCCCGGATGTGGCAGGAGTATCAGGCGTCGGTGCAGTGGAAGGTCGCAAAGGAGGGGTAAGGAATGATCGAAAAAATTCAACACGCCACAGCTAGCTCCTCGGAGGGCGCAAAGGGGCTTGTAAAGGGCGTTCTGGCCTGTGCGTTCCAGAACATGGCGTTCATGCTGCCCACCGGGCTGCTGTATCTTCTGGTAAAAGACCTGCTGGCAGGCTCTACGAGCGAGAGAAGTACCTTTTATCTGCTGGGATGCGTTGCCTGCTTTGCACTGATTTTACTGACCACATGGTTCCAGTACAACGGCACCTATTTTACTACCTATAAAGAGAGCGGCACCCGCCGCCTGACCCTTGCGGAGCGGCTGCGCAAGCTGCCCCTGTCCTTTTTTGGCAAGCGGGACCTTGCCGACCTGACCAGCACCATCATGGCAGACTGCGAGGTGCTGGAAAAGGACTGCTCCCACTTTATCCCCGGTCTGTTCGGCTCCCTCATCTCCACCGTGCTCATTGCCCTGAGCCTGTTTGCGTTCGACTGGCGGATGGCACTGGCGGCGCTGTGGGTCATTCCGGTGTCCATCGCCATCGTGCTTGGCAGCTATCGGGTGCAAGATCGCATTCAGGCCAGAACGATGGCGGTCAAGATGGATTGCGCCGATGGGATCCAAGAGTACATTGAAACGCTCCGGGATCTGAAAGCGAGCAATGCGGAACAAGGCTATCTTTCCGGCCTTTCCAAAAAGATTCGTGCGGTGGAAAAACAATCCGTTGCGGCAGAACTGGAAACCGCCCTGTTTGTATCTTCGGCAAGCATGGTTCTGAAACTTGGCATTGCTTCGGTTGCGCTGACTGGCTCAGTGCTGCTGGTGCAGGGCAGCATCGACGTACTGACCCTGTTTCTGTTCCTGATGGCGGCATCCCGGATGTACGACCCCATGCAGGGCGCTTTGCAGAATCTGGCGGCGGTCATTGCCATGCGCACCAATGTAGGACGCATGAATGAGATTTTGGATGCTCCCTTGCAGACCGGCAGCGAGCAGCTGACCAATCAGGACTGCGATATCGTGTTCGACCATGTGGGCTTTGCCTATAACTCCGGCGAGACGGTGCTGCGGGATGTCTCCTTTACCGCAAAGCAGGGGGAGGTTACGGCACTGGTGGGCCCCTCCGGCGGCGGCAAGACCACTGTTTCCCGGCTGGCAGCACGGTTCTGGGACTACCAGAAGGGCAGCATCACCGTGGGCGGCATGGAGGTTTCCCAAATCGACCCGGAAAAGCTCATGAGCCTGTATTCCATCGTCTTTCAGGATGTGACCCTGTTTGACAACACGATCCTCGAAAACATTCGTCTGGGGCGCAAAGGTGCTACCGACGAGGAAGTCCTTGCGGCGGCAAAGCTGGCAAACTGCGAAGAATTTGCCGAGAAGCTGCCGGACAAGTGGAACACTAACATCGGCGAGAATGGCTGCGCTCTTTCCGGCGGTGAGCGTCAGCGCATTTCCATCGCCCGCGCCTTCCTGAAGGATGCGCCGATTATCCTGCTGGACGAGGCCACCGCAAGTCTGGATGTTGAGAACGAAACGGCGATTCAGGAGGCTCTGTCCCGCCTCATCAAAAACAAGACCGTTCTCATCATCGCTCACCGGATGCGTACCGTGGCAGGTGCGGATCAGGTGGTGGTGCTGTCGGGCGGCATCGTGGCCGAGCAGGGCAGCCCGGCAGAGCTGTACGCCCGGAAGGGACTGTACACCCACATGGTGGATCTGCAGTCGGCAAGCCAGAACTGGACGATCTAAGAATGAGGGCGGCTTTTATTTGGGAAAAAGTCTTGCATTCAGTTAAAAACTGTGGTATATACATTATACGAAACATTGTCTTGAAAGAACGCTCCACCGTTCAATGATCTATAAATGGGAGGTGCCTGCCATGACCGCCGTGATCTATGCCCGCTATTCTACTGATAGTCAGCGCGAAGAATCCATTGAAGGTCAGATCCGGGAATGCACCGCCTATGCGGAAAAGAACGGCTTCACGGTGGTGAAGCATTTCATTGACCGTGCCATCTCCGCCAAGACCGATAACCGCCCGCAGTTCCAGCAGATGATCAAGGACAGTGAGCGTGGCATCTTTGACATCATCATTGTCTGGAAGCTCGACCGCTTTGCCCGGAACCGCTACGACAGTGCCCGGTACAAGACTCAGCTGAAGCGAAACGGTGTGAAACTGGTATCGGCAACGGAAGTCATTTCGGCTGGCCCGGAGGGCATTATTCTGGAATCGGTGCTGGAAGGCTACGCCGAATACTACTCGGCTGACCTGTCTGAAAAGGTCGTGCGCGGCATGACCGAAAACGCTCTCAAGGGCATTTATAATGGTGGCACGATTCCGTTCGGCTACATGATCGATGAGACCCGGCATTACCAGCCCGACCCGTTGTTGGCTCCGTATGTGGAGCAGACGTTCCAGAAGTATGTGGACGGTGCGACCATGACTGACCTGCGGGATTGGTTAAAGGCACACAACATCAAAAATTCAATGGGCGGGGAGATGTCCTACAATACGATTCAGCGGATGCTGAGTAATCGACGGTACATCGGCGAATTGAGTTTGCGGGATGTGGTACAGCCCAATGCGATTCCGGCTCTCGTGTCAGAGGACTTGTTCAACAAGGTGCAGGAAAAGCTGGCGAAAAATAAAAAGGCCCCTGCCCGTCATAAGGCAGAGGAAAGCTATCTGCTCACCACCAAGCTGTACTGCGGCAAGTGCGGTGCACTGATGTTCGGAGAAAGCGGTGTCAGCCACACCGGGAAAATGTATACCTATTACAAGTGTGCCGCCGCCAAGAAGAAAAAGACCTGCGATAAAAAGGCCGTGCGGAAACAGTGGCTGGAAGATCTGGTGGTCAACGAGACCATGAAGCTGGTGGAAGATGACGCTTCCATGAATGCCATCATTGCCAAAGTCATGGAATTGCAAAATCAGGAAAGCACAGACCTGCCCATCTACGAAAAGCAGTTGAAGGAAACGGAAGTCGGCATCACCAATATGCTGAACGCTATCCAGATGGGCATTCTGACCAGTTCCACCAAGGAGCGGTTGGAAGCTCTGGAAGATCAGCGAAAAGAGCTGCAAGCCCGCATTGCCGAGGAACGGCTTGCCAAGCCGAAGATGAAAGAAGAGTTCGTCCGGTTCTGGCTGCTCCGCTTCCGCAAGCTGGATATGACCCAGCCGGAGCAGCGGCAGGCACTGGTGGATACCTTCATCAATGCCATCTATCTCTATGATGATAAGGTGCTTATTACCTTTAACTATAAGGAAGGTACAGAAACGGTCGCTTTCGGGGAAGCTGTGAAAGCGGAGAAAAGTTCGGATATGAGTGCGCGAGGTGCACCAGATATTGAACGTCAAATCGTAAGATTTGGCGTTCTTTTTTGTGTAGGAAAGCGGCTGCACACTTTCTGCACGCCATTTGCACATTTCCCGAATAGTGGGTCTTTCTGTGCATGGCTTGCACAGCCTGCTTTCCTTTGCATAAAAAGTCACTTGTCGGGGCAAGGCCCCTCCATCTTGCTGGCGCAAGACCGTTCGGTCACTCAAAAGCCCCACTGGGGCTTTTGTTGCTTCGCAAACGTGAATCTTTTATGCAAACAGAACTCTCGTCAATTCTTTGCGTTCGTCTGCATCCATCAGCCGGATGGCTTCAAGGATCTCTTTGCCGGAGATTTTTGTTGCCGCCGGCTTTTCGTTTTGCCGGGGCTGGGGTGCTGCTGGGGTCAGGTCTTGGGAGTAGAAGTTTGCTTCGATCTTCTCGGTCAGCTCTAACCGGGGCTTGTCCTGCGTGTGGGCATAGGTGTCCATCAGGACAGATGCCGTTGCATGACCTGTGTTGCCCTGCACCGATTTGAAGTCGCCATCCGACTGCAAGAGCTGGTAGGTGGCACTGGAGTGACGCAGACCATGGAACACGATCTGCTCAAACTCCGGGTGCTCGGCTCTCCACAGGCGGTACCACTTTGTCAGCAGCTCCGGCGCAATGGGCAGACCATCCGGGAGCCGGAATAGTTGCCCGCAGTTGTTGTACTTTTCTGGGGCGTTCTGCTCGTCCTGCTTGAGCTTTTCCAGCCATGCCAGAAGCTCGGCTTTCAGAGGCTTGGTCATATACAGGATGCGGTTGGACTTCTTGGTCTTGGGCTTTTTCAGGATGAGGGAGGATTTGCTTCCCTCACGCCTGTCCGGGAAGGTGTGATACACCTGATTGGGGTCGAGCTTTTCCAAAGCGTCCTTGTTGGCTCGCTGCATGGTTTTGCTGACCGAGATGGTACCACGACCATCGGCGGCATCAAAGTCCAGATCACTCGGCTGTAAGCCGAGAATTTCGCCCTCACGGAGCGAAAGGATCATGCTCATGTGCACCGCCAGATGCAGGGCAGGGTTCTCGATGGTCTGCAAGGCTGCCAGCATGGTTTTCTCGTCCCAGATGGTGCGTTCCTCGATGTTGACCTTGGGGGCATCACGGGGTAGGGGAATCTTGCAGTCGTGCGGCTTTTCCGCCGTAACTGAGGTGTAACCGAATCTGTAACCAGACGTGTAACCGGTGTCCATCAGAAGGGAAAGCCCAGCTGCTTGGCTTCCGCATCCGTTATTTCGGAGAAATTTTCAGCCCCGGTTTCGGGGCTGGTTACATATAAATTAGAGCACAAGAAAACACCCTGCAAGATTTTTAGTCTTGTAGGGTGTTTCATATATAGCATCTCGTGAACCACGGATTGCGGCATTAGTATTTTTTTTTTGATAATGTGTAGGTATAGTAGGTGTCAACAATCAAAAGAATTGCTACGATGCTCATTGTCCACCAAAAACAAGAAATGCCTTTCATCAAAAAGCATACCATGATTATAATAATACCACTTACGATAAATGAAATACCTCCAAAGCGTTGGCCTTTTTTCCATGTTGTTTCATTTTTCATACTCCATACGCTTCTCAGTCCTACAACTGAGTTCATTCGTAGTTTTGGCATAATGTTACCTAATATAATCATTGCAACGCCAAGCAGTCCAAATACAAGTTGATTCAAATCAAGTGCAATAGAAGACAGATTTTCAACCGAATTGAAATCAGCATATAAAAAATAGACTGTCATAGGATATGACGCACAGCATCATATCACTGGGGCAAAGGACTGCGTCCTCTGCACTCCTGCACCGGGCAAGCTGACAGGCAAAGATTTGCGAATCCCTGCCCGTTAGCTCGTCCGGTTTTTTCAGTTGGCCATTTTGACCAGTTGATATTGAGTGTGCCGTTCTCCCTGCATGGCTTTCCTGCCCCCTTCCGGCGGCGTTTTCCGGCTCTCCCACTTGGGGGTCATCGCCGGGTATCCCATGCAGACGGTCATGCGGTTTTCAAGGTCCAACGGGCAAAACGGCAACAAAAAAGCCGTCACAAAACAGACCAGCCCTGCCTTCGCTTTTTCTGGAAGGTCATGCTAGTCGGTTATGTA
>OIDP01000682.1_pt1 | contig 13623 bp, 9 predicted proteins | sample 1581591 | NCBI WGS metagenome assembly OIDP01 (sample SAMEA3882552, study PRJEB24775) | human gut metagenome | biome: human-associated habitat; feature: intestine environment; material: feces | place: Netherlands | collected 2009/2010 | reverse complement strand
ATGAAACATTCGCCCAGGAGCTGATCGACCAGTTCGTCATCAAACTCCGCATGGTACGCCACCTGCGTATGCAATCCTACAATGACATCTTCGCCGGAGACCCTACCTGGGTTACCGAAGCTATCGGCGGACGCTTCAACGACGGTCGCGTAAAGGTGACAAAAACCTCTTTCCGCTTCCTGCAAACATTGTACAACCTCGGCCCGTCTCCCGAGCCTAACATGACTGTGCTGTGGAGTCCCGAACTGCCGGAAGGTTTCAAGGAATTCTGTGCCAAAGTATCCGTAGATACCAGCTCTATCCAGTACGAGAACGACAACCTGATGCGCGAGGTACGCAACTGCGACGACTACGGTATCGCCTGCTGCGTATCCTACCAGGCCATCGGTAAGCAAATCCAGTTCTTCGGCGCACGCGCCAACCTTGCCAAAGCATTGCTGCTTGCCATCAACGGCGGACGTTGCGAAAACACCGGAACCGTAATGGTGAAAGGTATCCCCGTGCTGACTCACGATACGCTGAACTTTGAAGAGGTAATGAACAACTACAAGAAAGTGCTGACGGAGATTGCCCGCGTTTACAACGAAGCAATGAACATCATCCACTACATGCACGACAAGTATTATTACGAAAAAGCCCAAATGGCATTCGTAGATACAGACCCGCGCATCAACCTTGCATACGGCGTAGCCGGACTTTCCATTGCCATCGACTCATTGTCTGCTATCAAATATGCCAAAGTAACGGCACGCCGTAACGACATCGGCCTGACGGAAGGTTTCGACATCGAAGGTTCTTTCCCGTGCTTCGGCAACAACGACGACCGTGTAGACCACCTTGGTGTAGACCTGGTGTACTACTTCAGCGAAGAGTTGAAGAAGCTGCCCGTTTACAAGAACGCCCGTCCTACCCTGTCGCTCCTGACTATCACATCCAACGTGATGTACGGTAAGAAGACCGGAGCCACTCCCGACGGACGCGCCAAAGGCGTTGCTTTCGCTCCGGGAGCCAACCCGATGCACGGACGCGACAAGAACGGTGCCATCGCCTCTTTAAGTTCCGTAGCCAAACTGCGCTACCGCGACTCACAGGACGGTATCAGCAACACATTCTCCATCGTTCCGAAATCATTGGGTCCCACTGCCGAGGAACGCGTAGAGAATCTGGTTACCATGATGGACGGTTACTTCACCAAAGGTGCACACCACCTCAACGTGAACGTGCTGAACCGTGAAATGCTGGAAGACGCCATGGAACATCCGGAGAAATATCCGCAACTCACCATCCGCGTTTCCGGATATGCCGTAAACTTCGTGAAACTGAGCCGCGAACACCAACTGGAAGTTATCAGCCGCAGTTTCCACGAAAGAATGTAATCGGTAAAACGGATACATAACCTTTTAAAGCACGGATTACACGGATTTCACGGATTAAGCAAAAATCCGGAGTAACACCCCTGTAGTCCGTGCTTTCTTTTTTACTACATTCTTTGCTTATAATACACTATTATGATTAATGTTCATTCATACGAATCAATGGGCACTTTCGATGGTCCGGGGCTGCGGCTTGTCGTATTCCTTCAGGGCTGTCCTTTCCGTTGCCTGTATTGTGCCAACCCCGATACAATAGATGTAAAGGGCGGTACTCCTACTTCTGCCGGTGAAATCCTGCAAATGGCTGTCAGCCAAAAAGCTTTCTTCGGGAAAAAAGGGGGAATTACTTTCTCCGGCGGTGAACCTACCTTGCAGGCAGAGGCATTGATACCACTGTTCAAAGACTTGAAAGCAAACGGCATCCACATCTGTCTTGACACCAATGGCGGAATCTGGAACGACAAAGTTGAGGAATTGTTAAGTCTGACGGACTTGGTATTGCTCGATATCAAAGAATTCAATCCCGAACGCCACCGTACCCTGACCGGACGCAGCAACGAACAAACCCTGCGCACCGCTGCCTGGCTGGAACAACAAGGACATCCGTTTTGGCTGCGCTATGTCCTGGTACCGGGATATAGTGATTTTGAAGAAGACATACGCAGCATGGGCGAACAGCTCGGCAAATACCAAAGCATACAACGGGTGGAAATACTTCCCTACCACCGCTTAGGGGTGCATAAATACGAAGCTATGGGCTGGGATTATCAGTTAAAAGAAGTAGTAGAGAATACCCCCGCACAACTGGAACGAGCCGAAAAACTCTTTAAAGAGTACTTTCCCACAGTAGTGGTAAATTGAGAATTAAAAATAGAGAAACGGGCTGCACCATAATAATGAAACCGGTTTTTATACCGATAAAGACTTTATAGTGCAGCCCGTTTCTCTATTTTTTAATTCTCAACTATCAATTTAATCAGTAAGTCAACCGTATTCCACCTTGTAAGGTAAAGTTACAGGGATTTTCTTTTCGTATAGTCTCAATGTCCGAACCGTCGTCAAAGAAATAAGACACTCCCGGTTCTACATAAATGCCGACTCTGCTACTTATATTATACTGTGCACCCACAGCTCCCATTACAGAGAATTGCAACGGTTTCACGGTTTCGTTTTTGCTCCCTATTTTTCCGTAAACGCATTTTTCCATAGCGCCACCAGCAGAAACATACATGATAAAGGACTTCTTATCTACAAAGTTCCAGTTGGCACGCAAAGGGATACCTAAATAATGCAATTTCTGGCTGACCGTTTCCGAACTTCCGGCAAATTTCACATCCGAAGCGAGGTACGTATACGTTAAGCCCGTTTCCACGGAGAAACCCCGTGCAAGCCCTTTACGTACCGAGAAGCCGAAAGACAATGGCTGTTTATGATCTATGTCCACCACCTGTCCGGAACTCCTCTGCAGATAAGGTATGCCATCTTTAAAGACAAGCTCCTGCCCTTCCGGCACTTCCATTATCCCGTCAGACATTGTGGTGAGGTCTACCCTTCCGCCGGAAACACCGAAGTTCTGTCCGTTTTGAAGCAGCCCGCTTTCACTTATACTGCTTCCCGAAATCAATCCGCCCGTATTTCCTACTGCCAATCCGACCGACCAGCCACGCGACTGCTCCCGCTTCGCTCCGCCAACCGGCAAATGCAATTTGTCTCTGCCTGACGGGCGGCGGCGCTCAATCTTTTCCGTACGCTCCTCTTCCCTTTTCTCTTCTTCTGCTGCCTCCTGATTTACCCGTGCCGACTCCGCAGTCGGTTTCTGTGCGTTCCCAGTCCGAACTTCCGGCTCTGCGCCCAGGAATTGGATGACCGTTTCCCGCTCCGTTTCATCTACGGTATTCAGTTGTTGTGCCAGCAAGGAACACCGGTTCGTATCCGCCGGAGATTCCTGTTTCTGTGCGCGATAGTCGGGTTCTGTTATCTCTGTCCGTACTGAAGGCGTCTGTTGCTCCGGCAGCTTGTCCGGCACGGCAGCCAATGCCGGTACAGTCATATTCCGCATCTCCTCTCCCACAGGGCTTTGGAGCAACCATACACTCACCGACGACACCGCAACGAGCAGTGCCGCAGCCGCAGCTACAGCCCAGCGGCGGAAAGGTATAATCCGCCGTTTTCCGGCTACCGGAGGCTTCGAAACGGACAAATCCTTCTCAAGCCGTTCCCAGCCGGAAACGGGCAGCGGTTCGGAATAATCGTCCAACCGCTCCTTTATCTTTCGCATCCACAATTCATCTTCCATACATTTCTCCATTTATGCGTTTCTTTTCATCCACTCCTTCACCTTGGCAGCCAAAGCAGCTTTGGCACGTACCAGTTGTGAAGCCGATGACTTTTCGTTGATACCCAGCAACCGGGCAATCTCCTTATGAGATTTATCTTCAAAAACAAACAGGTTGAATACGGTACGATAACCGGCGGGAAGCTCGCTTATAAACTGCATCAATACCTTTTGAGGAATAGTATCCACCGCCGAAGCATCCGGCTCCTCATACGTCTCCGGCACATCGTCCAGGGCAGCGGACTGGCTCATCACATCATTCTTCCGCAAATACTGCAATACCGTATTCACCATTACACGTTCCATCCAAGCCCGCAAAGAACCCTCTCCCCGCCAAGTGAACTTATCGAAAGAGTCGAAGAGCTTCAGGAAACCGTCATGCATCAAATCCTGTGCAGTTTCCCGGTCACCGGCGTAACGCAAACATACGCCGAGCATCCGCCCCGCATACTGTTCGTACAGTTCTTTGCGGGCAAGGTTGTCGCCTTGCCTGCAACGTTCTGCCAATACCTGTTCTTCCATCCTCTCTTTTAACACGTGTTTACCTTATAAATGCAACGGGCACAAAAATACTGCATCCGGCAGATAGGAAATTTATTCTTTATTTTCTTTAACATTCTTATAAGCAGTATTTGTGCAATCCCGGCATTTTCTGAATACAAAACCTAAAACAGAACTAATAACAAAACCTCTACTTATGAAAAAGTTCAGAACGATATTAGCCGCATTTCTGCTGTTGTTCATCGCCACCCCCGTACTGCAATCCTGCCTGGACGATTGGGATGATGACGAACACCCGTTGCTCGCCATCGGCACAGTGCGAATAATTGACGGAAAAGATTACTACTTCGCACTCGATGAAGGAACCAAAATGTTTCCCGGTGACACTGCCCAAGTGGATAACTATACCTTGGTGGAAGGACAGCGCGCCTTTGTATATTTCAACCTGCTGGATGAAGAAGTAACCGGCTACGATTACAATGCCAAAATCAACCATGTAGAGAATATCCTTACCAAAGACATTTATTTCATGCCTGCCGAAAAGGCCGACAGCATCGGCGACGACCGCATCAACATCAACAATATGTGGATTACGGACAACTACCTGAACATCCAATACCAGCTATACCACAGCAACAGCAATGATAAAAAACATATGCTGAACCTCATAGTCAACGAAGCATCCGACGGCAAGAATGACAAAGAGGGATATATTACGCTGGAATTCCGCCAGAATGCTTACGGTGACGAGCCGCTCATGCCGGGACAAGGACTTGTCTCTTTCAAACTGGATAAGATAGCAGACCGGATACCCGGAAAAACCGGACTCAATATCCGCGTAAAAAGTCTGCACGACGGCGAATATTACAAAACCATTGACTTTAAAACGGACGAGAACTAAACTATTCTTTGCAATACCCTTTTCAATGTCTTTTTATTTAAAGCGGAGCAGGCTGTTTGCCTTCACTCCGCTTTGTTCTTTTCTACCTTCTGCCACCAGGTTTTGCTCTATCTTTTTCCCGTGTAATCCCGTGCCTGAAAAGATACATATCAGCCTCTTCCCATTTCTGGTCCATCCCCCTTTTATCCCTTATTTCCCCTTTTCCAGCGTTAAGTTTCCCGGCTTCGGAAATTATTTCCCGGCAAAACAGTGTGTCCTTCCGTACTTTTGGAAAAAAATCAGAATGATATATATATATGAGAACAAAAGTACCCGTTATCCTATTGTCTGTTCTTGCCCTGCTGTTCCATGCTTGCGGCGGCAAGGATACCCAAGACAAGCAAGAGCTGTCAGTCAGCACTTCCCAAGTTACTGCATTGCCCCAAAACGGCAATAAAGAGTTCCCTTTCATAGCCCGGCCGTTCCGCACCAGCGAACTGTCATTCCGGGTAGGCGGGCCTATCGACCGCTTCGACGTGTATGCCGGTAACCGATACGAACGAGGAAACATCATTGCAGAGATAGACCCGCGCGATTTCCGCATTCGCAAAGAACGCGCCGAAGCCGTTTACCGCCAAAGCAAGGCCGAATTCGAACGCATAGAGGCGTTATACCGGAAAGAGAACATCTCCGCCAGCACCTACGAAAAGGCAAAAGCCGATTATATCTCCGCCAAAACAGCCTTTGATACCGCCGTATGCGAACTGGAAGATACCCGCCTTACAGCCCCTTTCACCGGATATGTAGGTGAAGTGTACATCGAAAAATTCCAGGATGTCAAGGCAACCCAGCCGGTCGTATCCCTTATCGACATACATCAGCTAAGGATAGAAATATATGTACCGCAGGAAATAGCCTATGCGGCACAGTCGTCGGACAGCATACGGATATGCTTCGACGCCATCCCCGGACAGACCTACCGGGCCAAGGTCATAGAGGTGTCCAAAGGCACTACCCGCAACAATCTGTCCTATCTGCTTACAGCCATATTGCCCAATGAAGGTGGTAAACTGCTTGCAGGCATGTCCGGCAAAGCGATTCTGGACACACCGCAGGCAGAGAGTGCCGCCGGTTTCTGCATCTCCCAGGCGGCACTCTGTCACCGGCCTTCCACAGGCGATTATGTATGGGTGGTTAATCCTGCCACATCGCAAGTCAGCCGCCGTAAAGTAACAGTAGCCAAATTGCTGCCCGACGGACTGGTACAGATTGCAGACGGACTGCAAATAGGAGAAACCCTCGCAACAAGCGGTCTGCGTTTCCTCTCGGACGGCATGAAAGTAGACATTACCTCTAAAGACAAGTAATTATGAAACTGGTAAAATACTTTTTATCGAAAAAGCCCGTCACAATCCTGCTGTTGGTATTAGTATTGGCAGGCGGATTGCTGGCGTACGTCAAAATGGGCAAGCTGGAAGATGCTCCGTTCACCATTAAACAGGCGCTGGTATTGACTCCCTATCCGGGAGCTTCTCCCTCGGAAGTACAGTCACAGGTTACAGATGTACTGGAAGAGTCCATCCAGGCATTGGGCGAACTCTATTACCTGAAAACGGAGAACCGTGCAGGACTGTCCAAAATCACCGTTTATGTAAAGAAAGAAACCCGTGCCGACGAGATGCAGCAACTTTGGGACAAACTGCGCCGCAAAGTAAGCGACGTACAGAGCAAGCTGCCCGAAGGCGCCGGTCCCTCTGTTGTGAATGATGACTTCGGCGATGTACTGGGCGTTTTTTACGGGCTTACCGGAAGCGGACACAGCTACCGCGAACTTGAAGATGAAGCCAAACTGATAAAGAATGAAATTCTGAAAGTAAAGGATGTTGCCAAAGTAGAGATTTACGGAACACAGACACCTACGATAGACATTTCCGTAAGTCCCTCCGTCATGGCCCGTAGCGGCATCACGATGGCCGACATCGCCCGCGCGTTCGAGGCTCAGAACAAAGTTGTGGATGCCGGCGGCATAGACGTCGGTTCCAACCGCCTGCGTATCGAGTCCACCGGAAATTTCTATTCGCTGGACGACATACGCAACCTTACAATCGTATCGCGCACCGGAGAGCATTTCCGGCTCGCGGACATTACCCGGATTGAAGAAAGCTACCAGACCCCGGCAAGCAACCTGATGCGCATCAACGGACAACCCGCTGTCGGCATCGCCATTTCCACCGTTCCCACCGGAAATGTGGTCGATATGGCAGCCGCCGTCAAGGAATCGCTCCAACAGATGTCGGGCAGCATGCCCGAAGGCTTCGAACTTGTAACCCTGTACGACCAGGGCTACGAATCGGCAGTCGCCAACCAGGGTTTTATCCTCAACCTCATCATATCCGTACTTACCGTAGTGGCAATCCTGCTCTTTTTTATCGGTTTCAAAAACGGATTGCTGATAGGCAGCGGACTGGTATTCTCCATTTTTGCCACCCTGATAGTGATGTTATGCACCGACATCGCACTTCAACGCATGTCATTGGCTGCTATCATCATCGCCATGGGCATGCTGGTGGATAATGCCATTGTGGTGTCCGACTCCGCACTGGTAAACATGCAACGGGGCATGAGAAAGCGAGTTGCCATCATGCGCGCCTGTTCCTCCACTGCCCTGCCGTTACTGGCGGCAACCGTCATTGCCATATTGACGTTCCTGCCCATTTATTTTTCACCCCACATTACCGGTGAGCTGCTTTCCTCGCTGGTAATCGTTATCGGGGTTTCGCTGATGTTCAGCTGGGTGTTCGCACTGACGCAAACCCCGTTCTTCATTCAGGAATTTGTACGCCGTCCCCGGCCGGAAGAGTTGAAAAGCGCCCTGTTCGACGGAAAGTATTACAATATGTTCCGCCGTTCCCTGCACTGGGTCATCAAACATCGCTATGCCACAATAGCCTGCATGGTCTTACTGCTGGTACTCTCTGCATGGAGCTTCAAATTCATCCCCAAAGTATTCGTACCTGCACTGGACAAGCAATATTTTACCGTAGACGTATGGTTGCCCGAAGGTTCCAACATCGACGAAACCGGGAAGTTGGCGGAAGAAATGGCAGAATATATCCGTACACACGGGGAAGCGGAAATGGTATCTACCTTCATCGGCAGAACCCCACCCCGCTATTATCTGTCGAACGTAGCATTCGGACCTCAGTCCAACTATACACAACTGCTTGTGAAGTGCCATACTTCGGAAGAGTCGCGCCGGCTCAACGCCGCATTGCAGGACTCTATCCGCCTGAAATTTCCCGGACCGCTCATCAAAGTAAACAAATTCGAACTGAGCCCGCTGACGGAAGCCGTTATCGAAGCCCGCTTCCTGGGCCCCGACCCGGCAGTGCTCGATTCGCTCGTAGGACAGGCCATCGAAATCATGCGCCGCAATCCTAAAGTAGCGGATGCCCGTAACGAATGGGGAAATATGGCATTGATGCTACGCCCCGTCTACGATCCGGTAAAAGCCGGCGAACTGGGCATCACCAAAGCGCAGATGATGCAATCCGTCAAATCCATCAGCGACGGTGTACCGGTAGGCATCTATCGGGATAATGAGAAGAAAGTCCCTGTTCTGCTGAAGTCCGAAGGATACGACATTACGGATGCGGCTTCCCTGGGCAACTTCTCCGTATGGAACGGTGAACGCTCGGCTCCCTTATCGCAAGTGACGGAACGCATTGAAACAACGTGGGAATTTCCGCAGATGCGTACCTATAACCGTCAGCTCAGCATGGCTGCCATGTGCGGCGTAAAACCTGGGCATACCATGGCAGAGGTACACGGGGAAATACGCAGTGAGATAGAGGCAATGCCGCTACCGCCGGGTTATACATTCTTTTGGGATTCGCAGTACAAAGACCAGGGTGAAGCCATGGAAGCGATTGCCAAATACTTCCCGCTGGCATTCCTCATGCTGATTGTAATTCTGGTGGCGCTGTTCGGCAACTTCCGCCAGCCCATCATCATCCTGTGCATACTTCCCCTGTCACTGATAGGTGTCGCCGTAGGAATGCTGCTCACCGGATTCGATTTCGGCTTCTTCCCCATTGCCGGCTGGCTGGGATTGCTGGGTATGATTATCAAAAACGTTATCGTGCTGATAGACGAAATCAACATTCAGCGCCGCGAAGGAGTTCCTGCTTACACAGCCGTGATAGAATCCACCGTTTCGCGTACCCGTCCCGTACTAATGGCGGCCACGACCACCATTCTCGGTATGGTTCCGTTGCTGTTCGATATTGCTTTCGGCGGCATGGCAGCCACAATTATCTTCGGACTGACATTCGCCACTTTGCTGACGCTGTTTGTCACTCCGGCATTATATATCCTGTTTTATCGTATAAAAATCAATAAGTAAGCATGAAGACATTCTATACTTTATTACTTTTTTATTTGTGTGTTCAACCCGTATTTTCCCAGCAGGATTCCCTGCTGGAGAAATATAGGGCAATGGCTCTGGACTATAACCACGACTTGCGTGCGGCAGACAAGAACATAGCTTCCAGCATGGAGCTGATAAAAGCCGCCAAAGCCGATTTAAAGCCCAAGCTGTCGGGAGACGCAAACTTCCAGTACACCGGAAATCCCATCGAACTTACCGTGAACCTGCCCCAAAGCAATCCTCTCACTTTCGAAGGGCGTGACATGAAATACGGCGCATCCCTCTCGTTGATGCAGCCCCTCTACACCGGCGGATGCATCCGCGAATCCATCCGGCTGGCAAAGCACCAACAATCCATGAATGTTCATCAGGAGGAACTGCTCCACTCCTCCGTATGCTACCAGACGGATATGCAATACTGGAATGCCGTAGCCCGCCGGGAACTGATGAACATAGCCACAGACTACCGCAATTCGGTCGCTTCACTGGCGCGCACTATCCGCGAACGCGTTGAGGCGGGACTTGTCGACCCTCAAGACCTGCTCATGGCAGAAGTCAAACTCAATGAAGCCGAATACCAGGTATTGCAGGCACGTAACAGTTTTGAGACCGGACGCATGGCGCTCAACTCCCTGATAGGCATGCCGCTCGAATCCGAGACCGAAGTGCAGGAGTCCATTCCCGTAGTGCTTCCGTCCGACAGCCTGTCGGCATCCGACGGAAGCAACCGTCCCGAACTGCTTATGGCACACGACCAAATAAAAATAGCCGAAAGCCAGGGTAAGCTGACAGACTCCAAATACAAGCCGCAACTGTATGTCGGAATAGACGGCAGCTATTCCTCACCCGGCTATGACTTCAAAACCGACCTCGACCCTAACTATGCCATATACGCCAAGTTGTCCGTTCCTATTTTCGAATGGGGCAAACGGCGCAACGAAAAACGCTCTTCCGCCTGGAAAGTAGGCATAGCAAACGACTATCTCAATAAAGTGACGGATAACGTAAACCTCGAAATACAAACCGCCCGCACATCTCTTGCACAAGCCATAAAACAGGTGGACCTCACCGGAAGTTCCCTTGAGAAAGCACGTGAAAACGAACAGAAGGCACTGGAACGTTATGAAGAGGGGAAAATCTCCATCATGGAAGTCATTGAAGCCCAGAACTACCGGCAAGCCTCGCAAATAAACTACGTACAAGCCAAAGTTTCGGCACAAAGCTCCTACTCCGGCCTGATAAAAGCATTGCACAGCTATTGAGTTTTCCCAAAACATTATAACTTTGTCCCCCATGAAATGGAATAATCTGATATACGGCATTCTGTTCTCCGGATTAGGAGCGTTCTCCTACTTCCTGCTGGTAGACTACACCAATCTGTCTCCTCATATTGCCGATGCACTCTATTCCCGCGGAGCGTTCATCTATTTTATCCTGGTATTCAATGTGCTGGGATATGCTACCCTCCGCCTCAGTTCATGGATTAATACACAGTATGCCGTAAATATGCGTTCACGGTGGAAAATTCCTGTTATCTACCTGGCAGGCATGTCGCTCTTCCTGTTGCTGAACTACGGGCTGCTTGTTAGCGCCAAAATACTGGCGGGAGCAGCCAATCCGTTCTCCATTCAGCCAAGAGGATGGTGGATGCTGATTACCATCTGGCTTGTGGAACTTGTTGTCTTGGGATTATTACTGGCAAACCGTTCTACCCAAAAGGCGTTGAGGCTGCAACAACGGGCGGCTGTATTGCAGGCTGAAAACGACACGGCACGCTACACCGCCCTGCAAAACCAGCTCAATCCTCATTTTCTGTTCAACAGCCTCAACACGCTTATAGCTGAAATTGAGTATAACCCCCAAAATGCGGTACACTTCACCAAGCACCTGTCCAGTGTTTACCGTTACGTGCTGCAAAGCCAGGACAAGACACTGGTGACGCTCGGCGAAGAGCTGGAATTTATCCGTTCGTACCTTTTCCTGCACGAGGTCCGTCTGGGCAACTGCCTTACGTGCCAAAACAACGTTCCTGCGGAATATGCGGAAAAGATGCTGCCGCCCCTCACGCTGCAATTATTGGTAGAGAATGTAATCAAACACAATTCCATCACTCCCGGCAAACCTATGGTTATCACTATCCGCATCGAAGATGATTATCTGTCCGTCAGCAATCCGATACACCCCAAAAAGAGTGTCGCATCATCCGGAATAGGACTGGAAAACCTTGCCAAACGTTGCGAACTGATGTCGGGCAAGAAAATCATTATCAAGAACGAAACCGAAAAATTTACTGTAAAAGTCCCTTTGCTATATGAATAAGCCTGCTATTGCCATTATTGAAGACGAGATTCCTGCTGCCCGCCTGCTGCATTCCATGATTGCCCGCCTGCGCCCGGAATGGGACATCACCGTAATTCCCGGCAGTGTGGAAGAAGCTACCGAGTGGTTTTCCACGCATCCCCACCCCGACCTTCTCTTCCTCGACATACAACTTGCCGACGGCAACTCGTTCGACTTTCTGTCGGCAGCTCATCCCTCATCCACCATCATCTTTACCACCGCTTACGACCAGTATGCAGTCCGTGCTTTCACCGTCAACAGCATCGACTATATCCTGAAGCCGATAGATGAGCAGCGTTTGCAGGAAGCCATTGATAAATACGAACACTTGCAGCAGTGCAGCAATCCTCGTCCCGACGACTATCTGGCAACTCTGCTGGATGCCCTGCAATCCAAAGAAAAGCAATACCGCACCCGTTTCCTCATATACCGCGCCAACCGTTTCTGGTCTTTGCAGGTCAGCGATATAGCTTATTTTTATTCGGAGAACAAAATGACCTTTGCCGTTACCCGCAACAATCAGGAACATGTACTCGACCTCTCGTTGAATAAGCTTTCCGAACAACTGGATCCCAACCGCTTCTTCCGTGCCAACAGGCAAATTATCCTGTGCATCGATGCCATAGACCATGCCGAACCCCACTTCAACGGAAAAATATCGGTAACGGTACGTCCGCCGTATAAGAGTAAAATCACAATCAGCGAGGAGAAACTCGCCGCTTTCAAACGCTGGCTTAATTTTTAATTCAAAAGAAAGGCGTATCTTTGCACCCGATTTTACCAAACTACTTTCTATAAGCATGAAAAAAGGACTGCTATACGCTATATTGGCATCTGTGCTATGGGCCATCGTAAACCCGTTCATCAAACAAGGGCTCAGTTATGATTTTACTCCGATGAATTTTGCCGGGCTGCGTTTCACCAGTGTAGGCGTTCTGCTTTTTGCCTATACCTGGCACAAGGGGATGTGGCAGGAAATCAAGCAACACCGCAAACTGTTCCTCAATCTGATATTCATTAATATGTTCATGGGTTATACGGCCTTTTATTTCGGAGTGGACTTCGTAAGCGGGGCTATATCATCCATCATCATGGGCATGACACCGCTTATCAATGTACTGCTTGCCCATCTGCTGGCAAGTAACGACAAACTGAACGGCTACAAAATCGTCAGCCTCATCATCAGCCTTGCAGGCCTCTTGCTGATTGTAGGGATGGGCAGCAACGGTGAGCCGCTGAACTGGAAAGGCATCACAGGCATCATACTACTGCTGCTCAGCATTATCTTTCAGGGCTATTCCGCCATCTCCGTATCCGAAGAGAAAGGCAAGGTCAACCCTATCTTCCTGAATGCCGTACAGATGTTTTTCGGTGGCGCCCTTATCTACGTCATAGGACTGGGCACGGAAGGTTATCACTCTTTCATCGGCAAGCCTGCCGGATTTTATATCAGCCTGGGCATCCTCGTATTTATTTCCGTCTTTGCATTCAGCTTCTGGTTTATGGCGTTGCAAAGCAAAGGAGCAAAAGTCAGCGACATCAATATGTGCCGCCTTATCAACCCGATTCTCGGAGCTGTATTAAGTTGGATAATGCTTGCGGGAGAATCCCCCACATTCAGTACGGTAGCGGGAATGCTGATTATTGTCAGTTCGCTGGTTATTTATTTTAAAGGAGCGGAGATTGTAAAATACATCAGTACAAGGAAATAAACAAAACAGCTAAAGCAGCATGATATGATTTTACTCACAGAATCAGAAGAGGT